>Ga0247805_1000185_pt1 | contig 38683 bp, 48 predicted proteins | sample UWRJL044104R1_FD_180930 | JGI IMG/M metagenome (GOLD analysis project Ga0247805, IMG submission 180930) | Plant litter microbial communities from Arlington Agricultural Research Station in Wisconsin, United States - UWRJ-L044-104R-1 | ecosystem: Environmental > Terrestrial > Plant litter >...
ACGTTGGCACTTATGTTTTTCAGAGATCGTTAACGAGATAACCCTGAATCCTCGACCCGCTTCTCGCAGTTTTGCAGGCAATGTCGAAACCGATCATCCCCATGTTCGCCGTTTTGTATGAGCACAGAGCTCTACAAACACTGGCGGGTCACTATCGCACTCTGTTGAATTACCAATGCACCGTCTCCGGTGCAGCCCTCTAGTGTAGAACGAAAGCGCGCTGGTCGCCAGACAGGAGTCACATTGACCGACACAGTCATCACGGTGCGCGGAGAATTCTCCGCGTGGTACCCCGCAGAGCGCGCGACGGTAGTCGCAAGCATTCAGATGGATGGCGCGGCTCGCGATGAGGTCTTTTCGAGAGCGACCGCCGCAGCCGACGAGGTTCGCGAATCCATCGAGTTGCTGCACGATAGCGCTCATGGCCCCGTGACCTGGTGGTCGTCTGACAGCGTTCGCGTCTGGAGCGAGCGCCCCTGGAACAACGAAGGCAAGCAGCTCGACCTCGTCTACTCTGCAGCCATCGGGTACCGGGTGAAGTTCAGCGACTTCGCGGCACTCGCGCTCTGGGTCGAACAGGTCTCTGCAATCGAGGGCGGAACCATCTCCAGCGTGAGCTGGGATCTGACCGATGCCACTCGCAACGCCGTGACGACCGAGGTGCGCTCGCGCTCCGTTAAAGACGCAGTAACAAAGGCCTCAGTCTTCGCGCAGAGCATTGGACTCGGCAGCGTCACAGCGATTGCGCTCGCCGACCCCGGCATGCTCGGCGATCAGAGTTCCGCAGCCGCCCACGACGTTGACTTTCGCATGATGAAGGTCGGCGGGGTTCAGAACGATGGATCTCTGCAGCTCAAGCCAGAAGAGATCGAGGTGTCGTCGGTCGTCGACGCGCGTTTTGTGGCTAAGTAAGCGCCGCTAGCTCAGAACGGTGCGACTGTCGGCGGCCTCGATGAGGTTCGTGTCGTGGGCGGCGACGAGCACGGCAATACCCTGCTCCGTGAGCCCGCGCAGAATACGAATGACCGCGTCAGCGCTCGCCCTGTCGAGCGACGCCGTCGGTTCGTCGGCCATAACGACCTGCGGTTCGAGCAACAGCGCTCGCGCGAACGCGACGCGCTGACGCTCTCCGCCGCTCAGCCGGTCAGGGTAGTGAGAGGCACGCTCTTCGACACCGAGTCGCTTGAGCAGGCTCATCGCGCGATCGCCGAGCTGCTTTGTGCGGCGACCCGGAACCGCGGGCAGCAGCACGTTCTCGAGAGCGGTGAGCCCCTGCACAAGAACTCCACCCTGATCGAGATAGCCAACGTGCGAGCGCCGCAGAGCGGTTATCGCGTCGTCCTTCATCCCGCCGAGTACCTCTCCCGACCAGCGCACGTCGCCAGAGGTCGGCGCTACGAGCCCAGCGGCGACCCGCAAAATACTCGTTTTGCCAGAGCCGCTGCGACCGGCGAGGCAGTGCATTCGCCCTGGCTCGAGCGCCAGGTTGTAGTCGTCGACTATCGACAGTGGCGCGTGCCCCGGTCGGTCGTAGTGGATCGTGACATCTGCGAGTTCGATTGCTGCAACGCTCACGAGGTGACCGCCTTTCTTCCGACAAAAAGAACAACGAGTGAAGCGAGGGCGGCAGCTGCGATGGCGACACCCGTCACGAGCAGGGGGTTGGCGAGGGCAAGCGCCGCAGCGCCGAACCAGGTCGCCGCAGCACTGACAAGCACGGCCGGCACAACGATCGTCAGGGCCTCGGTGCGCTGAGCGAGCTTCAGTTGCCCGCTCGTCCACCCCATTGCGCGCATCACGGCCCACTGCGCGCTGCGACGCGCGAGGTCAACCCGGCGGCCCAGCACCGCGAGGATCAGGCCGGCGGCGACACCCGTCAGCCCGAGCGCGACCTGGGGAAGCGTCGCCTGCCCAACAATGAACTGGCCAAGAAGGCTGCTTCCGGCATCCATTCGTCCCTGAAAAAAGACGCTCGCGAGACCAGCGGCCGACAGGGCGACGATCAGAATCGCGAGAAAGTGCGTAGAAGACGTGAGCGAATGGATGCGACCCTGCCGGGCACCGAAGGCAACAATGCTGCGCCCCCGCACGCGCTTGGTTGCACGCCGTGGCACACGCCGTGCGGAGGTGCGCGACCCCAGACCGACGGCAACGGCCGACGTGACAACGACAACGGCGACCCCCGCTCCCGAGATCGCGAGCGACAGCTGAGTGAGACCCGACAGCAGTGCCGCAGCAAGCCCCGCGAGCACAACAACAACGAGCCCCGGAAGCTCTTCTGCGGCCATCCACCGACTATTGCGGCCGCGGGTGAAGCCGATCTCGCGCATCACCGCGGCCTGCGCGCGACGCCGGGGAACGCTCGCGAACTGAACGGCACCAAGAAGCAGTGCCGTCGAACCGAGCGCGAGAGCAAGGATTGACGCCGTCGCCGTCGAGATCGCGAGGTCGGCGCGGGATGCCGCGCCGAGCTCAGACCACTTCTGCGTGATGTCGCCGAGATCGCCGACGGTCTGCTTCTCGCCGATCGAGGTGACACCAAACGCGTAGTCGGTGACGTGAACGGTGACGTCTGTCGGCGACGATCCCGCGACGATCGTCGCCGTAAAACCGAGCGCCTCGATGCCCGTCGCGGTGTCGACGACGCGGTTGAGTGCCGCATCCGAATAGCCATCGATGCCACCGACCCGCACGCGAATGGCACTGATCGGATTCTCCTGCCCCCAGGTCTCCGCGCTGTAGATCGACGCGATGGCAACGGTGCGCGGGCCGACGAGGCCGAGACCCGACACGCTCGGGTTGATCACTGTGCCGTCGTTGAGCGTCGAATTGACTGTCTCGTATGCTCCGAGCGGCACGTAGCTCAAGTCGGACTGCAGGCCCGCCACCGTGTCGTTGCTGAAGCTGCCGACCGGCACGGCGAGCGAAGCGGACTCTGACATGGGCAGACTCTTCGTCATTACGTAGACGCTCTCTGAACCCGCTGTCTGTGCGTTGTCGCCAGTTGTCAGGAGGTTCGGCTGCCCCACCGACCAGTTGGGAATCGGGTAGTGATAGCCCACTGCGCTGAGGTCGACTGCCGTGCCGTTCGCCGCATACGGCGAGTTGCTCACGGTTCCGGTGGATTGGATCGCGAGCGTGTTGTACACGTCTTTCGCGTCGAGTTCTACGGTCTCGCTTCCCGGCCACGGTACGGTCGCGGTGGTCGTGACAAAGGGGTTGAGCAGCGCGCTGACATCGGCCGTGCTCGTGAGTACCTCGCCGCCGGGCTTACCGGATGTGAGGTCAGCCGGCAGTGTGTACGGGTAGCCCTCCGGCTCTGCGACTCGCGCGGCGTCGCCGAACGGTTCGACGGTGATTGTCACCTCGAGCGGAGCCGCACCCGCGTCCGCGACGAGCAGCGGAACGTACGCGCCCTGCTGCTCTGCTTGCACTTCTTCGTAGTCGGCGCCATTGTCGGCGTAGAGCTGCTTGATGAACTCGAAGACCTCATCGCTCTGAAACCCCGCCGACTGCGCCTCGCGGGTTGCCTCCTGCTCGAGAAAGTCTGACGCGTAGCTGCTGTCTGAAGACTCGGCCCACGCGCTGACCGCAGCGGCGTCGGTCTCGGCTCCCGGGGTGAGTCGTTCTAGCGGCTCGAGAAAGTCTCCGGCTTCGCCCAACAGCGCGGCCTCGGCCTCCGGGTCGACGAGAGTCACCCGCGTGACCGACTGTGGCGACTCCATCAGACCGATGAGCCAGGCTCCGTTGGACGCCCTGTCGTCGCCGCTCCAACCGGAGGAGTTCTCCGAGGTAGTGATTGGCTGGTAGGTCGCAAAGGGTCGCTGGCAGAGCTGGTCCCACAACTCCGGGTATGTCTCCGGGGTGATCTCATACTGCTCGAAGCTGCACGAGCCGGTCGTCTCGTCGGTCTCGGGTTCGGGCGGCGGCTTAATCGGCATCTCGTCAACGACGAGCATCGTCGACGACTCCGAGATCACCCGGGGGCCGAGTCCGTCATCCGTCGAGTACCGGGTCGTTACGCGAAACGACTGCGGCGCCTCGCTCGCACCCTCGATGAGTCCCTTGGGAAGCGTGACAGTCGGTGAACCGAACTTGAGCCCGGGCGCGACCATCTCGCCGATGGGAGCCGCGACTTCGACACCGCCGACGGCCCTGATGCTCTCGAGGTCGTCGAGGCTTAGCCCTCCCCCGCCGCCGAGCGAGTTCGGAGCGAGAAGCCCGTCGATGTCGCTCGTGTCGCCCGAGCTCGTTACGAGAATGTCATAGGCACCGCGCCAGTTCTCGTCGAGAGTCGCCTGAAGCGCCGCCGCGGCAGAACTCTGGATGCCCGACGCAGCAATCGCGACGCTCGCGAGAAGCAGCACCGCGACGAGCCGGCTGCGCTCGCGCGTGAGTCGCCGAACGGCTCCGGGCACACCCCGACGAGTGCCCGCCCTGCGGTGATGGCCCGCAAGCGCGCTGTGCCTCACCGTGCAGCCCAATACTCGAAGGCGCCGTTACGACCGCAGCGCGACATCCATTCTTCTGTGCTTAGGTCTCTTTCGCCGGGGTCTGCGACGATCACAAACAGCGCGTTGCCGCTCTTTCGTGCGCAGACGGCCATCTCGGGAACCATCGATCCTCGTCCACTCACGTCGAGCCCGTCGAGAGAGATCTGTTCGACGGTCATAACGCCCCGCGGGTCGAACGAGCCAATGTCGCCGAACGAGAGGGTTCCGTCGTCGCCGCGCAGAACGCTGACCTCGGAGCCGGTGACGACCTCTGCCCAGGCCTGTGTGCAGAGCGCGAGCGGGTCGATGTCTCGAATCTCGCCGGCCGCCTCGTCGAGCGTGAATCGCACCCCGAAGAACGGGTGGTCGCCGACGGAATCGCTCTGCAGGCATGAGAGTTCGTAACTGCCGCCGTTGGCCTCGATCGACCACGGGCGCACAACGGTGAGCGCCGCGGCCGTGCCGACCAACAGCGTCACGGTGACGAGCGAGCCGACGAGCACGTGAAGCCGACGCTTCGAGCGCCGCACCCGCGCATCAACCGCATCGAGAACGCTGTTCTCCACTCGGCCGAGAATGAGATCGAGATGAGTGCCACTGGGCGGATTCTGGTTCATGCCTCTCCCCGCACTGTCGCTCGCAGGCCCGCGCGGATGCGCTCGACCCGCTTGGCTACCGCCGACTGGGCGATCCCGATCTGGGCCGCCGCCTCTGAGTAGCTGTACCCCTCGATGAGACACAGCGTGCAGATGCGCTGGTCGACGCCGCCGAGTTTGGTGATTTCGTGCATCACCCAGCGCAATTCGTCGACGTGCCCGGCGACTCCGGCTGTGCCGATTGCCTCGTCGAGCGACACAACGCCGCGGTAGCTTTCGCGCCGCACATGATTGCGAATTGTGTTGCGACAGGTCACGAGCAGCCACGGCAAAGCAGAATGGCCGGCGATTCGGATGTCGCGCAGCTTCGCCCACGCAACAACGAAGACGTCTTGCGTGATGTCTTCTGCATCTGACGTGCTGCGAGTCACGCCCCACGCGAACAGGTAGACCGCTTTCGAGTGCCGCGACATCAGTGCGGCGAAGGCGCCGCGGTCGGAACGAAGGGCGCGAGCGACGAGCTGCTCATCGCTATCTGTCTCGTACACTCGCGCCCCCGATCGTTGTGCGTCCCACTCACTAATGTCGTCAGAACGCCGATCATGACGGCGGGCGACGCAATTGCGGCACCGTAGTGTTGAGGAACACTAACAAAAGGATCAGTCCAGATGAAGAACGCAACGCGCACCACCCTCGCAGCAGTCGCCCTCTTCGCCGCTGTGACCCTCGCCGGGTGTTCTGCACCGGCCGCCGAGACGACTACGCCCGAGGCAGAGGCGCCCGCGACATCCAGCGATTTCTGTGCCGAGTTCGAGGCAGCGGGCGGAACCGGCGCTTCGTTTGGCGGAGTCGCCCTGTTCTACCCGAAGGAAGACCTGGTCGCCGGTCTCGAAGACGCCGTGACGGTTCTCGCCGTTACGCCGCCCGACGAGGTATCAGAGGAGTGGAACGCCCTCAAGGCGTTCTACGAGAAGGCTCTCGTCGAAGCCAACAAGCTCGAAGCCGGCGCGCTGCTCTCAGACCCTGCCCTGCTCGAAGAGAGCGGAACGCTGACCGACGAGGTCGATACCCTCACCGATTACTTTTTCGACACCTGCAGCTAGAAGCCAGCTTTTTGTGAGCTAGTCGCCGAGGTTGCGCCGCGCGCCCATCGCGCGGTCGGCCTCGCGCTTGTCTTGGCGTTCGCGAAGGGTCTGGCGCTTGTCATACTCGCGCTTGCCCTTTGCGACGGCAAGCTCGACCTTCGCGTTGCCGTCTGAGAAGTAGATGCTCAGGGGAACGAGCGTGTAACCGCCCTCTTTCACCTTGTTGTGAATCTTGAGAATCTGCGCCTTGTGCAGAAGCATCTTGCGCTTGCGGCGGGGCGGGTGGTTGTTCCACGATCCCTGATTGAACTCGGGGATGTGCACCGCGTCGAGCCACGCCTCTCCCCCGTCGATGAAGCCGTATCCGTCGACAAGGGTCGCTCGACCGGCTCGCAACGACTTGACCTCGGTACCCGTCAAGACCAGTCCGGCCTCATAGGTGTCTTCGATCGTGTAGTCGTGGCGGGCTTTTTTGTTGCTTGCGACAACCTTGCGGCCCTTTTCGCGTGGCATTCTGCTATCTCTCTGTGACGGTGCGCGACTGCGCAGCCGTTCAGCCTATCCGAGAATCAGACCTTGAGGTAGCGACTGATCGCGAATCCGGCCGAGGCTGCGGCGAGCACACCGCCGAGCACGATGATTATCGGAACTACGAGCAGGGCATCACCGAGCCCAACGAGTGGCACCGAGTTTCCGATCGAGTCGAGCAGGTAGCCGCGCACAAAGAATTGCACGAGTGCCACTACCGCGACACCGGCGAGCAACGAGCCGATGAGCGACGCGAAGACGCCCTCGAGAATAAACGGGGTCTGAATAAAGCGGTTCGAGGCGCCCACGAGGCGCATGATGCCGATCTCCCGCCGCCTCGAGAACGCACTGAGCCGAATCGTCGTCGCGATGAGCAGCACCGCCGCGATCAACATAAGCGAGGCGAGCCCGATCGCCGCATAACTCGCGGCATTGAGAATGTCGAGAATGCCGTCGAGGTAGTCTCGTTGGTCGACAACGCTCTGCACCCCGGGCAGGCCGGAGAGACTCTCGATCAGCACAGTCGCCTGATTCGGGTCGACGAGCTTGACCCTGAAACTTTCTGGCAAGAACTCGGGCGTCGCGAGGTCAACGAGCGGGCTGCCCTCGAAGCTCTCCTTGAAGTTCTCGTAGGCGAGGTCGTGATCTTCGAACTCGTAGCGCTCGATGAACGGCGCGAGAGTGTCTGACTCGAGCTGCGCTTCGACGGCGTTCTTCTGCTCGTCGGTCGCCTCGGCCTGGGCACACGTGCCGGTGTCGTCGGTCGACGTACACATGTACACGGCTACCTGCGCACGGTCGTACCAGTAGCCCTTCATCTGCCCGATCTGAAACTGCAGCAGAACCGCGGCACCGACGAAGGTCAGCGAGATGAAAGTCACAAGAACGACAGAAATAACCATCGTGATGTTGCGACGAAGGCCGTTTGCCGCTTCGCCGAGAACGAGTCCGAGCCTCACAGTGCTGTTCCCTCGATCGGTGCAGCGCCTTGCGTGCCGGCGAGACCGAAGTTCTGAATCGGAACGGCCTGGGTCTGGTAGCCACCGCGACGTTCGTCGCGAACGATGCGGCCATCCGTCAATTCGATAACACGTCGCTTCATCTGGTCGACGATTCCCACATCGTGGGTCGCCATGATCACCGTTGTGCCACCCAGATTGATGCGCTCAAGCAAAGTCATAATGCCGGCGGATGTCGCGGGGTCGAGGTTTCCGGTGGGCTCATCGGCGAGCAGAATCGCCGGCTTGTTCACGATCGCGCGGGCAATGGCGACGCGCTGTTGCTCGCCACCCGAGAGCTCGTGCGGGAAGCGGTTCGACTTGCCCGCGAGTCCGACCATCTTGAGAACGTCGGGAACGGCCTCCTGGATGAAGCCCTTGCTCTTGCCGATGACCTGCAGCGAGAAGGCGACGTTGTCGAAGACAGTCTTCTGCGGAAGAAGGCGGAAATCTTGAAAGACGACGCCGAGGTTGCGGCGAAAGTACGGCACCTTGCGGCTCGTCAGGGTGTTGAGCTGCTGCCCGAGCACGTGGATCTGACCCTTTGTGGGTTTCTCCTCTTTCAGCACGAGGCGCAGAAAGCTCGACTTGCCAGAGCCCGAGGCTCCGACGAGAAAGACGAACTCGCCCTTGAGAATCTCCATGCTCACCCCGTTGAGGGCGGGTCGGGAGTTTCGCGGGTAAGACTTGGTGACTGTATCGAACCGAATCATGACGGTATGAGCCTAGGCAGGGCGCGCGGGATACGCCGTCGCGACACTCGCACGCAGGTGTTTACCAGTGACCCCAATCCGGGGTCAGGGCCAGATGATGGGCAGCGGCCCGTCAGCCGGTGGCGGATCAAGTACAAGCGCGATGGCCTCGTCGCGCGTGATGTTGTACGGTGCTCCGGAGCGAGCGAACTTGCCGGTCGGGTCGTACTTATCCTTCGGAATATCGATGGATGTCGCGGCGAATGCCTTGGCGAGCAAGCGGCGCGTTGCTTCTGGAGCGACGACACCGTGTTCATCACGAAGAAGCACAGCGAATTCGAGTCGGCCCGGCCGACCGAAGCGAAGATCGACGTCACCGAGTTGCAGCTGCTGGTCGTGCACCATGATGCGCGCACGATCGATGTCGGCGAGCGCGATGCTCTTCGCGCCGATGCGAATCACCCCGCGATGGATGTCAAGCTGCGGCACCGCTCGCGACGAACGCACGCCACGCACCACTGCCGTTACAAGAAGCGCAGCAAGGGATGTGATCACGTCGAACCACATGCCATTGGCGGCGTCGATTGACTCGCTCGGCGCACGTCTCACCCCGCGCAGCTCGACCCAATCGATCATTACTCTTCGATCGCTCGCTTGCGCCACTTGATGCCCGCGGCGATGAAGCCGTCGAGTTCGCCGTCGAAGACCTTCGAGGGGGTGCCCTCTTCGTATTCGGTGCGCAGGTCTTTCACCATTTGGTACGGCGCGAGCACGTAGCTGCGCATCTGGTCGCCCCAGCTCGCGGTGATCACACCGGCGAGGTCTTTTTTGACAGCGGCTTCCTGTTCCTTCTGAATGACGAGCAGGCGCGACTGCAGCACGCGCATCGCAGCCGCACGGTTCTGAATCTGGCTCTTCTCGTTCTGCATGCTCACTACTGTTCCCGTGGGAATGTGCGTGAGGCGCACGGCAGAGTCCGTTGTGTTGACCGACTGGCCACCGGGGCCGCTCGAACGGAAGACGTCGACGCGAATGTCGTTCTCAGGAATGTCGATGACCTCGGTGTCGGGCATCAGTGGGATGACCTCGACGGCGGCGAAGCTCGTCTGACGCTTGCCCGCTGCGCCGAACGGCGACATACGCACGAGGCGGTGGGTACCGGCCTCGACACTCAGCGTGCCGAAGGCGTAAGGAGCGTCGATCTCGAAAGTCGCCGACTTGATGCCAGCCTCTTCGGCGTAGCTCGTGTCCATAACCGTTGTCGGGTACTTGTGCTTCTCAGCCCAGCGCAGGTACATGCGCATAAGCATTTCGGCGAAGTCGGCGGCATCCACGCCACCGGCTCCCGAACGAATAGTGATGACAGCGGGGCGGTCGTCGTACTCACCGTCGAGCAGGGTCTGAACCTCGAGCTCGCCGAGCACCTTGGCAATGGCCTTGAGCTCGCCACGTGCCTCGTCGGCGGCCGCGACATCCGACTCATCGTTTGCAAGTTCGACCATAATCTCGAGGTCGTCGAGGCGGCTTTCGATCGACGTGATCTTTGCGAGTTCGGCCTGGCGGTGGCTCAGCGCGCTCGTGACTTTCTGCGCCTTCTCGGTGTCGTCCCAGAGATCGGGAACTCCGGCCTGCTCGCTGAGCTCAGCGATTTCTGCCTCGAGGCGTTCGGGGCCGACGACAGAGCGGATGTCCGCAAAGGTCGATCGAAGGGCAGCGATCTCTACAGTAAAATCCAGCTCGTCCATGTCGCAGCCAGTCTACCCGTGGGCGTAGTGTCGAATGAGTGAGTACCGCAGAGCCCTCTTTCCGCTGGCGCTCGATTGCGCTTCCCGCTCTCCTCCCGACCCTCCTCTTTTCGATCGGTGAGGGGGCGATCATTCCGATCATTCCGATCGTTGCGGGCAACCTCGGTGCGACCCTCGCCATCGCCGGACTCGTTGCGGCCATTCTGATGATCGGTGAACTCGTCGGAGACATTCCGAGTGGATGGCTCGTTTCGCGCATCGGCGAGCGCCCGGCCATGATCGGGGCCGCTCTCTTGTCGGTCGTCGCCCTGGTGATCTGTCTTCTCGCACCGAACCCGGTGGCTCTCGGATTCGGCATCTTTCTCATCGGTCTTGCGACGGCCGTTTTCGCTCTTGCACGTCACGCCTTTATGACGAGTTTTGTGCCGGTGTCGCATCGCGCGCGAGCGCTCTCGACTCTCGGCGGCATCTTTCGCGCGGGGTACTTCGTCGGTCCGTTTATTACTGCTGCGGCGATCGAGCTCACGGGCACGGCGACGAGCGCGTTCTGGATCCATATCGTGGCCTGTGTCGGCGCCGCCACGATTTTGATCGTTCTCAAAGATCCGACAGCGTCGTTTGGCACCGTGCGCACGGTCAAGGTCGACGGGCGCAAGCTGCGTGAGGGCGAGGCACTCGTCGCTCGCGAGGCCGACGGACTCTTTCGCACAATCTGGTCGAACCGTGGCGTTCTCGCGAAGCTAGGTACAGGTGCCTCGCTCATCTCGGCGATGCGCGCGTCGCGCGCGATCATTCTGCCGCTCTGGGCGCTCAGCATCGGAATCACAGAGACCAACACGGCACTCATCATCGGTATCGCCGGCGCTGTCGACTTCGCGCTGTTCTACGCGAGCGGTCAGATCATGGACCGCTTCGGGCGCCTCGCGAGCGCCCTGCCGTCGATGGTCGGCCTCGGAGTCGGGCATATTGTGCTCGCATTTACCCACGACGTCGATTCAAACGTCGAGTGGTTCATCTTCGCCGCGATCTTCATGTCGCTCGCCAATGGATTGGGCAGCGGCATTCTGATGACGCTTGGCGCAGATTTGGCCGACAAAAAGAACCCCGCCCCGTTCCTCGGTGCGTGGCGCTTCACAAGCAGCCTCGGTGGCGCCGGAGCTCCCCTCGTGCTCGCCGGCATTACCGCTGCGGCGTCACTCTCGCTCGCTGCCGGCGCACTCGGAATCGTCGGTCTCATCGGTGCCGGAGTTCTCGCGCGCTACATACCGAGGTTTGTGCCGCGGCCCAGGCTGTAGGCAAGTCCCCACGTCGGGGGCTTCGCACGGAAGCCCGGCGGGTCTACTGTCATGCCATGAGTGCAAGCCAACGACGGCTGCTTGAGAAGGTAGCCACCCCCATCTTCGACGCGATACCCGAACTGTCGCCGCGCATCATCGAGCCCTCGAAAGACAAGCAGAAGGCGCTCGCGATCGCCGACTCAACTCTGCTCTTTCAAGTCGGCGCCTACCGCGCGATCTCGATCTACCCGGTTGATCGCGACACCTGGAACGCCAAAGAGTTCGACTCAGAGTCGGGCGAGCTCACGCTGCTGCGCGAAAAGACCTCGAAGGTGGCGATCGATGCCCTCGCGGTCTGGGTGCTCGCCGCCAGCATTTCGAGCATCGACGACCAGCTCAGCACCTACAAGTCTTCGGGTTACCCCAGCCCTGCCCACGCGGCGTCGGCAGCGACTCTCGGACGCCAGCTCGCCGTGCTCCGGCAGCGTCTCAACTCGCGCACCCGCCAGGCGGCGGTCGTCGGTTCGGATGACGACGACTTCGACTACCTCGGCTAACCCACCCGTTCGCTGCCCGGGCACCGCACCGTGGCCCGGGTTACAACCCCTGCCACCGTCGCTAACCCCTGCCGCGACTCACGAGAACACCGAGCGCGCCACCGCCTGCACCTCGATGCGGAAGCCCTCGGGCACAAGCAACGACACAATCGGCGGACGCCAGTAGGCCGAGAGCTCGACGGTTGCGCTCAGACCGTCTTCGCTGACGGCGCGCTCGACGCGAAGCTTTTCGAACTCCCCGACCGGATTCTCGTCGAGGTACTCAGAGACGGCTGCCGCGACATCCTTCGATTTCAATTCTGGTCGCAGCGTTCCCTCATCGGTGATGGCGACGGTGTCGAGATCGAACGATTCCGCTCCCACGAGAGCCGCGCCATCCGCCGCCGTAAAAAGGCGCTTGCGTTCGAGGTACAGCGACGTCGCCGCAACAACCAGCAGCACAAGAACGAGCGACAGGAAGCCGTAGAAGATGATGAGCGGCAGCGTCGATCCTTCGTCGTCGCGAGGGCGTGGCATGCGGCGGCGCATCACTCGCTGCCCCAGAACCGCGACACTTGCTGCGTCGCCGTCGCACTCAGCGGCACGGCGAGCGGCGCGTCGATGGTGAGCGCGGGCGGAACCAGCGGAAGCGGCACGTCGATTGTCACCGCCACCGTGACGAATCCGCGACGGGTGAGGCAGTCGCGCGGCTCTGGCGTGCAGGTGATTGTGACGACCGCCTGGTCTGCGTCGAGTCCGTAGTCGGCGAGAGCAAACTCAACTGCTCTCGCCGCACTTGCGCGTGCATCCGCACCGTCGTCAGCTTGAACGAAAACGCGGGCCGCCTGCCGCGCAGCGCCTTCGGTCGCGAGGGCGGCGGCCTGGATCACCGACATCACGAGCACCAGGTAGACGAGCGGCACAAGAAGGATCATGCCCGCCGTCACAAACTCAAGTGACGCTGTGCCGTCGTCAGTCGCGCAGAACTTCGATCGCCGCATGGCCAGAGACCTCCAGTCCGTCGGGGATGCCCACGAGCCCGATGAGCGGCAGCGGAGTGTGCACGGTCACGATCGCGGCGGGATGGCCGAGGTATTCACCGCGACTGGCCGAGACATCCTGCGCGTAGCCCGGGCCGAGCGCCGTGCCGATGAGGTCGCGCGTGCGGGTGGCTCCGTCGGCGAGCGTGTTGTCGGCGAGCGACGCAAACCGCGCGCCCTCGGATGCCGCGTCAAGAACAGTGTTGCGAACGTGAAGGGCGAGGGCGAGCTGAATGACTGAGAGCGTCAGCACGGTAAGCATCGCGCTCACGAGCACAAACTCGGCGACCGCAGAGCCGCCGTCATCGCTCAGATGGCGCCGGTGACCCGTTTGATCGCCATCTCGAAGACTCCCGAAAGCGCCGGCCCCGCGACCGCCCAGATGAGGATGACGAGGCCGGCTGTCATCAGCGTTATGAGCACCCAGCCGGGAACGTCTCCGGTGTCGCTCGCGAACTTTGACCTGACCCATGTGCCTGCCCCTTTGACCATGTGTCGAGGGTGTCAGCGTCGGTGATTGGCCGCCGAAGTTTTCCACAGGCTGTTTGGGTTTTTCCGGGATTGCAACTCGCACCCCGAGAGCGCACGGGCGAGTCCTAGCGTGATTCAGATACGCCTGCCCCTCATCACTCTGGAGATACGCCCGATGTCGACCGAACCCGTAACTCTTGAACGTGAACTCGCCCACTGGCGCACAACCAATGACGCTCGAGCATTCAAGACCGTGGCCAAGCGCTCGACGAAGAAGCGCACACTTGGCGATTGGCTGAAGACGGTCAAAGAGAACCTGGATCCCACGCGACCCGACGGAGTGCACGCCGGTCGCGACAGAATTCACGCCCTCGTCAACGAGATCGACGCCGCAACGCTGAGCGCTGCAGAGCGACAGCAACTTGAATCGATTGCGGGCCGCGCCGATCAGGCCCTGTCGAACTTCGACACCACATGGCCGGGCTACAAGCAGGAAGTAACCGCCGCCGCGAGTCGTCTCAAGGGTCTGAATGCATTGCGCATCGCCGGCCAGGTAGTTGTCATTCTCATCGGAGTGATCTGCATCCCGTCTCCCGCGTGGTGGTTTGGTCTGCTGCTCATCGTTGGAGCCATCGCCGCAAGCTCGGTACTCAAGGCGCGTTTTACGAAAGAAGCGTGGGACCTCTACGGCGTCGCGAACCGCCCCGTGCGGATCGCGAATGGACTACTCGGAGGCCCACCGCGCGGGCGACTCGATGCGTCTGGTCTGTACGCCGAAGTCGACCTCATCTGGCTAACGCAGCTCAGCCCCGCCCGACGCGACGTCGAGTTTCAGCAGCGCGCCGCAGTGAAGGCCGAGGCATCCGGCAATCGCACGCAGGCAGCTTCGTCTGCCGACTACGCCTGGCTCGAAGACCCGCGCATCAAGAACGAGCTCAACGAGATCTTCATGAACATCGGCGGAAGCCAGCGCGACACGCTCGACAGAAACGTTGTGCTCAACGCGCTCAAGCGCGAGTTGCCGTCGTACGCGACCGTCGACGAGGCTCTCCCCGTGCTGCGCGACATCGTCGAGCGTCAGTGGAACAAGTTCGGCGACAACGGCCAGACCCGTGGAACGATCAACGCTTCGGAACGGGTGCTGTACGACGACGAGCAGTAGGTCGCCAGAGCACGGGCGGGCGCAGCACTGAAGCGCTCACGGCGGGCTGCCTCAGCAGAACCAGGGCGACGGCGAGCGCAATCGCTCCGGCGATGAGTTTGTCGGCGACTGACACCGTGAGGTTCGAGGCGAGCACGGCTTCCCACAGCGACACGCCGTATCCCTGCATCGTCGCGAACGCAGTCGCTGAAGCGTCATCGACGGTCAATCCCCGGAAGCCCAGGGCGATGATCGGCGCAGCAGTGAGCGTGCAGACGGCCGCGACAATGAGGTTGAGCGAGAAGAAGCGTAGCGGCGTGCGGCCGAGGCCCCACGAGCGCACGCCGTTTCCCCACACCAGCGCGCCAACGATGTTGACGAGCGCGAACGGAAGCGCCTGTGGGCTGTTGCTGAGCGATGCGAGAAGGTTCGTCGAAACTCCGACGGCGACGCCGTACCAGGGCCCGAAAGTGATCGAGACGATCGCAGTGCCGATCATGTCGAGAAACAACGGCGTTCCAGTGCGAGCGGATGTCGCGTTGCCAAACAGATTGAGCCCGAGGCTGGCAAGCATCACAATCGCGACGAGTGCACGACCGGATGGCAGATGATCTTCTGCAGCGAGCGTGCTGGCCCGCGGCGTCTGACCCAGCCGAGCGCGCTGGCAGCGTTGTCGCCACTCGTTCGCAGCCTCGTCGTCTCCGCCCAGCGCAACGACAATCTCGGCGACGAGCTCGGGGTTGATGCGTCTGCGCCCCGAGCGAAACGAGTCGTAGACCGTCGACCGCGCGACGCGTGCGGCGGCGGGAGCGATGCCCCTGCTCTCTCTGTCGCGAGTGATTTGCGCGGCGAGCTCGTCATAGGTGACTCCGCCAGCTCGAATGCGCAGCGACTGCAGGTCGGCCACGAGCGCATCGAACGTCTCGGTAGCGGTGCTGTCGGTCACTTGTCGGATTATTCCACAGCGCCGTCTCGCTAGAACCCCATCTGCAACACAACGATCCCGGGGAAAATAGCGAAAGCCACGGTCACGGGCAATATCAGGAACACGAGCGGCACAAGCATCGCGACCTCCTTCTTTCCCGCGACCTCGAGCAGCGAGCGCTTCGCGTCGTCTCGGGAGTCCTGAGCCTGCGCGCGCAACACCTCGACGATGGGCGTGCCACGCTCGAGCGCTCCGGTGATCTGGTCGACGGTGCGGGTGAAGGGCACGAGCCTCAGGTCGCTCGCGACCCGCGTGATCGAGTCGGCGAAGGCGATGCCGGTGTTGACCTCAGCGACAACGTTGGCGAGCTCACCGGCCAGCTCGCCATGACTCACGCGCGAGACACGACGAATTGCGTCAAGGATTCCCTCGCCCGCCGAAAGACTCAGGGTAAGAAACTCGAGCACGGTGGGCAGTTCGCTCTCCATTCGCGCGAGCCGCGCCTTTGCCTTGCGCTGCAGCAGGTAGTCCTTCGCGACAACTCCCCCGGCGGTAAAAACTGCAACCACAACAATCTGGGCGACCAGCGGTATGCCGCGCGTTCCCGCGATCACAATCGCGACGACGACTCCAAGGCCCGCGCCCGCTGCTCCCCACGCGAGCTGCTGTGATCGAAAGTCCTCGACCGTGAGCGTTGAGCCGGCCTGGCGAAGGCGGTGACGGGTGTCGGCGGGGTTGCCGAGCACCGCGGAGAGCCCCGCCCGCAGCGCCGAGATCACCGGCGTGAGCACAAGCCCGAACACCGGAAGCGGATCGACGGTCTGCCGCGCAAGTAGTTCGCGAGCGCCCGGCGACACGTCGCGAACGTAGGGCGCGACTCGGCTTGCGAGTCGCGGGCGGCTCAGGCGCGGCAACATTGCGACGAGTGTCCACAAACCAAGGCCGAGCGCGAGGCCGCACAGCAGAGTCCATGCACCGAGCGAGGTCACGCAAACCACCTGCTCTCTTCGGGGATGCGCCCGAGCGCGAGCATCAGTCGATACGCCACAACCGTGACGCCAAGCCCAGCGACAATAAGCACGGCACCCGCCGTTGTGTTGTACGCGGCGGCGGCCTCCGGGCGGGTGGCGAGCAAGAGCAGCACGATCCACGGCGCCGCGACACCGAGCCGGGCCGCGTTGACAACCCACGACTGCCGCGCCTCTACCTCGGAGCGAATCGCGGCCTCCTGCCGCAGATACGTTGCGAGGTTGCGCAGCACAAGAGTGAGCTCGCTGCCGCCGACCTCGCGCGACATCCGCAGGGTCTCGACAATACGATCGGCAACCGGATCGGCGAGCGCATCTTTCAACTGGGTTATGCACAAGGCAAAATTGCCGGTCGCGCGGTATTCGGCTTCGAATCGCGCAAACGCGGGTCGGGTCGCGACCGGCCCGGCGTGCGCGAGAGTCATCACGCTGTCGGGCAGCGCGAGCCCCGAGCGCACAGCCGACACCAGATGATCGACAACGTCGGGCCAGACGATGCGCGCCGCCGTTCGTCGCGCTCGCGAGCGCTGCCGCACAACCGCCGACGGCACAATGAGCCCGACAAGCGCGACTGCACCGGCAATCACAGCGATGGGAGTCAGCGCAAAGGTCACCGCACCAAACACAACGCCAAGAAGAATGGATGCGACGGCAAACGCCGCGACCGATACCCGCTCGAGTCCCGCATGCCGCAGCCGCGTCTCGACGCCGCCGAGGGCCCCGGTAGAGCGCGCAACTCGACCCACCCGCGCCGGCCACATCAGCGGAGCAAAGACGAGCACGATCCCCACTCCGAGCGCGAGCCCGGCGAGCGCGGCACCCCACGCCGACGGCCCCGCTATCGCCAGGTTCACGACGCGAGCACCCGCGCCGGATCAAACCCTGCCGCCTCGAACTTCGACGTACGCGTCGGGTAACTACCGGTCGGCTGCAGCTGCCCACCGTCGAGCGTGAACAGCGCGCTCGCTTCGATGACACCACTCGTGACGTTGCCGCTCGGCGACAGAATTTCGACGACACGGCGCTGCCCCTTGCGCAGCTCGAGATGCACAACAAGATCGATGCAGCCCGCGACCGTCGGCACAACGAACCCGGAGTCGATGTTGCGCCCGGCGAGCAGCGGCAGGGTCGACAGCTTCGAGAGTGCATCACGTGCGCTGTTGGCGTGGATGCTCGACATTCCGGGCAGCCCGGAGTTCAACGCGATAAGCAGGTCGAGCGACTCCGCCTCACGCACTTCGCCCACAACGAGTCGATCGGGTCGCATGCGCAGCGACTCCTTGATGAGTCGCCGCAGGGTGATCTCGCCGGATCCCTCGAGAGACGGCTGCCGACACTGCATCGCAACGCGATCGGGAGCCGCAAAGTCGAGCTCGAAAGTCTCTTCAACGGTGACAACGCGCTCTGACGGGCGTGCGCATGACAGAAGCGCGTTGAGCATCGTCGTCTTGCCGGTCTGCGTCGCACCCGATACAAGAATGTTCTGCCCGGCGAGCACACTCATACGCAGGTACTCGGCAGCCTGGCGTGTGATCGAGCCGAGTTCGATGAGCTCGTGCAGGTTGTGGATGCGCTGCGTGAATTTTCTTATGTTGACGGCCCAGTGTTTCTGCGTGATATCGGGGATAACAACGTGAAGACGCGATCCGTCGGGCAGCGAGGCGTCAACGAACGGCGACGACAGGTCGACCCTGCGCCCCGTCGATTGCAGCATCCGCTCGACGAGGTCGCGCACCTCTGTGCTCGTGAGGCTCACGGTCGTGGGCTCCGAGATACCACCGCGCGCGATGAACACCTGGGTGGGCCCGTTGATCCAGATCTCTTCGACGGTCGGGTCGTCGAAGTAGGGCTGCAGCGCTCCGAACCCGGTGAGCGTCGCGACGATCTGCCTCGTGGCCGAGGCTTCGTCGGCGAGCAGCGGCACCGAACCGCCGAGCGCGCGCTCGCTGTAGCGCTGCACTTCGTCGGCGACGTAGCTGTGCGCGACGTCTGCCGTCAGGTCGACTCCCTCGCGCCGCACGCGCTCGCGCACGCGATCGGTGATCTGGCTGAGGGCGTGCGACATTGTGCAATTGTGGGCGTGCGCCGCGACATCCATGCCCGGTTATCCACAGCTTCGAAGACACAGCTGCCGCGCGATACCCTGAGCACGATGCCTTCCCCCAAGCTTTCCCTCGCCAACGTCACCCCGACCGTGCTTCGCGGCCTCACCGATTCCGACCTTCTCGAGGTGAGCGCGGGATCGCACGTCGAGGCCCAGCGCTTCACCGGCGCCGACATCGGCGGCACCGACCTCACCGGAACCGACTTCAGCGAGTGCGCGTTCATCGGCGTCTCGGCCGATCAGACTCAGCTGCGCGGCGCGCGCATCAGCGAGTCGAACTTCGACCGATTGGATGCCGCGGTTCTGCTTGCGGCCCGCTCCGTCTTGCGCGACGTAAGCGTCACGGCGTCGCGCCTCGGCTCGATCGAGCTCTACGAGAGCACGTTCAATTCGGTCATCGTGCGCGACAGCAAGCTCGGGTTCGTCAACCTGCGCGGCGCCGAGCTCAACAACGTCATTTTTTATGACTGCTCGATCGACGAACTTGACCTCGCCGGCGCGAAAATCAATCGTTTGACCTTCACCTCGACGAGCATCGACACTCTGGATGTCACCTCGGCGACCCTGCGCAACGTCGACCTGCGCGGGGCGAGCCTTCGCCAGATCAACGGACTCGCTGGGCTGCGCGGCGCGATCATCAGCGGCGAGCAGTCGCTCGAGCTAGCAACGGTCTTCGCAAACCACCTCGGACTTCAGGTCGTCTAGGAGTAGCGTTTACGCATGAGCGACCAACCGGTGCCCGACGACGTGCGCGCCTACCTCGACAGCGTTGAGGGCGAGCGCGGAGTCGCCCTGCGTGAGACGTTCGATGTCGTGCACGACGCGATGCCCGCGGGCTACGAGCTCGGCATCGTCTATGGAATGGCTGGCTGGTTCATCCCACTCGAGCGCTATCCGAACACCTACAACAAGCAGCCCCTCGCCTATGTCTCGCTCGCGGCGCAGAAGAATTACAACGCTCTCTATCTGAGCCTCTACACCGATTCCGAATTGGATGTCGCGTTCCGCACCGAGTGGCTCGCCACCGGGTTGCGTCTCGACATGGGCAAAAGTTGCTTGCGCTTTCGCACACTCGCCGACGTCGATCTCGGCATCATTGCCAGAACGGTGGCCGCGACATCCACCGAAGATTTCATCGAGACCCACGAACACCTTCGCTAGCCTGTGGTTATGAGCCAGCCTCGTTTTGCGGTCGTTGTGCTGCTTGCGGTAGCCATCGGTGGATGCAGCACTCCCCCGCCGCCCGAGCCGGTCAGCACCGAGCTACCGCAGCTGGGCCTCGTGGGCATGTGGCGGGTGACGGCGCAGGGCGTCGAAGCCGATACCTGGTTGCGGCTCGAAAACGGCGCCGCGATTCTGGCCCCGGATTGCGAGCTCGACGGCGGTTGGATCGCCACCGAAACAGAGTTCGCAGCGGCAATCATGGCCTGGAGCGGCGAATGCACCAGGGGCCACGCTGAAACAGCGCCCTGGCTGACGACCGCGACGGCCTACCGCTCGAGTGGTGACGGCTGGGAGCTGCTCGCCGATGACGGATCGGTGACGGCGACACTCGAGCACGACGGCTGGCCGGAGGTTCGAGACAACACCGACCCCGCACTCGTTGAGCCGCCGACGGTGACAGACGAACTCATCGCAAACTATGCAAACCCCGGCACGCTCACCGGAGGGCTCGTGCCCGCGACATACCTGACCATCGTCGGTCGGTGGATCCCCGATACGCCGCCCACAAGTTCGGCGCCATACCTGCGTTTTACTGACGACAAGAAGGTAGCGATGAGCGATGGATGCAACACCTCATCGAGTCGCTGGCTCATCACAAGCGGCGGATCTCTTGTCACTACGGGCTCCATGACGACTCTTGTCGATTGCGACGGCGTCGACGTGACGGGCGCTCTCAGCGAGGCGGTCACCGCCGGAATCGCCCGCGATGGCTCGCTGCACCTCATCGACGAGACGGGCACCGACATCGGCGCGTACGTGCGCGAGAGGTGACCACCTTCTGCTCTGGCTAGAATTGACCAGCCCGCGGGAGTGGTGAAATTGGTATACACGCCAGATTTAGGTTCTGGTGCCGAAAGGCGTGAGGGTTCAAGTCCCTTCTCCCGCACTGTCGGATACCCCAGGAATCGTTGAATTTTCGGGGGTATTTGGTGCTATCCACTGCTCTGCCCCCTCCGATCCCCTACAACTGCTCGCTGGACTGCAGTATCGAGAGCATCCGAAACGGCGTCGAGGTCGTCGGAGAAGAGATCCGCGTAGGTGTCAAAGGTCATCGCGGCCGAGGCGTGTCCAAGCATGCGCTGCAGGGCTTTCACGTTGGCGCCGGCGCTGATGGCGAGGCTCGCTGCGGTGTGGCGTAGGTCGTGCACAGTGAGGGGCTCGACGCCGGCTTCCGCGAGCGCGCGAATGAACCAAGACGTTTGACCGCTCGAGGTCTTTGGTCGCTTCAGGTAGTTGACTCCGTCGCCGAGAATCAGCATGTCGCGCGACTTCCCTTCCGAGCAAATCATGGCACGACCGGGCACAAGAGTGAAGAACGCGAAGCCCAAGGCAGGGGTCGCTGTCTAACTGCTTGTCTACCCGACCATCATCTCGGGTGCCCACCCTTCGCATTGTCATCCGCGAGCTCGACGATCCCGCAAACGCGGACCTTCGCGAGCAACTGCTCGCTGCTCTCGGCATCGAGTAGCCCGTGCACTCAACCACAAAGACTTCGGCGCGCGCGATTCGCGCGAGCCGAGGAACGACCGGAAGCCGGCGCGCGGCAACCGGTCAACTCCAGAGGACAGCGGTTGCGCTGTCTACGTCGGGTGGGGCTGCAGAACCCGCCAGCGAGGTGCAACGCTTTGGCCGCGCGTTGCACCTCACATCGGACCGGATGTCGGCGGCTTCTGAGACAGTCTCTGCATGGCCGATCACGACGAGGAACTCACCGCGATCGGTGCGCCCCGAATCAACATGTTCAAGGGCGCCGCGGACAACATCTCGAAAATCTTCGCCTCCACGGGTACAAACATCTTCAAGGGAAGCATCGTCGACAGCCTGCCGACGAACATCCTGGGCAGCGTCGCTGAGCCCCCGCGCATTCATTACGAGATGCCAGAGATCCACATCGACCAATCACCCTCAGAGACTGCAGCCAACACGAGGGCAATGGCCGAGTACACCGCCACTATGACAGAGCGCATGCAGGACCTCGTCGACGTTGTGCGCGCTGACCTCAAAGTCAGTCAAGACATGCGCGACCACGCCAAGGCAGCGACCGATGCAGCCAACCGCAGCGGTCTCCTCGCTCTCATCATAGCCTGGGTATCAGGTATCGCAACTGTCGCATCGCTCGTCGTCGCGATCATCGCACTCGTCATCGCTATCAGCTCCACTCAGTAGACGACGGCGCCCCCACGCCCAAAGGGGTATCCGATCTAGTCGGCAGGGGCCCGTTCGCCATGTCTGATCGTCACGAGGAGCTCGAGCGCGCCGTCCAAGACTTTGTCTCCGCGGCCGTTCCAGAAGGCGTCGTTGTGAGCTTCACCCTGTCAGCCCACGTATCAGTGGTTAGCCCGGCCAATAATTCCTGATCCGCATGTTGGTTATTTTTCGCTGGGCTCCAGCAGCGTTTGGCGACTACTTGCTCGGGTACACGGCCTTCGCTGGGTCCGCCTTGAAGGCTTCCGCCGCGGATAGCCAAGGCGCGACAGTCTCGCGGGTATGTTCGCTCAACTCGTACTCCAGCACGTGTGCTGAGACATCGTTGGCGGTCAGATTGAAGGACATAACCGGGAATGTCGGTGGTTGGCCGCTAGTGTGCCGTCATGGAACTCAACTTTGGTCAGCTCTTCCTCGACGCTATCTTCTCGCAGGTGCCGGTCGTTCTCGCAATGTTCTGGAATGGGTTTCTGGCCCAGCCGTGGATCTTGGTCGTGCTTCTACTTCTGGTGACGCTGTCGTTCGTTCCTCGAAGTCGTCCGCGAGCTCGTCGACGTAGCTGGTAGTCGCTTGCACGAGTGAGTACGCTCGCGGCATGGAAGACGGCCCCGAACAAGCAGCAGGCAGCTACACCCTCGACGGAGTCGCGTACGACCTCGAGGAGCGCGAGAGCGAGATCTGGTGCGTCACCGCACCCGACGGTCGCTACGTGGGCGACGTCGTGGCCGAGCAGGTCGTCGGTGTCGACGGCCCCCGGTACACGGTGCGGTTCCCTGACGATCGCACGCCGGAGCCTGAGTTCGTCGAGGGGTGGCAGTCGGCGCTCGAGTACTTGATCAGCGAGTCGACCTCCTAGCGTGATGGGCGGCGGTCGCGTTCGTCCGGTCTCCGGTCGCTACGACATGTGGTGGCTTCGGCCGAGCATCATCCGTAAGCGTGATCTCGAAGCCATCGTTGCGCTCGTGAAGTGCGACGATGGATATGTCATCACTGCGGGGAGAACTCCCGACTCAGTGCAAACGGTGACGATCGACGAGTTGTTCAAGCTGCCGCCGGCGGACCGTGCCTACGCGTACCTGAGCGCTCAGATCCTTATGAACCTCGGCTTCTACTACCACCGTGAAGAGCCCATCGGGCCATGGGGCGCTGACGGGAACAACGATCGCCCGGAGCCCTTCATCATTCCGGTAAACCGGTACTTGGTGCGCCACACCTGGCCGCGCCTGCCACGGCACTTAGCGGCACATCTCTTGATCCCCGTCCTAATTAGCGTGGGAGCAATTCTCGCGATCGTTCTCGGAGCGATCTACGCACCAGGAAGTCCCGCCTCGCTCGCGGGTGGCGTGATCGCGGTCTTGGTCGCACTGATCAACGAACGTCGCCGGTGGCGTAGAGAATCCCCGACGCCGCCCTCACATAAGCTCGTGCCATAACGTCAGTGATTTCGCTCGACTGCTCCTGCCCACACCCATGCGCGGTGCTCGACGTCGTCGGGGCCGCGCCATCGGACGGCGACGGCACGCGAAGTCCACGCAACGGCCTGCGCGGTGACTTCCAGCGGCCCGTCTGGGTAGCGCACCCACACGCGTACCGCTGATGGTTGCGGGTCGCGAGTGAGCGGCATCTCTTCAAGTTGCAACTCCTGATCGCTCAGTGAGTACGGCGTTCCGGAGCGCATGATGCGCTCGGCGATTCGTCCGTCCATCCGACGATCGATCGCTTCGGCGTAACGGCGGTTACTTCCCATGGTCTGCTCCCTAGGTAATGGAGCAGCCAGCCCTGCAGGAGACGATTCTAAGAGACCGTCACCGATATTGGCGATAGAGTCCGGACATGGAGTGGCTAGCAGCAGGAATCGCGGTGGTGGCCGCGCTCGCAGCTGTCTGGCAAGCATTCGAGGCTCGCCGCGCTCGCAAGTCTGCCGGGGACAGCGCCACACTCGCAGCCGACCACCTAGTCGAGGCCCGCCGACTCGCGGATGCCGCGCAGGTGCAAGCCGACGTCGCGCTCAGCACGATCGAGAAGCCGGTGTATTGGAAAGCGGTTCGCGACGGACCGGAAGCTGTCAAGTTCAAAAACACGACCGGGCGCCGAGCCCTCCGAGTGACGGCAATCGTGAAGTACCTTCCCCCAGGCGCGCACCTCGAACTTGACGTCGAAGACATCGGAACAGTCGAGAAGAACAAAAACTTCGGCGCTAAGTTTTCGATCCCGAAGGACGGCCCCGACGAGATCGTGCTCCGCATTTCGTGGGACTTTGGTGGCAGCAGTGAGCGTCAAGGTTACGACTTGCGCCTTCGTGAATTCCCTCCGGCCCCGAGAGTCATCGTTCTCTGAGACTGCCCCCAAAACCCCCACAACTCATCCATATCGAGCCCTCTATTGGAGACGCTTGGTAACTCAAAACCCTTGTAATCACGGGTACTTGGGCCAGTTCCCAAGTACTTAGGCAGGTTGAATTAGGGTTCAATTCCCTTCTCCCGCACTATCAGTGATGATGATCTCTTCCGGCTCGGTTTCGTACACCCTGCCGGTCGGTGAGGTCCATCGAAGTATGCCATCGCCCACCTGTTCGACTGTCCAGTCGGTGAGACTTTTCAGTCGATGATGTTTTCGACACAGGTGGGCGAGGTTGTTGTGGGCGGTTTCTCCGCCGTATTGCCATTCGTCGGTGTGATCCACGTCGCAGCGGCGGGCGGTGCGGCCGCAGCCAGGGAACCGGCAGGTACCGTCGCGCACCTGCAACCAGCGGCGTAGTTCGGCCGGAATCTGGTACTTTTCCCGCCCGACCGAGAGCACCGCCCCGGTCTCGGGGTGGGTGAGGAGGCGCATAAAGTTCGGGGCGTTTGCCGCGAGCAAGGCCGCGGTCTCGGAGCTGATCGGCCCGTATCCTTCGAGCATTGCCGGGTGGTCGGTGTGGTCAAGGAGAGCCAGGATCGGCACCGTGACCTGCACGTTCGGGCGGATCGTCGCCATGATCGTGCAGAGATTCGGCGTGCCGAGCACCTCTGATGCGGAGTAGGTGGAGACGAGAAGGCCGTCGCAGAGGGCGTCGGCGCGCAACTGTTCAACAGTGCGCGGGTCGCCCTCGCGGCGGGCGTGTTCGGCGGCGTCGGTGAGGCGGTCGAAGATCGCATGCGCCGACTCTGCCGGCAGGTGCGCGGTCAGCCACGCCATCCCATCCGCGGCCGGGGCGATCGACACCGAACGCTTCTCGACCGCAGTCTCGTGGCGTTCGTCGATCGATTCCGGGTGCATGCGCTCGCGCTGCTTACGGGCATAAATGTTGAACCGAGTGACCGTGTGTGTCGCGGCGTGCGGCAGCACACGATGTTCGAACTCCGCCCGCGCCGACTCTGGCAGTGACGAGGCGTGGTCGGCAACAACGTGCGCGTGCCGCCAACTGATCGAGCCAGCCGACAGCGCGGCCAAAGTTGCCGGCAGGTCAGCGACGAGAAGCCTGCTGTCGTGAATGAGAAACTGCGCCGCGTTCTCTGTGATCGTCAGCGCGCACGCGATCTCCGCTGTCAGCATCCGTCGGGCGGCCTCCCCGGTCGTCCACGCGTGCGCGTCCGTGGAGGGTGCCGCAGCCTGCGCCGCGACCTCCGACAGGCGGCGGGCATCGTCAATCTTCCGTGCCCGCGCGGCATGCAGCGAAGCGACCTGTCGGTCGATGGCTGCGACCTCGTCCACGGCAACGCCGAGGGCATCCGCGGTCATCGCGGTGAGGGTCAACGCTTGGCTACTCATACGTATACATTGCACCCTGCCACCGACATTCGGGAGCGCAAAAGAGCAGCTGTGGAGAACCGGCAATTACCCCCAAGCCCGGGCGGAGAAGAGCCCTTCGCAATTGACCGCGCAGACCGGAACTACTCGAACGATGCGGCCACGCCTCATCCAATCGGATGAGATCGTCGGTCTCACAGCAAAGCCTTGCCTTTCTCCTAGTAACCTGTGGGTGAACCTTGGCCGCCGCCGATTGACCTCAACGGCAACCGACGACTGGAGACACACCGTGATTTCGACTGCCCTCATTCCCTTTCTCGATCCAGCAAACCTGATCGAGGGATTCGGCGCCTTCGCGCTGCTCGGCATTTGCTTTATCGTCTTCGCCGAAACCGGTCTTCTCGTCGGGTTCTTGCTGCCGGGCGACACGCTTCTCGTTATCACCGGCCTTCTGACCTTCACGGGCACGATGGTCGCCGACGGCACGGGAATCGAGATCCCGATCTACTGGGTCTGTCTCGCCATAGCCTTTGCGGCATTCCTCGGGGGTGAAGTCGGTTATCTCATCGGACACAAACTCGGCCCGCGCGTCTTCGAGAAGAAAGAAAGCGGCCTCTTCAGCGTCGCCAACGTGCAGCGCACCAACTCGTTCTTCGAGCGCTTCGGTGGCCTTGCGGTTATCGTCGCTCGATTTGTTCCGATTGTTCGCACCTTCGCACCGGTCGCTGCTGGCGTCGGGCACATGAACTACAAGAAATACTCGCTCTACAACGCGATCGGCGCACTCATCTGGGGTGCCGGGCTCACGTTTGCGGGATTCCTTCTCGGCTACATTCCGCCGCTCGCTGACTTCGTCACCGAATACATCGACGTGATCCTGCTCGCGGCCGTGTGCATCGCCGTTGTGCCGACGGTGTTCCACTACGTGCAGTCGGTGCTCAAGGCGCGCAAGGCCCGCCTCGCCGGCACCACCGAAGATGTTGCCGCCGAAGAGCTCGTTCTCGACAAGTCGCTGTTCGACCAGGACAAGGCCAACGACAAGAAGTAGCTACGGCGCTACGCGCCTGGTCGACCAACAAGAAAGTCATCGAGCGGACGATCGAGCCGCTCGGCCATCGCCACAAGCGCTCCCTCGGCACGACCACGCACGCGGGGTGACGAGTCGCCATTCATGAGTGACCGCAGCCCCGCGGTGTGCTCGAACTCTCCGACACCGCCGAGCGCCCACGCCGCGGCATCGCGAACGCGCCAGTTGGAGTCGCCGAGAAGCAGCGCGAGACGCTCCGGCTCGCCCAGCGACCGCACCGCACAGACGCGAGCGCACACCATCCGTACGCGCCAGTGCCGATGCGAGAGCCCTCCGATCACGGCAGGGGCCGCTGAGTCGACCCAGTAGTACTCGAGTGCGCGAGCGCCCCACGATTGAAACCAGTACGGGTCGAGGTCGGGAGCATACGCCCGCCCGCCGAGGTAGCGGAGAAACTCGGGGTCTTCGTCGCCGGTCGCCAGCAGGGCCGCTGCGCGCGAGGCGAGCGACGACGCTCCATACCGCTCAACCGCGGCCCGCAACCTCGCAGAGTGCGAGAGCGATACGGGCACGCGGTCAGCCATTAGGCGAGCCGAGCGGCCAACCTCTTGTGCGACTGCTCTGCGGCACGGCGCACATCGATCTCTGCGTCACGAAAGAGCTTCGCGATCAGGTCTGCGTCAGCGGCCGAGCCGACCTCGGCGAGCGCGCGGGCAGCACCGGCGCGCACACGTGCGACGTCATCGGTGAGCAACGGACGCAGCGTGTCGGCAAACGGAAGCGAGCGAGTCGCCACGACGCGCGAGCACATCTCTCGCACGCGCCAGGCCTGGTTCGTCAGGCCCGCGTTGATGCCCTCGGCAACAGTGTCGTTCCAGACGTAGAGAAAGGTGCGCGCGCCCCAGACCTCGGGCCAATACAGCGGCGGCGCGCCATCCAGTATGCCTTGGGCGTGTGTGCCACCGACCCACAGCAGAAACTCCTCGCCGGCGTTGAGGCCGGCGAGGAGCGCCTTTGCGCGGTCGATAACTTCGGACTCGCCGAGGGTCTCAACAGCGAGTGCGATTCGGTCAGCGGGGGAAGCGTCAAGCGGGATGTCTGTAGTCATTGCCCGCCCAGCCTACGCGCGTGGCTCCCACCTGAACATCGCACGCGCGGCGAAGATCGCGAGAACCGCCCACGCGAGGCTCGGCGCAACAAGAACAAACAGGTTCTGGATGTCGCTGCCCGTCCACCCGGCAACGATCAACTCGGTGATTCCGCCGCCCGGAAGAGCTCGCTTGACCCACGCGAGTTCTTCGACTCCCGTGAAGACGACCCAGATCGACACACCGAGCGCCGCGAAGAACAGCGGAAGGGTTGTGACCTGCGCGTGCTCCGGCGAGTTGGTGACTCCCGCTGTCGCGAGCGCGAGACCGGCGAACATCACCTCGGCGAGAAGCACACCGAGAATCACGAGTCCGATCGACTGCGGCTTGTCGTCGGCGGTGACCGCGAGGATTGCGAGAATTGCGGCGACCTGCACGATGCTGATCGCAACGATGGGCGCCATAAGGCCACCGATGATCGAACCGTCGGAGACGGCGCCGCTCCGCAGTCGCTTGAGAAAGAGTGTCTGCCTGCGCGCCGCAAGCGTTGTCGTCGCCGTGACGTAGACACCCATCGAAATCATGATCATGATGACGAGAACAGCGCTCACCGCTGTGGCACCGTCGTTGCTCGAAAACACAAAATAGGCGCCGAGAGCGAGCGGGATGAGAATCGCGCACGCCGCGACGAGGCGGTTGCGCACGAGCATACGAAGTTCTGATGAGGCAATTGCAAACATTGTGGGCTCCTAGGAGTTGCTGAGTGAGCGGAAGACGTCGTCGAGGCTCGACGAGGTCGCTGACAGTCGGTCGAGCCGGTGGCCCGCAGAGTCGGCCCACCTCAGCAGCACCGTAAGGTCGCGCTGCAGATCGTCGGTCTCGATGCGCGTGATGCCGTTCTGGGTTGCCGAAACCGCGAGCGGAAGCTCGACACCCGCCGGGGCCAGAAAGCTGATGTGGGCGGGCTGGTTCTCGACGAGTTCGGCGAGCGATCCCTCTTGCTCGAGGTTGCCCTTGTGCATAAGACCAATGCGGTCGGCGTACTTCTGCGCCTCTTCGAGGTAGTGCGTTGTGAGGATGATCGTTGTGCCCTCTGCCCGCAGCTCGGCGACGACGCTCCACAGCTGGTCACGTGCCGTCGGGTCGAGCCCGGTCGTCGGCTCGTCGAGAAAAACAAGCTCCGGGGTTCCCCAGATCGCCATGCCGAAGTCGAGCCGGCGCTTCTCGCCACCCGAGAGCTGTCCTACCCGTGTGTCGCGTTTGTCGACAAGGTCGATCTTGCCGAGCACACGCTCGTCGACGTCGGTGCGCCCCGAGATACTGCCCGCGAGTCGCAACGACTCGGCAACAGTGAGGTCGCCGGCGAATCCCGACTCCTGCAGCATGATTCCCATGCGCGGGCGAATCTTCAGCCGATCGATCGGATCGCCTCCGAATACCCGCACCGCCCCCGAGCTCGGCTTGCGGTAGCCCTCGATCGTCTCGAGCGTTGTCGTCTTACCCGCGCCGTTTGTGCCGAGCAGCGCATACAGCTCGCCCTGCGCGACGGCGAAGCTCAGCTTTCTGACCGCCTGAAACTCACCGTGGGCACCGTAGTTGTAGCTCAGGTCCGCGGCCTCGACCACGGGCCCTGCTGTTGTGCGAATTGTCATGTCTCAACGATGGCCGCGACATCCAACCGCGTGTAGTGGCATCTCGCTCGCGTTCAGATGACATTTGTCACTGTGGATGTCGCGTGCCGTGACGGTACCGTTGAACAATGACCGGCGCGCAATCGAAGACAGCACGCCCAGGCACGGCACGCCCGGCACCATCACACGCACCCAGCGGCGAGCGCGCACTGCGCCGCATGCGCATCTACACGACGTCGTCTCTCGCGATCATCGTTCTGCTTTACTGCGGCGTTGCGATTCAACAGACGCAGACCGTCTGGCTGCTCATCGCACTGCTGGGCACAACCGTTCTTGTCACGGCCTACGCGTTCTACTGGGAGAAGGCAGCGCCGCTGTGGCTGGTCATCCCGGCCTTCGTGAGTTCACTCGGTGTCTGGGTTGCGACTGTCGTTGTCAGCGAGCTGCCGACCTCGATCTTTCTGCTCGCTGTCACAACATCGATCTATGCGTTCGGCGGTGGGTATCCACGCTGGCAGCGCGCGGCGGCGGTCGGTGTCGCGGCGGGTGTGGTTCCGCTGCTCGTTGTGAAGGTCGTCGAGCCCGGGTCAAACATCATGCCCTGGCTCATCGGCAGCGCGATCGCCTTTGTTCTCGCGCTCGGCCTCTTCGGCCTCAACCGGTATGCGTTCAACCTCTACCTCGAAATCGACGATGCGCGCCGCCTCGCCGCCGATCTTGCCGTCGCAGAAGAGCGTTACCGGTTCGCCGCCGATCTTCACGACATTCAGGGCCAGACGCTGCATGTCATCCGGCTCAAGACCCAGCTCGCCGATCGTCTTCTCGACCGCGACCCTGCCGCGGCCCACGAGCATCTGCGCGAGGCCGGCGAACTCATCGCGCAGACCCTCGCCGGCACCCGCAGCCTCGCGTTCGGTGAACGCACTGTCTCAAGCGCGAGCGAACTCGCGAACGCCGAAGCTCTGCTGACGGCCGCCGGCATCGATTTCGGCATAGCGGGCTCACTCACCGTCGGCGAACATGACGAGCTCTTCGGGCTCGTTGTGCGTGAGGCGACGACGAACATCCTTCGGCACGCGCAGGCGTCGCGCGTCTCTGTCGCGCTGTCGCCCGGCTCTGTCACTGTCACAAACGACGGCAGCCCCGCCGCAGCACGCACGCTCAGCGGACTCGCCAGACTCGGCGAGCGCATCGAAGCGGCCGGCGGCACGCTCAGCACCTCGTCGACCGACGGAACCTTTGTCACGGCCGCGAGCATCCGGTGATCCGCATTCTCATCGCCGACGACGAGAATCTGCTCCGGCTCGCGCTCGCAGCCCTTCTCGATCTCGAAGACAACCTCGAAATCGTCGCGCAAGCCGACAACGGCACCGACGCGATAGCGCTCGTGATCGAGCACTCGCCCGACGTTGTTCTGCTCGACCTCGAAATGCCCGGTTTGGATGGCATCGACACGGCGTCAGCGATTCTCGCAGAGCGGCCCGATCAGGCGATCATTCTGCTCACGCGGCACGGTCGACCGGGAGTGCTCAAGCGTGCGTTACGGGCCGGGGTGCGCGGCTTTCTCGGCAAGAGCGTCGAGCCGGAGCGGCTCGCCCAGATCATCGCCGACGTGCACGCCGGAAACCGGTATGTCGACGCCGAGATCTCGACCGCCGCGATGATCGATGACTGCCCGCTCACCGATCGCGAACTCGATGTTCTGCGCCTTACTGTCGACGGGCTCTCTGTGCGCGAGATCGGTGCCGGGCTGCACCTCGCGTCGGGCACCGTGCGCAATTATCTGTCGTCGGCGATGCAGAAGACCGGAACCGCTGCGCGGCACGAGGCCGCGCGGGTGGCGAGAGCGCGGGGGTGGCTCTAGCCTCGACTTCGCTCGGCCCGATTTCGAATCTGCTCAATCAGCGCTGACGAGCCAGATTGACTCAAGCGCCTGGTCGCCGAGGTCGTGCTCGCTGTCATCGGCGAGCTTCACAACAAACGAGCCGCCGAACGGCTTGCGACCGAGAACCTCGACCACCGTGTCGACGACGATGCCCTCGGCGTGCAGGTGTCGCAGCAACATGGGGTCGCGGTCGCTGATGCGCACAACAGCCGCGCGATGCCCCTCGGTCGCGTCGGCGAGCAGAACAGCCGCGGGAGCAGAGATCGTTCCGTCGGCACGAGGAATCGGGTCACCGTGCGGGTCGCGCGTCGGGTGGCCGAGTTGCGCGTCGATCGCGTCGAGCAGCCGATCGCTCAGTGCGTGCTCGAGAACCTCGGCCTCGTCATGCACTTCATCCCACGCATACCCGTATTGCTGCACGAGCCAGGTTTCGATCAGCCGGTGCCGCCGCAGCATGCGCAGGGCGAGAGCCGCGCCATCCATCGTCAGGGAAATCGCGCCGTACGGAACGTGAGTGACGAGCCCCTGTGCACTCAGCTTCTTAACCATCTCGGTCACCGACGAGGCCGCGAGGCCGAGCCGGGCCGCGAGCACAGAGGTTGTGATCGGCTGCGGTTGCCACTCTGTGTGCGAGTAGATGACCTTGACGTAGTCCTCGACGGCAGACGGGTATGAGGTCATCACTCCCCCACGATAACGAGAACTATTAGAAGAACGTTTATCGCGACGATTGCGATGGTCGAGGTCCAGCCGGCGATGCGCAGCCAGGCCGGGTTGGCGAACTCGCCCATGTCGGTCTTCGAACTCGCGATCTTCACGAGCGGGATGAGCGCGAACGGAATGCCGAAACTCAGAACGACCTGGCTGAGCACAAGCGCCTGCGTCGGGTCGAAACCGACGGCGAGCACAGCCAGGGCGGGGATGAGCGTGATCACCCGACGCACGAGAAGGGGAATGCGCACCTTCAGCAGGCCGCCCATAATCGCTGAACCCGCGTAGGTTCCGACGCTCGTGGAGGCGAGCCCGGAAGCGAGAAGGCCGATGGCGAAGATCACGCCGATCGTCGGGCCGAGCGCGGCGACGATCGCGGTGTGGGCACCGTCGATGGTGTCTGTTCCGCTGACCCCATTTCCGTCGGCTCCCCGCAGGTTGGCTGCAGCGAGCAGCAGCATCGAGATGTTTATCGCACCGGCGACGAGCAGTGCGGCACCGACGTCGACTCGCGTTGCCTTGAGCAGCGTGCGGATGCGGCCGGGGTCGTTCGAGACACCGTGCCTGTCACGTGCGAGAGCCGAGTGCAGATAGATCACGTGTGGCATCACCGTCGCGCCGAGCATGCTCGTTGCGAGCAGCACGGAGTCGGTGCCCTCGAAGCGCGGCAGAACGCCCGCGAACAGCTCGCCCGCACTGACATCGCTTACAAAGAGACCCGAGACGAAGCCAACGACGATCACTCCGAGCAGCGCGACGATGACCAGCTCGAACGATTGCTGGCTGCGACGCGACTGGATCGCGAGAATGAGCATCGAGGCGATGCCCACAATGACCCCGCCCAGAAGCAGCGGCACACCAAAGAGAAGGTTCAGGGCGATCGCACCGCCGATGACCTCGGCGATGTCGGTCGCCGCCGCGACAAGCTCGGCCTGCAACCAGTAGACGCGTCGCGAGCCGGTCTTGAGTCGTTCGCCGAGCAGCTCGGGCAGACTGCGACCCGTGACGATTCCGACCTTCGCCGACTGGTATTGCACAAGCACCGCAACCGCGTTCGCGAGGATGAGCACCCAGAGCAGAAGGTAGCCATAGCGCGCGCCCGCCGTCAGGTTTGCTGCAACGTTGCCGGGGTCGACGTAGGCGATTGCGGCGACGAACGCCGGGCCGAGCAGCAGCAGCGTTGCGCGCTTGTCGGAGCGGCGTTTTTCAGAACTGGGGGTGGCAGGTTTCGGCACACCTAAATATTACCTGTGGAACTGGTCTTCGTGTTCCGCGTGTTCCGCCGGCTCGAGTTGGAAGGTCGAGTGCTCGACGTCGAAGTGGCCGGTCAGGCATCCACTCAGCTCGTCGAGAAGAGCGCCCGTGCCGCCACTCTCGAAGAGCTCTGCAGAGACAACGACGTGCGCGGAGAAGACGGGAGCGCCCGAGGTGATCGCCCAGACGTGAACGTCGTGAACATCGATCACTCCGTTCGCGCCGAGAATGTGCGCGCGGATCGCCTCAACATCAGTGCCGTGCGGCACGGCTTCGCTCAACACCCGCACAACGTCACGCAGCAGCACAAACGCCCGCGGAATGATGAGCGCGACAATCACGAGCGACGCGATCGCATCTGCGAGCTGCAGCCCCGTCGTGAGAATCACCACGGCGGCCACGATCGCCGCGATCGACCCGAAGAGATCGCCGATGACCTCGAGATACGCACCGCGCATACCGATGGATGTCGCGGCTCCCCCTCTGAGCACAAACAACGCCGCGAGGTTCGCAAACAGCCCCACAGCCGCGATGATGAGCATCGGAGCACTGAGAACCTCAGCCTCCGAGGGGTCAACCAGCCTGCCGACCGCCTCGATCGCGATGAAGACCGCTATGCCCGCGAGCAGCAGTCCGTTGAACAGCGCGCCGAGCACCTCTGCGCGCTGGTAGCCGAAGGTCTGCCGGTCGGTTGCCGGCCGCGATGCGATACCCAGGGCGACGAGAGCGATAACCAGCCCCAGCAGGTCAGAAACCATGTGCCCGGCGTCGGCGAGAAGGGCGAGAGAGCCCGAAATCCAGGCACCGACGACCTCGACAACAAGGAAGGTCGCGATGATCGCGATGGCGATGCACAGGCGGGTGCGATTGCTCGAACCGTGGCTGTGATCGTGCGAATGGGAGTGTGACACACGTCAAGGCTAAGCGCGGTGACCCGCTGCCTCTAGTGGAACGCCCTTGATAGGAATGAGTGCCGTTATCAGCAACGGATGATGCTACCTGTCGTTCGTTTTACGAACAAGGGTTACGGCCAAGGATTTGACAAACCGAAGAGGCGATTAGGGTTACCTTATGACTTTGCCCGATGTTGTCGAGCCTCGAATGCGCCGTGACGCTGCGCGCAACCGAGACCGCGTACTTGTCGCTGGCCGCGCCGCGCTTGACGCAGGTGAAACGCTCCAATTGAACGAGATTGCCCGCTCGGCCGGTGTTGGTGTCGGAACGGTATATCGCCACTTCCCCACAACCGCAGATCTGCTCGAGGCTCTTGTCACAGACAAGCTCGAGAGCCTCGTCGCCGAGGCTCAGGACGCGACATCTCTCGACGATCCGTGGGACGCCCTCGAGAGCTTTCTCGCCCGCTCCGTGAGCCTTCAATCGGCGGATGTCGCGTTTGCCACGGTGATGGCGGCCGACAACGATGCGCTGCCGATCACCACCCAGCTCAAGGCATCACTCAACCGAGTCTTCGAGCGCCTCATCGAGAAGGCTCGCGATGCCGGACGTGTTCGTCCAGAGTTCCGCGCAAACGATCTGCGCGTTATGCTCTGCGGCGTCGCCTATGCGAACCGCCTCTCGGGCAACCAGCCGGGAACGAACCGTCGCTACCTCGACGCGTTCCTGCGTGGCATTCAGGCCTAGCTTTCGCCGAGCAGCTTCGCCCGCACGACAGGCATAATTGCCTCGAACGCGCGCGCCCTGTGGCTCACGGCGTTCTTCTCGTCTGCGCTGAGTTCTGCGGCGCTCACCTCAAGACCGTCGGGCCTGAAGATCGGGTCGTAGCCGAACCCGCCAACGCCGGCGGCCTCGAGCAGCACGCTGCCCGGCCAGACGCCGAGCTCGACGTGCTTGAACTCTCCAACGACCAATGCGGCAGCACAGGAGAACCAGGCGCTCCTGTCGCTCTCTCCAGCCAGATTCGCGAGCAAGAGCTCGAGGTTGTCGCGGTCATCGCGGGTGCCCGCGTACCGTGCCGAGTGGATGCCGGGAGCACCGCCCAGCGCTGTCGACGAGATGCCCGAGTCATCGGCGATTGCAGCGAGCCCGGTGTGTGCGGCAGCGGCGCGCGCCTTGATCAGCGCATTTGCCTCGAAGGTGTCGCCGTCTTCGACCGGCTCAGGACCGTTGTAGCCAATGAGCTCGATCCCGTCGAGCCGGTCGCCAAGGATGCGACGCAACTCGTCGACCTTGTGCGCGTTGTGGGTCGCAAGAACGAGCTGAACGGTCATCGGCCGAGCGCTTGGTTCTGCATCCGGGTGAGGTCGACTCCGCCAGCGAGTGCGAGGTCGAGAAGCGAGTTGAGTTCGTTGCGGTCGAAAGGTGCGCCTTCGGCCGTGCCCTGCACCTCGACGAAGAGACCGCGACCCGTCACAACAACGTTCATGTCTGTCTCGGCGCGCACGTCTTCGACGTAGGCGAGGTCAAGCATCGGAACACCGTCGATGATGCCCACCGACACCGCAGCGACGCTGTCGATGAGCGGCTTGGCGTTCTGGCCGATGAACTTCTTTGTGCGGCCCCACTCGAGCGCGTCAGCAAGCGCGACGTAGGCGCCCGTGATGGCAGCTGTGCGGGTTCCGCCGTCGGCCTGCAGCACGTCACAGTCGATGACGATCGTGTTCTCGCCGAGTGCCTTCATGTCGACGACCGCGCGCAGCGAGCGACCGATGAGGCGCGAGATCTCGTGGGTGCGTCCGCCGATCTTGCCCTTGACCGCTTCACGGTCCATGCGGTCGTTTGTCGAGCGAGGCAGCATCGCGTACTCGGCCGTCACCCAGCCCTTGCCCTTGCCCGCGAGCCAGCGCGGAACGCCATTCGTGAACGAAGCCGTGCACAACACCTTCGTCTTGCCAAACGAAATGAGCGCCGAGCCCTCCGCCTGGTCGCTCCATCCGCGCTCGATGGTGATTTCGCGCAGGTCATTGTTTTCGCGGCCGTCGTGACGCGTCATGGAAGTTCCTTAATCTGGGTGATGGATCCGGTCTCGACGAGGTCAACGGTTGTGACCTCGGGGCCGAGAAAGCGGGAGGCGAGGCGCGTGAACTCCGCAGTGGAGTCTCCCGTCGCCTCGAAGGTGTATTTCGGCGCGCTCGTCGCGGTGCGCTGCAGGTCGTGGGCGACGAGCATGCGGTAGACGTCGTAGGCGGTCTCTTCGGCGCTCGAGACGAGCGTCACGCCCTCGCCCATCACGTACTGGATCGCGCCGGCAAGCAGCGGATAATGCGTGCAACCGAGAACGAGCGTGTCGACGTTTGCGGCCTTGAGCGGGCCGAGGTACTCCTCGGCGGTTGCAAAGAGCTCAGCGCCGCTCGTGACGCCGCTCTCGACGAATTCAACGAAGCGGGGGCAGGCCTGAGTGAAGATTTCGAGAGTGGATGCCGCAGCAAAGGCATCTTCGTAGGCACGCGACTTCACGGTGCCGGCCGTACCGATCACGCCGATGCGGTTGTTGCGCGTCTGCCGAACCGCCGCGCGCACCGCGGGCTGGATGACCTCGACGACGGGAATGCCGTACCCGTCGGTGAAGCGCTCCCGCGCGTCGCGTAGCATCGCGGCACTCGCCGTGTTGCAGGCGATGACAAGCAGCTTGACGCCCTCGGCGACGAGGTCGTCCATAACGTCGAGCGCGTAGCGACGCACCTCTGCGATCGGCTTGGGGCCGTAGGGCGAGTGTTCAGTGTCGCCGACGTAGGTGATCGACTCATTAGGAAGCTGGTCGATGATCGCGCGAGCGACGGTGAGGCCACCAACTCCCGAGTCGAAGACTCCAATCGGCGCATCAGTCACAGCAACCGAGTTTAGCGTTTCGATAGGCTCGCGTTATGAGCACCGCGCTGTTGACCGACCGCTATGAACTCACAATGCTCGACGCTGCGCTGCGCAGTGGTCGCGCGAACCGCGAGTGCAGTTTCGAGGTTTTCGCCCGCAGGCTGCCAGAGGGCCGCCGCTACGGCATCGTCGGCGGCACGGGCAGGCTGCTCGACGCAATCGCTTCGTTCAGGTTCGGCGACTCCGAGCTTGCCTGGCTGCGCGACAACAAGGTCGTGACGAGCGAGACTCTCGACTGGCTTGCCGACTACAGCTTCGGCGGAACGATCGAGGGCTACCGCGAGGGCGAGGCGTACTTCCCCGGATCCCCGCTGCTCATCATCGACGGCACCTTCGCAGAGGCAGTCATCCTTGAGACGCTCGCGCTCAGCATCCTCAACTACGACAGCGCGATCGCGAGTGCCGCGGCGCGAATGGTCACCGCCGCAGACGGCCGCCCGCTCGCCGAAATGGGCTCGAGGCGCACCGGTGAGCGTTCCGCAGTGGCCGCTGCCCGGGCAGCGTACATCGCGGGCTTCGTCGCGACGAGCAACCTCGAGGCCGGACGCACGTGGGGCATCCCCACGATGGGCACAGCCGCGCACGCCTTCACCCTGCTGCACGACAGCGAAGAAGAGGCATTCCAGGCTCAGGTCGACGCGCTCGGCCCCGGAACAACCCTGCTCGTCGACACCTACGACGTCACACGAGCCGTCGAGCTCGCGGTTAAGGTCGCGGGCACGTCGCTCGGCGCCGTACGCATCGACTCCGGCGATTTGCCAGCCCAGGTGCAGGCAGTGCGCGAGCAGCTCGACTCGTTGGGCGCGACATCCACCAAAATCACTGTGACAAATGACCTCGACGAGTACACGATTGCGGCTTTGCGCGCCGCACCGGTCGACTCGTACGGAGTGGGGACAAGTGTTGTCACTGGCTCTGGCCACCCCGCCGCGGGAATGGTCTACAAGCTCGTCGCGCACAAAAACGATGACGGCGACTGGATCTCGGTCGCCAAGAAGTCGGCGGAGAAGGCGACCGTCGGCGGGCGCAAGCGACCCGTACGCTCGCTCGGCAACGGCGTCGCCTACGCGGAGACGATCTACATCGAAGACTCGTCGGCGCCGACGGCTACCGAGCGGGATCTGCTTGTTCCCCTCGTGACCGACGGTGTCGCAGACCCGCAGTGGCTCGGCGCCGCTGGCACGTCGGCGGCGCGTGAGCACCGCGCGAGCGCTGTCGCCGAGCTGCCGGAAGACGCTCTGCGGCTCGGTCGCGGCGAGCCCGCCATTCCGACCGTCTACAAGTAGGGCGCTACCGTTCCGTGCCCGGGCACGCGACGGTGGCCCGGGTTGCAACCCCTGCCACGGTGCGGTGCCCGGGCAGCGAACGAGTTAGGCCTTGAGCTTCTCGTAGATCTCTTTGCAGGTCGGGCAGACCGGAAACTTCTCGGGGTCGCGCGAGGG
>Ga0247805_1000186_pt1 | contig 38475 bp, 36 predicted proteins | sample UWRJL044104R1_FD_180930 | JGI IMG/M metagenome (GOLD analysis project Ga0247805, IMG submission 180930) | Plant litter microbial communities from Arlington Agricultural Research Station in Wisconsin, United States - UWRJ-L044-104R-1 | ecosystem: Environmental > Terrestrial > Plant litter >...
TAAGAAAAGGGAACTGGAAGATTTTTCTAAAAAACTGAATTTAAAAAACTATACCATACAATGGAAATGGGCTTTCCGTTACCAATGGCTAATTGAAAAAAAATGAGTGTAAAAATAGTAACTGTTGCTAAACAACTACCGCAATATTCACGCACCACCGAAGACATACTTCCGCTTTTGGACGGATGGCTTCAGGGTCAGGAAGAACGTTTTATCAAAAAAGTAAAAAAAATATTTGAAGGCGCAGCCGTTGACAAAAGATATTCAATAATGGATCCTGCCGAAGTTTTTACAGCGACATCATTTGAAGATAAAAATGATATTTACAGCCGTGAAGCTATTATTTTAGGCGAGCAGGTACTTGAAAAAGCATTATCGAAAGCAGGATGGGAACCGGAAACACTCGATTATATCATTACGGTAAGCTGTACCGGAATCATGATTCCTTCATTGGATGCTTATCTTATCAATAAAATGAAACTGAGACAGGATATTGTGCGTTTGCCCGTAACCGAAATGGGCTGTGCGGCAGGAATATCAGGCATTATTTACGCCAAGAATTTCCTTAAGGCAAATCCGGGCAAAAGAGCTGCCGTTATTGCGGTTGAATCTCCTACGGCAACATTTCAGCTGGATGATTTTTCGATGCCTAATATTGTAAGTGCGGCAATTTTTGGTGATGGCGCTGCCTGCTGCCTGTTGTCGTCGTATGAAGAGGATTATGGTCCTGAAATAATCAGCGAAGAAATGTATCATTTTTATGATGCGGAACACATGATGGGTTTCAAACTTACCAACAGCGGGCTGCAAATGGTACTGGATATCGAAGTTCCGGATACTATCGCTTCTCATTTTGGAGACATCATCCATCCGTTTTTGCAAAAAAATGATTTAGAAATAAAAGACATCGATCACATGATATTTCATCCGGGAGGCAAAAAAATTGTTACAACTGTCGAATCGCTTTTTTCAGGACTGGGAAAAAATATCGAGGCCACAAAAGAAGTGCTCAAACAGTACGGAAATATGTCAAGTGCCACCGTTTTATATGTATTGGAAAGCATTATGGATACAGCTCCGGAAAAAGGAGAAAAAGGTCTGATGCTTAGTTTTGGGCCGGGATTTTCGGCTCAACGGGTTTTATTACAATGGTAATTTTATATAAAAATAATTATGGAATTCAATGATATCATAGCACAGCTGCCTTACAGCGAACCTTTTTTATTTGTGGATGAATTGCTTCATGCAGATGAAAACGGCATTACCGGAACCTATACTTTTAAAGAAGATCTTGATTTTTACAAAGGTCATTTTAAGGATAATCCTGTAACTCCCGGCGTTATTTTAACGGAAACCATGGCACAGATCGGTATGGTCTGCCTGGGGATTTATTTACTGGGCAATGATCTTAAAAAAGATACCGTCATCGCTTTTACATCGGCTGATATACAGTTTTTAAAACCGGTTTATCCTAATGAAAAAGTAACGGTGATCTCACAAAAAACATTTTTCAGGTTTGGAAAACTGAAATGTGACGTGGTTATGAAAAACGAGGCGGGACAGGATGTCTGCAAAGGAATCGTAGCAGGAATGATTACTACAAAATTATGAGTAAACGCGTTGTCATAACAGGTCTGGGCGTTGCTGCTCCAAACGGAGTCGGCATACCCGCATTTACGGATGCCTTAAGAAAAGGAATATCCGGAATTCGGCATGATCAACAGTTACAGGAGCTTCAGTTCTCCTGCCAGATCGCCGGTCAGCCCCAGATTTCTGAAGAATTAAAGTCGGAATATTTTACCGATCTTGAACTTCGTGGATTCAACAGCACCGGTATTTTATATGGTGTTATTGCCGGTATGGAAGCATGGAAAAATGCCGGATTACCTATAGAATCGAAAGATGATCCTGATTGGGACAGCGGAACCATTTTCGGATCCGGGACTTCCGGAATTGATAAATTTCGCGAAAGCATTTATAAAATAGACGAACTCCAAACCCGCAGGCTCGGCAGTACGGTTGTAGCACAGACCATGAACAGCGGGATTAGTGCCTATCTTGGAGGAAAATTAGGTTTGGGGAATCAGGTGACAACCAATTCATCTGCCTGTTCAACCGGTACAGAAGCTATCATTATGGCGTACGACAGAATAAAATCCGGGCTGGCAAAACGAATACTGGCCGGAAGTACAGGTGACAGCGGTCCGTATATCTGGGCTGGTTTTGATGCCCTTCGGGTGTGCAGTTCCAAATACAATGACAACCCTGAGCAGGGTTCCAGACCCATGAGCGCTTCGGCCTCAGGATTTGTACCCGGAAGCGGTGCCGGAGCTTTGGTAATCGAAGAGCTGGACACTGCCCTGGAGAGAGGCGCAAGCATTTATGCTGAAATTTTGGGAGGAAATGTCAATTCCGGAGGTCAGCGTGGAAACGGAAGTATGACTGCGCCCAACAGCATTGCCGTACAGCGCTGCATTACTACTGCCCTTGCCAATTCCGGAATTTCAGGAAATGATATCGATGCCATCAACGGACACCTCACGGCTACTACAAAAGACGGTCTGGAAATCGAAAATTGGACCAAAGCATTAGGACGAAACGGAAAAGACTTTCCGTATATCAATTCCTTAAAAAGCATGACAGGTCACTGCCTGAGCGGCGCCGGAAGTATCGAAAGTGTTGCTTCGGTTTTACAGCTACATGAGGGATTTTTGTTTGGAAACACCAATTGCGAAGATCTGCATCCTGAAATTTCGGCACTTATCGACCCTGAAAAAGTGCCTTTACAAACCATAAACAGAAATCTGAATATAATTGCCAAGGCCAGCTTTGGTTTTGGAGATGTGAATGCCTGTGTTATCTTTAAAAAATTTGAAAATTAATTATGAATAGAGAAGAACTTATTGCAAAACTAAAAGTCATTATCAAGCCTTACACAACAGCTGAAGAAGCGTATGACAACCTTACGGAAGAAACGGATTTCATCAACGATCTTGCTATCAATTCGGCGAATCTTGTTGATATCATTCTGGATATTGAAGAAACATTTGATGTTGTGATTGACAATACGGACATGGAGCGCATGCTGGATGTAAAAACTGCAGTCGAAATCATAGAAATCAAACTCTCGGCTAAATGATCGGGAATGATGTAATAGATCTGATTCAGTCCCGCCGGGAAAGCAACTGGCAGCGAAAGGGCTATCTGGAAAAGATTTTTACAGTTGAAGAGCAGATTCTTACAGCAGAACATTCCAATCCTGAAATCATGGTCTGGATGCTTTGGAGCATGAAAGAAGCAGCTTATAAGATTTACAACCGTAAAACAAAGGTTCGGGAATATATTCCTAAAAAGCTGGTATGCAGTTTACTTACTCAAAAAACTGACTTTGTTTTAGGTCACGTCAACTGTTGTGAAAATATTTATTATACCAAAACTTATATTTTTGAAGAAAACCTGCATACAGTTGCCGTAAGCCGTTCTGAGGATTTAGAGAATATAATTGAAATTAACAAAAAGACAATTGTAAAAGACCAATATGGGATTCCTTACTTACAAGCAAAAAGCTCCAATATCTTGCAGGATGTGTCAATAAGTCACCACGGGCGTTTTGAAAAAATAGTCTGCATCGGCTAAATTACAATTGATTTTGATTAAAATATTGTACGGTTTTTGCCTTTTAACCCTCGATGTCTTGAGTTGTATTTTTTTTTAATTTTTAAGGAGTCAGCATGATATAAACTATCTGTTAGATTCTTTTTGATAGCAATCAGGGAATCACTGTAATCAAATTCCTGATAGACTGCAGTGTCGGAAAAATCATCCTTATTTTTATCAAAATTTTCTGTATTACCAATATCAGAAGTATCACTATTATCTTCATCATTATTTTCATCGCGATTCCCTGTCTTACTTTCGCATGAAAATAAAAATACTACAGCAGGAATCATCAGTTTATATTTTAGCAGAAAATCCATAGTAATTTGGAATTAAACAGTTGTCCTTTCTAAAGTTATGAAACAAAATTTATAGCTTTTTACAAAATTACTCCGATGCATTATACAATTTAAACACCATCAGGCTTGTTTGTTTAATCTCTACAATATTCTAACTCTCACTACTATAGCAAAAGATTATGGCATTTAATGATTGACTGATTTTTAACATAACTTTTCTTAATTTATTTATAAAACTTCATTAAACAGCTGTTAATTTTTAACAGGAACTCTTTGAACATATTATCATAAAATGTATATTTGAGTGTATATTCGAACATTTTATAGCGTGCAAAAACAATCAAAATTAGACGATTTCAAATTTCCTAAAACACCTACTGGTGTTGACGGTCTTGATGAAATTACAGATGGCGGTTTCCCAAAAGGACGCCCAACATTAATCTGCGGTGCCGCCGGCTGCGGAAAAACATTGCTGTCCATGCAATTCCTTATCAAAGGGATTACAGAATTTAAGGAACCCGGGGTTTTCATGTCTTTTGAAGAACCTTCTGATGACCTTACAGTTAATGTCAAATCGCTTGGATTTGATCTTGAAAAACTGAAAGCCGACAAAAAGCTCGTAGTAGATCACGTCCGTGTGGAACGTTCCGAAATCGAAGAAGCGGGAGATTATGACCTTGATGGATTATTTATTCGTTTAGGACATGCTATCGATTCCATAAAAGCAAAACGTGTCGTACTGGATACCATAGAATCACTTTTTGCAGGTCTTGACAATCAGGCTATTTTGAGAGCCGAATTGCGAAGATTATTCCATTGGCTCAAATCCAAAGGTGTAACCGCAATTATAACTGGAGAGCGCGGTGAAAGTACTTTAACGCGTCAGGGACTTGAAGAATATGTTTCCGATTGCGTAATTCTTTTGGATCATCGTGTTATCGAACAGGTTTCTACCCGAAGATTGCGTATCGTGAAGTACAGAGGTTCTACCCATGGTACAAACGAATATCCTTTTTTAATTGATGAAGACGGAATTTCAGTATTGCCAATCACTTCTTTAAAATTAGACAATGAAGTTTCATCAGATGTCATTTCAACGGGAGTTCCCGGATTAAACGACATGTTTGACGGAGGAGGATTTTACCGTGGAAGCAATATTTTGGTATCCGGAACAGCAGGTACGGCCAAAACAACTGTTGGCTGTTATTTCGCCAACGAGCAATGTAAAAATAACGAAAAGACTATCTATTTTGCCTTTGAGGAATCACCGCAACAGCTGATTCGAAATATGAAATCGATAGGAATTGACCTTGAAAAACACATCAAAAAAGGACTGCTTCAAATTCATTCTTCACGCCCGTCCTTAAACGGTCTTGAAATGCATTTGCTAACCTTAAGAAAATTAATTAAGGAATTTAAGCCTACCACAATAATTATTGACCCGATAAGCAATCTGATCACTGTAGGAAGTGAACAGGAAGTACGATCGATGCTGGTAAGGCTGATCGATATGCTGAAAGCCAATAACATTACCGCTTTATTGACTTCCTTGAACAAACAAACAGATGCCGTGAGACCGGATCTGGCAGAAGAATCGGTTTCATCTTTGGTAGATACCTGGATTACGGTTCGCGATATGGAGGGCATTGGCGAAAGAAACCGCGGTATTTTTATTATCAAGGCAAGAGGAATGGGACATTCTAATAAGGTTAGGGAATTTATCATAACCGGTAAAGGAATAGAATTACTGGATGTAGAATTAGGACCGGACGGAATCCTGACTGGTGCTGCAAGACAGTCACACCGTTTCAGCAAAACCGTATCGGATATTAAGCTTCAAAACGAAATCAGCAGAAAAGACAGGGAAATTGCCCGTAAACGCAAGGTTTTGGAAGCCAACATAGAAGCACTTAAAAATGAATTCGAATCTGCCGAGGAAGAATTAAGTATTCTTCGCGCAACAGAAGAATTGCAAGCCAAGCTGTCTTCTAAAAAATAGCACCACAATGAAAAAAGAAGTTGTAGCCGAATGGCAATTGCTGCTTTACATAGCAGGGCAAACGCCAAAATCGATCAAGGCGCTTGAAAATATAAAAAAGTATGCCGAAATACATTTAAAAGGCAAATACAGTATCGAAATTATTGATTTGCTTAAAAATCCGCAATTAGCAGAGGGGGATCAAATTCTGGCTGTACCAACACTGGTGCGCAAATTTCCCGAACCTATCCGTAAAATTATAGGTGACCTCTCTAATGAGGAAAGAGTACTTGTAGGACTTAATATCAAACCTATTATAATGGCATAAAAATGGAAGATTCATCGGATGGCTCTGGCACAACCCATAAATTCACACTTTTTGTTTCAGGTATGTCTGTAAAGTCAGGACATGCTATTGAAAATTTACGCAAAATCTGCGATACGTACTTCGCAGATAATTACGAGGTAGAAATCATTGACATCAGCCGTGACAAAGAACAGGCGGTCATTCACCAAATTGTAGCAATCCCTACACTGATCAGGACAGGTCCGGAACCCAGAAGAATTATTCTCGGCGACCTGTCAGACACGGATAAGGTGCTGAAAATACTTAATATAAGGGAAATATAATTTGAAGGCCAACGATAAAAATATAGACGCATTACAGGCAGAAATTGCAGCATTAAAAGAAGAACTTTTTGAATCCAATAGTATTGTTAATGCTATCAAACAAGGAGATGTCGATGCGCTGGTTGTACACAATAACGGAGTTCCCCAGCTTTATTCCCTGGAAACCGCTGATTACACCTACAGGTTACTGATTGAAAAGTTCCGGCAGGGTGCTTTAAGCATTTCGCGAAACGGACTTATCTTATATTGCAATGACTATTTTTCGCAATTGGTACACATTCCGTCAGAAATGATCATCGGAACGTACCTGAGTGAATATCTCGATAATCCGGCGCAGTTCGGACAAATCATCGAAGCAATAAAATATGGCATTACCACGCACGAAATTCTTTTCAGATACGATCACAACCAAAAGACTTTTCCGGGTTCTATTTCTTTAACCGACCTGGAACCGTCCGTTGAGGCTATCGGAATTGTCATTACCGACCTGACCGAAAAGAAAAAGCATGAAGAAGCGCTTTTTCGCCATCATCAGGAACTGGAGGATAAAATCAATGAACTGCACAGGACCAACAGCAACCTGAAGGAATTCATTCATGTCATCTCGCACGATCTTAAGGAACCACTTCGGAAAATCGTAATGCATAGTGACAGGATTGACGGAAGTTACCTTTCAGAATCGGATACCAAAGCCATGAATGTCCTGAAGGTTTCGGCACTACGGCTGAATTCCCTTATTGATGATTTGGTACAATATTCCTCTCATACCGCACAGTTAGAGCGAACCGAGGTTAATCTGGTAGCTATAATTCATGAAGTGGTTGACGATCTCGAAATCCTTATAACTGATAAAAAGGCCAAAATAGAAATTGGAAAACTGCCCGTCTTAAAGGCTTCAAAAGTACAAATCCGACAGCTTTTTGCCAATTTGATTACCAACGCCATCAAATACAGCAAAGCCGACACTCCCCCACTAATTCAAATTGTGCAGGATGATAATTTAAATGCCGAAATCCCGAATCAAAACACTAAATTTGTAAAAATTCAGATCAAAGACAATGGTATCGGAATGGAATCGAGCCACCTGCTGAAAATTTTTACGATTTTTCAGCGCCTGCATGCTAAAAACGAGTATTCAGGAAACGGTATCGGACTCGCTATCTGTAAAAAAATTATGGAAAACCACTCCGGAAATATCACGGTCGAAAGTACGCTGAACGAAGGCACAACATTTAATCTTTACTTTCCCATTTTATAATGCCAGAGAAATTCAACCTCCATATTATTATCGCCGAAGACGACAATGATGACGCAGATGTGATCTTTGAAACTTTTACTAAAAACCCCAATTTTGGCAAAGTAAGCCTGGTACCCAATGGTGAAGAACTCCTGAATTACCTGAAAGACGCTTCTACCGAAACCCCCGATGTCATCCTCACCGATATCAATATGCCGATTGTAGATGGTATCGAAGCCCTGCAGGAAATCCTGAACAACACCGAATTAAAAAACATTCCCTGCTTTGTCTATTCCACCAGCATCAATCCGTCCTACAAAGAAAAATGCGACGTACTGGGTGTCAAAGCCTACCTCATCAAACCCTACTCTTTCGAGGCTTTCGAAGAAATCCCGAAGACGATTTTGAGAATTATTGAGGTCTAAAATTTCAATTCACTATTTTGATATATAATTAAAACGGGATTATTTTCTATTGGAAGTAATCTCGTTTTTTATTAGAAGCTGTTTCCTGCTGTACGCTCTATCTTTTGTGCCGAACCCCGGCACAAAAGGATGCCGCTACCATCAGGGCTAGGATTTTTTGGATTTATAAGAACATATTATATTTTGATCCTTTATGCTTTTCAATACCCATCATAATTAATTATTCAATACTTTAGCAATCCAATTTTATTTGATTATAATTTTATAAAACCTTAAATGGCTTTCAACGAAGATTCTCGCGTTAAGATACCCACGATATTGCATCTTATGCGATTAGGTTACACCTACTTATCATTATCAAATCAAAAATGGGATGAGTCAACCAATATCTTCACTGATATCTTTAATGAAAGTATTAAAAAACTTAATCCAGAATTATCATCTGGTGATATTGACCGAACATATAACGAAATCGCTCTTTGTCTGGAAAATGAAGATTTAGGAAAGATTTTTTATGAAAAAATTGTAGATCAATCGAACGTGAAATTGATTGATTTTGAAGACTTCGATAATAACTCCTTTCATGTAGTTACTGAGTTGACTTACAAAAAAGATGAAGAAGAATTTCGACCGGACATTACTTTACTTATAAATGGAATGCCGTTGGTTTTTATAGAAGTTAAAAAGCCCAATAACCTCAATGGTGTAATCGAAGAAGATAAAAGAATACAAACTCGTTTTCAAAATAAGAAATTCAGACAGTTTGCAAATATTACCCAGTTGATGGTCTTCTCCAACAATATGGAATATGATGACAACTCACCTTTGTCAATTCAGGGAGCTTTTTATGCTACAACTTCTTATTACAAACCTATATTCAATTATTTTAGAGAAGAAGATAAATTTGATTTTGAAACCTTGTTGAAAAACTTAGAGGAAGTAGATGAAAACTTTGTACTTAAAGACACAAACTTATTAAGTATTAAGAATTCACCCGAATTTATTACTAATAAACAGTATGATTGTCCAACTAATCGAATATGTACTTCGCTATTTCAGAAAAATCGTCTTGCCTTTATATTACAATTCGGGATAGCATATGTAAAAGAAAGTAGCGGTTTACAAAAACATATTATGCGTTATCCTCAATTGTTTGCAACAAAAGCAATTGAGCAAAAATTAGAAGAAGGTGCTAAAAAAGGTATTATCTGGCATACACAAGGAAGCGGAAAAACAGCTTTAACTTTTTACAATGTCAAGTATTTGACAGAATATTTTCAAAAGAAAAGCATTATACCAAAATTCTATTTTATTGTAGATCGCTTGGATTTATTGATTCAGGCTGGAAAAGAATTTAAAAGCCGAGGATTGGTTGTGCATAATATCAATTCAAGAGACGAGTTTTCCAGAGATATAAAATCTACTTCTGTAATTCATAACAATTCCGGTAAAGCCGAGATTACAGTTGTGAATATCCAAAAGTTTCAGGATGATCCTGATGTCATTAGAAACACAGATTACAACCTAAATATACAACGCGTATATTTCTTAGATGAAGTACATCGCAGTTATAACCCTAAAGGCAGTTTTTTAGCTAACCTTAATGAATCTGACAACAACGCCATAAAAATTGGTCTGACAGGCACACCGCTATTAGGGAATGACTACAATTCTAAAGCACTATTTGGAAGTTATATTCACAAATATTATTATAATTCGTCGATAGCAGATGGCTATACTTTACGATTAATTCGTGAGGAAATTGAAACGAATTATAAGCTTACTTTAAAACAAGCTCTTGAAGAAATTGAAATTCTAAAAGGAAATGCAGATAAAAAAGTGGTGTATGCACATCCTAAATTTGTAGAACCAATGTTAGATTACATTGTTCAGGATTTCGAAAAAGCACGTATCGCGTCAAATGATAACTCAATTGGTGGAATGGTAGTTTGTGATTCTTCGGAACAGGCAAAAATGTTATTTGAGATATTTGAATCCAAATATGCAGTAAATAATTCTGAATCAAACTTTCTTCAAATGGTTGCTGAACCACGTGAAAGCTATGGTACCCAACAAATGAATAAAAGTAAAGTAATTTCTGCTGCTGTTATTTTACATGATGTGGGAACCAAAAAAGACCGAGAAGTAAAAGTTGAAGAGTTTAAGGATGGAAAAATAGATTTTTTATTTGTTTATAATATGTTGCTTACAGGTTTTGATGCACCAAGATTGAAGAAATTATACATTGGACGTGTAATTAAAGCCCATAACCTTCTGCAAACTTTGACTAGGGTTAATAGAACCTACAAAGATTTCAGGTACGGATATGTAGTTGATTTTGCCGACATTCAAAAAGAATTTGACAAAACAAATCAAGACTATTTTAACGAACTTCAATCCGAATTAGGAGATGAAATGGAACATTACTCTAACATCTTTAAATCTGCTGAAGAAATTAAAAAAGAAATCAGAGAAATTAAAGAAGTTCTATTTCCGTTCGATACCTTAAATGCTGAGATCTTTTCGCAGCAAATTTCTCAAATCCAAGACAGAACAGAAATGTTGAAAATCAACAGAGTTTTGAATAATGCCAAAAGCTTGTACAATCTTATTCGCTTATCCGGCAATTATGAATTATTGGAGCGACTTGATTTTCATAAATTAACGATCTTATCTCGTGAAGCAAATAATCATTTAGCTTTGATTAATACAAAGGAGGCATTAGAGAAAAATGTCGATACCACCAATTTATTAAATATTGCTTTAGAAGATGTTCTTTTTGCTTTTGTGAAAGTCAAGGAAGAAGAAATGATATTGGCTGATACTTTAAAAACTACTTTGCAAAAAACCCGTGAAATACTAGGGGGTAATTTTGACCAAAAAGACCCTGTTTTTATATCTTTGCGTGAAGAATTGGAACGTTTATTTAAAAAGAAAAATTTAAGTGAAGTTACCAAAGAAGGAATGCAAGCCAACATTAAAAATCTGGAACTTATTTATGGCAAAGCCAAAGAATTGGAAAGAAAAAACCAATTACTACGAGCTAAATATGACAATGACGAGAAATACGCTCGTCTTCATAAACGATTGATGGAAAAAGATCCTTTGACTGATAGTGAAAGTAAGCTTTTTGAAGTATTAAAAGGATTGAAGAAAGAAATTGACGATCAACTATTACAAAACTCAAAAGTCTTAGAAAATGAGAGTTATGTCGAAAAAATGATGATCAGATTTGTGATTAATCAATTTAAGAATAAAAATAATATTCCTTTAGATCCCGAAACTTCAAAACGCATCAATACAATGGTGGTAAAAGAATATATGAATGAGTTTTATGGAAGAACAGCATAATATGGATACAGGCGAAATACTTATTTATCAAAATCAGGAAGGTAATATTAAGATTGATGTTCAGCTTAACGAAGAAACAGTTTGGCTGACACAAGCTCAAATTGCATTGCTTTTTGGCAAAGGAAGATCTACCATTACAGAGCATATTGCTAATGTTTTTAAAGAAGGTGAGTTAGACGAAAAAGTGGTATGTCGGGATTTCCGACTAACCTCTTTACATGGTGCTGTTGAGGGAAAAACACAGGAAAGCAATGTTAAACATTATAATCTCGACGTAATTATTTCTGTTGGTTACCGCGTAAAATCGCAACAAGGAACACAATTCAGGATCTGGGCTACCCAACGACTAAAAGAGTACATCGTAAAAGGGTTTGCCTTAAATGATGATCGTTTTAAATCTGGTAAAACGATGAATTACTTTAACGAATTGCAACAACGCATTCGTGAAATACGAATATCTGAGAAATTTTTCTACCAAAAAATAAAAGACATTTACACTACAAGCATTGATTATGATGCAAAAGATGAAAAAACAATTTCATTTTTCAAAATTGTACAAAACAAACTTCTTTGGGCAATCTCTCAAAACACAGCCGCAGAATTGATATATCGCAGAGTTGATGCCACTTTACCACTATTAGGAATGCAGTCTTTTGATAAAAAGGAAGCCAAATCAGTTCAGAAAACAGATGTTAGCATAGCCAAAAATTATCTTAATGAAGATGAAATAAAACTTTTAGGATTACTGGTAGAGCAATATTTGGCGTTTGCAGAAACGATGGCGCAACAGCAAACTCCCATGTATATGAAAGACTGGGCAGAACGACTCGATAGTATTTTACAGCTCAACGGCAGGGAGTTGTTGAAACATGCAGGAAAAATTAGTCATCAAATGGCGTTGGATAAATCTACAGAAGAATTTGAAAAATTTAAGGAAAGCAGAAAAATAATAGAAATTGAACAAAGCCTGAAGCAGATTGAAGCCGATATTAAAAAATTGAAAAAATAACATAATAATACCCATGACTACCACAATACAATTTGAAAAGCAAACCAAAACACTAATTGACGATCTAAAAAGTGTATGCGCCAACTATGGTTTGGGAAATGACGGAAATGAATTCAAAATTATTACTCAGGTATTTTTATATAAATTTCTTAATGATAATTCATTCATGAAATAAAGCAACTGGATGAGAAAATTGCAGCCTCTGATGATTGGGAAAAAACATTAAAAAGCTACCCAGCAGACGAATACGAAATGTTGATTATGCAAATGAGTGAAAGTTCCGCCAGCATACATCCTGAGCAATTAATATCTAGTTTATTCGACCGCCAGAACGAACCTAAATTTGCAGATATATTTGATAATACCTTATTAGATATTGCCAAACAAAATAGTGCTGTTTTCTCGGTGGTTACCGAAAGCGGTGAAAAAATTGTCTTGTTTGAAAACATTAGCAAATATGTAACTGATAAACGCGATGACTTTTGTAAAGCGCTTATAAACAAATTGGTAAATTTTAGTTTTGAAAATATTTTCCATGAAAAGTTTGACTTTTATGCCACAATTTTCGAATATCTAATTAAAGATTATAACACCAACAGTGGCGGAAAATACGCCGAATATTTTACTCCGCATGCCGTTGCCAAAATCATGGCACGCTGTTTAGTAGACGAAAACGTGAGCAATGTAACCTGTTATGACCCAAGTGCGGGATCAGGAACGCTGTTAATGAATCTGGCACACCAAATTGGCGAAGAAAAATGTACGGTGTACTCACAGGACATCTCCCAAAAATCATCCAACTTATTACGTTTGAATTTAATTTTGAACGATTTGGTGCATTCGATACCAAATATTGTAAAAGGAAATACTATTCTCGAACCTTATCATAAGGAGCAAAATGGACGATTGAAACAGTTCGATTATATCGTTTCGAATCCTCCGTTTAAATTAGATTTCTCTGATTATGTCAATGATTTAAATACCAAAGAAAACCACGAACGCTTTTTTGCCGGAATGCCAAATATCCCGAAAGCTAAAAAAGACAGCATGGCGATTTATCCTTTGTTTGTACAGCACATTATGTATTCGCTTACGGCAAAAGGAAAAGCGGCAATTGTAGTACCAACAGGATTTATCACAGCACAAAGCGGGATAGAGCGCAAAATACGCGAGCAAATGGTCGAACAAAAAATGTTGCGGGGCGTGGTAAGTATGCCTTCAAATATTTTTGCTACTACGGGAACCAACGTTTCTATTTTGTTATTGGATAAAGAAAATACAAAAGGCAATATTGTTTTAATGGATGCTTCTAAATTGGGAACTACCGTAAAAGAGGGCAAAAACCAAAAAACACTTTTATCGCATCAGGAAGAAGATTATATAATTGATACTTTTAATAAACACGAAGCAAAGGAAGATTTCTCTGTAGTAGTTTCGTATGAAGATATAAAAGCCAAAAATTATTCTTTGAGTGCCGGACAATATTTTGAAGTAAAAATTGAATATACTGATATTACTTCAGAAGTATTTTCTGCTAAAATGAAAACTTTTGAAACTAATTTAAGTGGACTTTTTTCTGAAAGCAAAAGTTTAGAATTGGAGATTCAGAATAATTTGAAAGGATTGAGATATGATTAAAGTTAAACTTTCGGATTTAGCAAACATTAAAATGGGACAATCTCCTCAAGGAGAAACCTGTAATGAAAATGGTAATGGAATTCCACTTTTAAATGGTCCATCTGAATTCACTTCATTTTATCCAATTCCAAAACAATATACAAATGATCCAAAAAAAATATGTCAAGAGCGTGATATCTTATTTTGCGTGAGAGGTTCTACAACTGGAAGAATGAATTGGGCTGATAAAGAATATGCAATTGGTAGAGGATTGGCTTCAATATCACATAAAAAAGGTAATAACTTTAATCATTTTTTAAAATATCTTATTGAATACAATTTAGAATCAATATTAAATTTAACAAGTGGTTCTACTTTTCCAAATTTAACGAATGACAATTTAGCTTCATATAAATTTTATGTTCCGGAAATAGAAAATCAAAAAAAAATATCTTCTTTCCTTTACAACATAGACACTAAAATAGAACTCAACAACAAAATCAATGCTGAGCTTGAAGCGATGGCAAAAACACTCTATGACTATTGGTTTGTACAGTTTGATTTTCCTGATTCCAACGGAAAACCATATAAAACTTCTGGAGGTAAAATGGTTTGGAATGAGGAATTGAAAAGAGTGATTCCTGAAAGATGGAAGGTTAAGACATTATTAGATATTGCTATTTTTACAAATGGTTTAGCTTGCCAAAAATATAGACCAAATGAAAACGAAGATTCATATCGAGTTATAAAAATTCAAGAAATGGGAACTGGATATACTGAAAATTCAGAATTTGTTAGTACAAATATTCCAGAAAAAGTTGTTATAAACAACGGTGATATATTGTTTTCTTGGTCAGCAACATTAGATGTTAAAATATGGACCGGTGGAAAAGGAGCTTTGAATCAGCATATTTTTAAAGTTACTTCAAATGATTTCCCTAAAAGCTATTACTATTTTGAACTTCTAAATTATTTGCAGCATTTTAAAATGCAAGCGGAATTGCGTAAAACTACAATGGGACATATAACGCAAGATCACTTAAGACAAAGTAGAATTACAATACCATCTTTAGACTTAATTAATAAATTAGATCAAATAATAAACCCCCTTTTAGAGAAAAAGGTAAAATTGGAAGAAGAAAACCAAGAACTCGCTTCACTTCGAGATTGGTTATTACCGATGTTAATGAATGGACAAGTTATGGTTGGAGATGTTCAGGAGGAATTTGATATGGTAGCTGAGCCAATGGAAATATATAAAAAGACAAAAGAGGAAGTTGTTGAAAAAGTCAAAAAAATAAAAACTCCTGCAATTAAATTAAATCCTGTAGATGTTTACAAAAGAACATTGCTTGCTGCTGAAATTGTTTTTCAATTAAAGAACACTTACACTTTGGGGCATTTAAAACTGCAAAAAATGCTTTATTTATGTCAGGAAATTGGAAGTATGAACTTACCAATGAATTTCTTAAAACAAGCTATGGGACCTTATGACAATCATCTGGCGCGATCATTAGATAAGCAATTTGTTGTAAAAAAATGGTTTGAATATCAAAATGGCGCTTTACTCAAATACAAACCATTAGAAAATTGCGGTAAACATCAGGAAGATTTTCAAAAGTATTTTGAAACAGAAGTTGAACAAATAAATTATTTAATCAATAAGTTTAAAAATTTTGCTTCAAATCAGATTGAAGCAGTCGCGACATTATATGCATGTTGGAAAGAAGCAATTGAGCAAAATCAATTGATTACGGATAAACTAATTATTACCAAATTCTATAATTGGTCTAAAGAAAAAGAAAAGTTTAACGAAGATGATTTAATAAAATCTTTAGTTTGGATGAGAAAGAATGGGATTGAACCTAAAACTAAACTTAACGAGTAATTTCAAAAGTAGATATCTGAATGTATGAGTTATAAAATTACCCTTGAAGAGTTTGATAATGATATATCAAGTTATATAGAAAGATTAAAAAATGATCTGAAAAATATCACCTTTGATGCAGAAAAAAGTATTCGATTTGTAGTTTCAAATGAGTTAGATTGTAAAAAATTATTCGCCTACAATAAACAAAAAGGCATATATCTTTTTGAATTAAATCTAGACAGTCCTAATTTAATAGGAACAAAAAGAGCAACAAAAATTAAAAATTTTGCAGAAGCTTGGTCTAAGAAAAAGAATGATTCTTTCTTTTCTTCAAGTGTAATTAAAAAGAGATTACAGTTAAGGTCAGATTATGATAATCAGTGGTTGCCTTTGTATATTGGAAAAAACAAAGACATATATGGACGAATCAAAGAACATATTGATTTATGTCCCACTAAAAATACCTATGCCATGAAATTGAGACATAGAACTAATTTACATGGATTAGAGTTTAGAGTAACAACTATAGAGATCGATGTATTGAACTATGACTTCATAGTTCCTCACATAGAGCGTTCTTTGAGAGAAATTTATCATCCGTTAATTGGAAAGCAATAAAAGAAAGTAAATATGAGAATAGCTGCTATATATATTCCTATGGGAACATTGCCTCATGTATTCGGCAAGAAACATCCTGGACAAATACTTAATCTAGGTGGCGGATATAATTATTTTTTTGAAGAAACTGATCGGGAAATAAAAATAAATAGAATTAAAAACAACTATATTGATAACTTTTTTGGTCAAGATATATCACTAATAAGCACAATTGTTGGAAGAAATGCTGTTGGAAAAACTTCTATTTTAAGAGCGATGAATCATTCAATAGATGGTTCTAGTAAAAAATTAATTTTTGTTATTGAAAATACTCAATTGGAAAGATTGGACATCATAAATGAAACTAAAAAAAATGTATCATTGAACTTTGATGCCACATTTAACATCCAACAAAATAAAACCTTCCAACCATTATTCTATTCACCAAATTTAGACTACGACCTAACCGATACTTTCTCACCAATAACCATAATTAATTATTTTGTAGATAGTCTCGAAAATTATTATTTAGATTCTATTGCAAGAAATGTCTCGTTTTTAAGCGACCCTGTTCTTGATGACATTAAACAAGTTTATGATGATTTTCCTAGATACGAACATTTAAAAGTATCTTCAAAAAAACTGAGAAAATCAAAAATGCGCGCTCCTTACCTTGAATCAAATTTTGGAAATCCTCATAGGGGTGATGCGTTGAAAAATGAATTAATTGGAGACCTGATGAGACTTGAAGCTGAAGATTTTTCCAAAAGTACTTTCACAAAAAAAGAAATGATTGATCATCATAAAAGAGGTATTAACTTATTGGAGAGCGAGAGTTTTACAGAACAGTTTACTAAATTATGGGATTTAGAAGATTATAAGTTTCTAGAGGATAGTGGATATGATTACATTCATAATTCATCCGACTTTATAAAAAACACTGAAATTAATACTTTAAGTTACTTATTATTAGGTGCTACATTTCCCAGAACAGGATTAGGAGGAGGTTTTGATTTCAGCAAAATTAATAATACTAAAAATTTTCATGAAAGATTAAACTTTTTTCTCGAAATGTATTTTGTTAACGAATATAAATTAATAACAGAGAAGCTAAAAAATAATCTTAACGGAATCAAAATAGAAGACAGTGAGGAAATAAAGAAAATCATACTTGAAGATAAATGGGAAAAAGAAGCAGGAGTCGAAACTAAACCTGCAAAAGAAAGAATGCTAAGACATCTTGATTCATTTCTTGAAATTTATAACTTTTACGAAAGACTAATTCAAATAATTAATTCACAATCACTTAGTATTAAAGATGGAAATATACTTTTTGATATTAGAAATAGAGAAAGTAAATTATTATTTGACGAATTGATTTTAAGATATAGATATGTTTTAAAATCCTTTCCTAGTTGCCCTATTGATATTGTTTTATTTAACTTCAATCCAAACAGAAAACTATCAACAGGAGAAAAAGCAATTTTAGATTTTTACTCTTCATTATACTTTTACATTGATGTAAATAAGGAAAGCGAACATACAAATTTTGAATACTACTTATTAATGTTAGACGAACCAGATCTAGGGTTTCATCCATTATGGAAAAAGAAATTTATTAATGCTCTTACTAAAACATTACCTGTGATATTTTCAAATATTAATCCTGTCAAATATGACGGAGATAATAAAAGAATTATCTCAACAAAGACAAATCCATTGGTTCAAATTATTTTTACAACGCATGATCCTTTAACATTGTCAGATATACCGAACGAGAATATCGTCTATCTATTTAAGAATTTAGAATCAGGTGAAACTGAAATTTTGGATAATGAAAATTCTGAACGGCCTTCTAAATCATTTGCAGCCAATATTACAGATTTACTTGCAGATTCCTTTTTTATTGATGATGGCTTAATCGGTGATTTTGCAAAAGAAAAAATTAAAACAGTTATCAAATGGTTAGATGACAAAGAAAACATTCAAAATGCAGAATATTATGAAGAGATTATTAAAATTATTGATGAACCCATAGTTCAACGAAAATTGGCTGAAATGTTTGATGCGAAAATGCATGCAAACGTAAGACTAGATGTAATTGATAAACAAATAAGCGATCTTCAAAATCTTAAAAAACAAATTCAAAGATGATCCATATAGATGCATTTAGTTCTAAAATTATCTCTGCCAAAAATGAATACTTAGAAGAAATGGCATTTTTAATTATTGAAAGGATTGAAAACATTCATACCATTCCTAAAATAAATAACAAGATTGCAAAAAAGCTTTTTGATTTTTTTATCAATGATAACATTGAAGAGATTCTTATTGGAATGCCTGAAGCAATTGCTGAAATAAACGAAAAAATTGAACCTATAATTAAAGGATCAAGTGATTTTAAAACTGCTATAAAATATGTTTTCAATTACAAATGGTTTATAGATAAATGTGTAAATAGGTATGACGCCTACGATTTAGCAGAATCTTTAGATATAATTACTTGTACATATTGCAATAGGATTTATACGAATACAGTTATTACAAAGAATAATGTAAAAATTATAAGACCTCAATTTGATCATTTTTTTGATAAGGATTCGAATCCATTGTTAGCTTTATCATTTTATAATTTAATTCCAAGTTGCTCTATTTGTAATTCTAATATTAAACTTGGAAAACAATTTGTTTTAAAGACGCATACTCATCCTTACATAGATGACATTATAGATGATTTTAACTTTACATATGATTTCACAAATGAAAATCGTAAAGGCCTCAAGATTATTGTGAACTCTCAAAAAGGTTCTAAAATTGAAAAAACTTTCCTTGACATGTCATTAGAAGTAGTTTATAATGCTCATCTAGATGAGCTGAATGATTTATTGGAATTAAAATCAAAGTTTTCTGATAGATATCTTTCAATCTTATCATCAAATATTTTAGGCCCATCTGTCCAAATTTCTCAAGAAGAATTATATAGATTAGCTTTTGGAACTGAATACGATAAAAAAGATTTTTATAAAAGATCTTTCAGTAAATTTAAAAATGATATTTTAAAAGAACTAAATATCATTTATTAAAAGCTATGTAAAATTTAGAAATAATTTTTTTATAGGTATAAATCCTGCTATAAACTTATTCCAATCTCACCTCCCTTCCCAAATAAAAAATTGCCCAATATACTTACAGTTTGTACTTTTGCCACATGAATGATAATTTTATAAATGAATACTTTGGCATCGGCATTCACAATGGTAAAACGCCGGAGAATCTGGGTGTTTTGTGGCGTTCGGCTCAAAACTTAGGGGCTACTTTTATCTTTACCATAGGAAATCGATATCCCAAACAAGCGAGTGATACGCATGATGCGGTAAAAGCGATTCCGTATTTTCACTATGATACTTTCGAAGCTTTTTTTGAAAACTTGCCTAAAGGAGCACGATTGGTGGGGGTTGAATTAGATGAAACAGCTGCTGATCTGGAAACCTTCGAACATCCAAGACGCTGTGTATATTTATTGGGAGCAGAAGATCATGGTTTATCCAAAAAATCAATGGAAAAATGCCATCATTTAGTGAAATTCAAATCGGTCAAAAGTTTAAACGTGGCCGTGGCAGGAAGCATCATCATGTACGACAGAAATTTACCTAAACCCCGTTCGTAATTCATAAGGAACTACTGCTTCCCTTCTAATTAATTTGTAAAGTTCTAACTAAAAAAAAGAAGGATATCCCAACTTTCGTTTTAGATATCCTTCAATATTAGTTACTACTAAATTAAATTACTTTACCACCGTAGCTTCAAATTCGATTTTTAGCGTTTCAAAAAGACTTTTAACTTCCATTAAAGTGGTGGCTTGTTTGATGCCGTGTTTGGCAATCCAATCCTGAAAAAGCGAAAAATGAGGCCAAAACTCTTCTGATGAAGTTGTATAAATAGTAAGTCTGACAATTCCGTTAGGTTCGTAGCCTGCCTGTTTCACTACGGTTTCCAGATTTTGCAGTGCCAGAATAATTTGAGATTTCATGTCTTCGGTACTGGATGTTCCGTCAGCGTTGACTGCCGCCTGACCGGAAACATATAAGGTTCCTGCTGGCTGTTTTACTTCGACAGCCTGAACATAACTGCGTTCGTCCTGCCATTTCCACGGATTAGTGATGTGTTTTTCCATTTGCTTTGCGTTTTTATTTTGTGCCGTTCCAGACACCATTGTGAATACTGTGACAGCTAAAATCGTCGTGATTTTTTTCATAACTGCTATTTTAAAATTGCAAAGCAAAGTTCCGGATTATCCACAAATCCGAACTTGACATACATCACGAATATCAAGTGAGCTATATCACACTAAGCGGATAAACGGCTTAACGTTTCGCGGGAAACGCCCAGATAAGAGGCAATCAAACTTTTGGGAACGCGCTGCATCAGGGACGGATATTGTTGGAGCAGTTGTTCGTAACGCTCTTTGGAGTTGGAAGTCAACCAGGAAATGATTCGGCGTTGCGAACCCAGAAAACCAAAATTGGCTTTTTCGAGAAAGAAGCGCTGCATTTTTGGGAAGCCGTCGCAAAGTTTATTATAATCGTCTAGCGTACAGCACAAAACTTCCGTATCTTCTAAACATTCTAAGGATAATGTGGCGTTGGTCTGCGTAAAAAAGGCGTAATAATCACTTTCCCACCAATCTTCCATCGCAAAAGAAACAATGTGCGGTTTTCCGCCATTATCGGTATGAACGAGTTTTAAAAGCCCGGAAATTATAAAATAAGAATACCTGACTGTATCGCCTTCCTGTATCATAAACTGGTGCTTCTTAAATTTTTTAGTGGTAAAATGTGTACTTATAAAAGTAAACTCCTCATTGGTAAGAGGTACTATTTTTTCGATATGTTGCCTTAATTTTTCGTGCATATAAAGAGGTGTTACTGCGAATAAGCGGTGATAATTTAAATCCGTTACCTGCAAAAATAAAGCATTTAGCAATAAGTCGATTGCATATATTTTCGAGCTATTAGAAAAGAATTTAATAGAATTGCTATTCCCTAACAAATTAATTAGATTTGTCAGGCACCACTAAACTCTATTGTTTTGCAAAACCAATTCTTTCCCATTTTAAATTCCACAACCATGAAAAATATTTTAATCTTCACGACAACCTTATGCTGTACCTTACTTTCTATGGCGCAAAATCCATTAAATTTTGGAAGCAGTATAAAAACGGCTGACCCTTCTGCTCACGTATGGAAAGACGGAAGAATGTATCTTTATACGTCACACGATGAAGAATGTCAGGAAGATTTTTATATGAAAGACTGGCACGTTTTTTCTTCGGCAGACCTCATCAACTGGACGGATCATGGCGCCTGCCTTTCGGTAAAAGATCTTTCCTGGGCTGATAATTATGCGTGGGCACCTGATTGTGCTTATAAAAACGGGAAATATTATTTTTGTTTTCCGGCAGGCAAAGGCACCAAAGATCGTGTTGATTCCAGCAAAAGTACCAAATGGATGGGAATAGGAATTGCTGTCAGTAATTCGCCAACAGGTCCTTTTGTTGATGCTATTGGAGGGCCATTATGGACAAAACCGTATGCCAATGATCCCTGTCTTTTTGTTGACGACAACGATAAAGCTTATCTCTATTTTCACGCTGGTGGAAAAGAGTATCATGTTGCTGAAATGGCCGATGATATGTTAAGTATCAAAGGCGATTTTATAAAAATGGATATGGGAGGTTATGAACCTAAAATGGAAGGTCCGTGGATTTTTAAAAGAAAAGACAAATACTATTTTACGATGCCCGAAAATAATAAAACGCTCGCTTATTATATGTCGGATTCACCTGTTGGACCCTGGAAATATAAAGGCATAATCATGGACGAAGAAAACAACAGCAACAACCATCATTCGATTGTGGAATTCAAAGGACAATGGATTTTATTTTATCATAAATGGATAGACTCCAACCCTTCTTGCGGCAAACAGCGTGAAACCTGTGCGGAGTATCTTTATTTCAATGAAGATGGCACTATTCAAAAAATCAACAGAACACAAAAAGGGTTATCGGTAAAACCTAAAAAACAAAAATAGTCGGCAGCAGTTTAAGTCAATACATGTGAAATGCAGCATAATTCAGCCATCTCAAAGTTTGTATCTTAAGATCTTGGCTTCGCCAGATTCCTGTCGTACATGACAATTGTTCCTGCTACTGCCACATTTAAGCTTTTCTGGGATTTGAATTTTACTAAATGATGGCATTTTTCCATTGTTCTTGCCGGTAAACCATGATCTTCTGCTCCTAATAAATACACACAGCGTCTTGGATGTTCAAAGGTTTCCAAATCGGAAGCCTTTTCATTTAATTCAACACCCACCAATCGCGCTCCTTTGGGTAAATTTTCGAAAAAAGCTTCAAAAGTATCATAGTGAAAATACGGAATTGCTTTCACCGCATTATGCGTGTCACAGGCTTGTTTTGCATATCGATTGCCTATGGTAAAGATAAAAGTCGCGCCTAAATTTTGAGCCGATCTCCATAAAACACCCAAATTTTCAGGCGTTTTACCATTGTGGATGCCTATCCCAAAATATTCATTTACAAAGTTGTCATTCATAATGGCAAAAGTACAAACTGTAAACAGATAAATCAATTTTTTTGTTTTGGCGAAAAGAAGTTGGTATGGGCATGGCATTTCCTATACATGATAATTTAATAAGAAATGCAGCATTTGTTATAAGAAGGATTCGTGCTATAAACTTAATTTTAAGAGTATTAATAACTTAAACATGCCATCATGGAAAATTCAAATAACTACACCAGCGAAGAATTAGCAAAATGCCCGTATCACGCACAGCTTAATCAGGCACAAAACAATGATGATCCGCGTGAGGATGCCAACACCGGAGACTGGGATGACGCACGTGACGAAGCCGGTACAGATCCGGATCGCTATGAAAAAGGAGGCAATGACAATTCAGGCGGAGCAGGAAGTTCCGGAAGTGCTGCTACCAACAGCTAAGAATTTCATTCCAATCCATAACTTAAAATGTAAACAGGATGAGTGATGATTTAAGCAAAAAGGGATTTCAGGACCGGTCGAGAATCAATATGAACGAAGATCACGAAGTCGCCTATTGGACAGAGAAATTCGGCGTTACCAAAGAAGAACTGCAGTCCGCCATAGATGTGGCAGGAAGCAATCTGGTTACCGACGTAGAAAACGAAATAAAATCTTCTTAGGGGGATTTTATTTCGTTTTTTTATAAAGAAGCAGAGTTAGCAATTACGCTAAATCTTTTATATATTTGATTTACAATTTATTATAAAAAGATGTCAAAAAACGGGAATATCCTTATTGTAGAGGATGATATAGATGATAAGGAATTACTGGAAGATTTAATTGTAGATCTTGGCATTACCAACACCATTATCTGGAAACCAAACGGAGCTGAGGCTTTTTCTTTCCTCTGCACCACTACTGAGCCGATGTTTATTATTTTTTCAGATATCAACATGCCTATTATGAATGGTCTGGAGCTGAAGCGAAAGATAGATGCGGATAAGGAACTTCGAAGAAAAAGTATCCCTTTTGTTTTTTATTCTACAGCAGCATCAAAGCAAGCTGTCAACGAAGCCTACACCGAGCTTACCATTCAGGGATTTTTTATCAAGGGCAGTGATTACAACAAAACTAAAAATGTCGTCAATAATATCATTCAGTACTGGAAAGAATGTATTCACCCTAATACATAAGGCTGAAGCTTGTACTTTTATAATTACGTTTAAAGTACTATCTTATTTAGATTCAAATGTTTTTCTAATCCGGTACATTTCCCTGTCATGAATTGTGCTGATTATATATTCAAAACCCCGTCAAGCAGCGCAACCAATTCCTGAAAACTGCTGGGTTTGGTCATGTACTTCAGCGAGTCAAACTGTTTCGTCAGCTGGCACATCACTTCCACCGAATGTGTTGACATCAAAATAATCGGAATATGCTGCAATCGGGTTTCGTCTTTCATTTTCTGTATGAATTCGGCTCCGTTTAAGGCGGGCATATTAAAATCCACGAATATGTAATCCGGCAGCTTTTCTGCAGTTTTTAATCCTTCAAAGGCGGTTAGTGCATTTGAGGAAGTCTGGCAGATAATTTCTTTTTCAAGTGCATTGACAGCTTCAATAAATATTTCGGCATCATCACTATCATCATCAATCAATAAAATATTTTTACAGGACATGGCGTTTATTTGCTTGTGGTATTATACATTTGGTATTGAGGTATATACGTATTTTTCTCCTATAGGGTTTAGAATCTGCGAAAGAAAAAAACCTGTATCATTACAATACAGGTTTAATGATTGAAAGTCGAAAAACAGGTAATAATTATTCTTCGTCTTCTTCGGCAGCATCAAAATTGATGGTGTTGTAAGCAGCTTCCGTTAATAACGTGTCGGCTTCTTTTTCTTCTGCCAGTGTTTTTTCCAAAAGCAATACGGCGTCATCTTCACCTAAGGTCACGGCAAAAGCAGCCAGTGTTCCGTAAGTTGCGATTTCGTAATGCTCGATTTTTTGAGAGGCGGCAATGATTCCGGCATCACGAACAGGACCTTTTTCAGTCTCTTCCATAATGCTTTCGCCTTCTTTGATCAGTCCTTCCATGGCGTCACATTTTTTGGCAACTGCTTTTTCCCCAACCAGTGAAAATACTTTTTCAAGTCTTTCCGCCTGCTCTTCGGTTACGGCTAAGTGATCTTTAAGCGCTTTTACCAGATTTTCTGAAGTGGCATTTTTAGCCATCTTAGGCAAGGCTTTGATTAGTGCTTTTTCTGCCCAGTAAATATCTTTTAATGAATCTACAAACAATTCTCTCAATCCGTCTGCTGCAGAAGTTTTTGCTTTTACAACTCCGGTTGCGCTTGTTTTAGGTTTTGTCGTTTTACTTTTTGCTGCAGCAGTCTTTGTTGTTTTTGCTGCTGTGGTTTTCGCTTTTGTGGCTGTAGTATTTTTTTCTGCGGTTTTCATAATAATTAATTTTTAAGTATAGCCAAATTTAACCACGGCTGCTTAATTTAATTTTACAGAAATTTACTTAATGATTATACTATTCAAATATTACGGGCTCAGCATTTTACAAAATCATAATTTAAACAAAGAAAAAGTTGGGATTCCTTAATCGGCACTTTTTTTCTCTGCTGCAATCTCGGTATCTTCCTGGTCGGGCTGCATTTCCTCCTGCTCCAATTTGGCTGCCGCTTCATACTGCAGGCTGATAAAAATAGGAAAATGATCAGAGCCAAAATTATGAAGACGTTTCATTTCCTTAATTTTCAAGTCGGTCGAAATAAAGGCGTGATCCAATGGAAATCTCAAAAAAGGATAATGGGCATGAAACGAATTGTAAAATCCCCTTCCGCGTCTTGGATCCAGAAGACCGCTCATTTTCAGAAAAAGTTCGGTGGTATAGCTCCACGCTACATCATTCAAATCCCCGATAACAATTACAGGCAAATTAGAATCTTTGGCCAGATCGGCTACCAGTAAAAGTTCCTTATCCCGTTCTTTAGAGCTGGGGTTTTCCATTGGAACAGGCGGTTCGGGATGAACGGCATACATCTGAACACGCTGACCGGATGGCAAAACAATTTGGCTATGAATAGACGGAATGTCTTTTTCTACCAAATATTTAACTTCTGTATGCTCCAGTTCCAATTTGGAATACAATAACATACCATAAGTATTTTCCAAAGGCACTTTCTTATAAAAAGGAAAATGATCTTCTAATGAATTTGTTTCCTTATCCCATGCTGCATCGGTTTCCAGCAAAAGCAGCACATCAGGATCGGCTTCTTTGATTTCTTCCAGACAGCCTTTGTAATTTTTGTTATCCTGATACACATTGCTGATCATAACACTGAATCCGTTCTCCGGTATTTCAGCTTCAATTCGCTGCACCTGTTTTTTCCCCAGCCAGGTAAAAGGCAATATCTGACGTAAAAGATAAAAAGCATTCAAAATCATAAGCAGCAACAGCAGCTCATTAGAATGATAGCCACTTTCCATACTGCTATACAATACAAGTCCTGCTATACAAAAGGTGTTAATTACCAGCTTTTGCAGTCTTGGATAATCGCAAACCCGGAAAATCCAGTATTCATTTTTAATAAGTGGAATAAAAGTAATAATGACCAATACGATAGATAAGGAAAACAAAAAATACTGCATAAAATTGAATACAAGATTTGGATAATAATTTTGAAAGGTAAAATAATTTTTAATAAATATCCAATAAATACTTCATGTACAATAGTGAAAAAGCACGAACTATCATTTGTTGATTATTAAATGGTCCCAGAAATAAACTTTGAAATGAGAAACGTTTCGAATGACCTAAAAAGATTGATTACAATCTGTATCAACTTCATTGTTAACCAATCATTTTGCTAATAAATTATCTTTTTTGTTCCGTCAGTAAATTCTATAGCAACCCTGCCCTTTTCCTGCTGTATCTTTTTTACAGGAATCAGTTCACTGTTTTTCCATTTTTCTCCTGACTTTTTCCAAAGCATCAACGTGGCATACAGGTTGGAATCATTCGATACTGAGTTGGCTAAAACATTGATTACCGCGCTTTCCTTACTTTCCGGGTGCAGTTCTTTTGCCTTTACCACTTCTGTATTTTGCCATCCCAGAAGCGGCACCATTGCCAGTTGGTATTTTCCATTGTCAATGATTGTAATCGTATGGCGTCCTATTTTTTTTGTTTTGGTAATTATCTCCTTTCCTAATTTGGGCAGCGCATAATGTCCCAGGCGCATCAAAACCGGTTGATTGCTGTTGTTTCGATCCACCCTTAAAATTCCGTCAGGCAAAGGAATGTCAGCTAAATTAAACTGAATACCACTATCGGTTTCCAAAACTGCGTCGCGGTAATAGACTCCGTCTTCAAACTTTTTATAATCGTATAATCTAAAGGCTTCCCAGACATTCTTCTTGTTTTTAATGACATAGTTCATGGCAACCGTTCCATTTTCGCCATCAGCCTGCCATGGAAAAGCACTATTGTAAGAGAGCCTGTTGTAGTTTTCGGTTGACCTGAATTTCTGCCAGTCTTTTTTTACCGTTTCGTGGCACCATGCCCTTACTTCTGAAGCTCCAATATTGGGATAATCCGTAATCAAAATTTGAGATTCTCCCTGAAAATTATGGTACACGGATCCTTTTTTAAATGTAGTGTCCCAGTCGCCGTTGTTTTCCGTGGCTGTCCAAAAAGGACTGTTGTCCGGAACCAGTAATCCCAGAAAAGCTTTACCCATCCAGTATACGCTTCCCCTGCAGCTGTAAACCTGTACGGCAGGTTCAAAAGGTCCGTAAAACCCTAATGTGGGAACATTATCTTTCATAAAATCAGGATGTGTCAAAAATTGTTTCATAACACCCGATGAAATTCTGCGCATCCATCCGTAATTGATATCTGGATCTTTTTGGAATCCCATCAAGGGAAAAGGAACGATCGCCCCAATCCTGTAGCTAATGCTTCTTCCCCACATAATCATTTCGCCGTCTTTACTGAATAGCTGCGAATAATTGCCCTGCAGGTCCTTAAAATTTTTCATGAAACGCGCAGCAATTTCCGGATAATGCTGCTTCCCAAAATATTCCGACCACAACGATCCATACATCTGGAAAGCCCACATGCTGTAATAATCATAAGCCGGACTGTCGTTGTACCAACCATTTCCACGGTAGTGCGCAAGTGATTTTTCCAGATAGTCGACAAGCAATTTCTCATTAACGGCATAACCCTGCTGCTTAAAGAAACTCAAAACAAAAATGTTGAAAAATTTCCAGTTGGAATCTACCGTAGGACCGTCTCCGTAACTCAGCATTAATTGGGCGAGACCATCTTTCTGATGTTGCGGCAAAGGCTTCCATAACACCTCAGGATTGGTCATCATGGAAACCGCCAGCGCTCCAAACTCCACCAGATTTTGATTGGGTCCGCTGTTTTTAGCCCGGGGAATGATATAAGAAGGACTCTCAGAATCGATTAATTTTGCTATCTGATACCGATAATATTCTGCTACTTTTATGTTATTGATTACCAGATCGGGATTTTCTTTTAGTAATGGCGAGGCTATGAATAAAGTTCGGCTCAGTCCTTCCAGTTTTTCTGTTGGTACCTGATTTTCATTAGTGGGATAACTTTTGCCTTCCTGTTTGGGAAACTGCATCGGGTCATCCATTTTTTGGATGTAACTAAAGGCGCCTTCCAGTAAATAAAACGCAGCGTCTTTCCAATGCTTTTTGGTCATTCCGGTATAAGGACTTGCCGTGTAATCAGGATTTTTTATCTGAAAAACAACACTATTTTCTTTTTGCTGTGCAGACAAAGACCCACTAAAAAGCAGGGCCGCAAAACACAATGATATTATTTTATTCATTTTGATTTATTTTATGTCAAATTGTTTTTCCTGCAGATAAAAACGATATTCCTTGATTATTCCTGACTTGCTCTTATCTGTTCTGGGAAGAGCCCTGAATCCCGAAACCGTAACATTTTCTCCCATATCTATTACTACTGTATGAGGATGTGCTGGTGTTTTGCCGCTTTTTTGAGTTTGCCAGATGATGGATTCCTGAAGGTCAAAAATTTTATCTGCAGAACTTCCCGAAGCAATTACTTCTTCACTATCCGCATAAAGTACCTTCCAGTTGATTGCAGAAACTGCTTTTCCATGCTGATCCATAATTTCCAGTTCGGCAAGTGATGTCACCGGATCCGATGGAGACTGCGCACTTAATGCTTCCAGACAGAAATAACGTCCTCTCACAGTACCGGGAAATTTTACTTCTTTCCATCCCGGTTCATTAACAAAACTGCCTTCTGCTACAGGTTTTACGTCAGCTAAATTAAGTGTTTCACCTTCCTTGCGATGCAAAAGAGAACTATCGGATACCATTTCAAAAATTGGATTCGTAATACCATTCACAACTGGATTGGCATGGGAGTCAAGATCAAAGACGATAATTGTATTGGTTCCTTTTTTCAGCCAGGTGCCCGGCACAAACATCGTTTGCGTAGGTCCTATTTTCCAGTATCTTCCCAGATTTTGACCATTGATCCAGACCATTCCTTTTCCCCATCCTCTCATATCGAGATAAGTATCAGCTGTTTTTTTTAGGGTAAATTCGGCCTTGTACCATCCCGGCCCCGTGCCTTTTAAATTTTCGTATTTCAATTTTTCCTGAAAACCTGCGTCAACCGGAAAATTATATACCTTCCAATTACGAAGTTCCTTATCAGTACCTCCTTCATTCAAATATACCTTTCCGTTGATGCCTTTGCGGTCAATAATGGCTTTTCCGTAGTTTACCCTTCCTGTTGTTTCCACGAGTATATCAAGTTGTGCCGACTTTTGAAAAGCAGGCAGCCTTACAGATGTTTCATTAAATCTTCTGTCCAGTTTACCTATGTATTTATTATCCAGATGAATAACCGCATAATCATGCACATCATCTATTTTTAACGTACGCTCCACACTACTTGCAGGCAGCTCAATACGATACAGAATTCTTCCCCAACCCTGGTCAAAATATTCCATTGGCTTGGGATCAATACTTAATTTAGGTGTTCCTGTATTTTCAGATAAAATGGCTTTCTTTTTAAAGTGAATAGCCGGTATTGTTATTAGTTCACTTTTTGCTTCCGGAAGAGGTGCCATCGTTTCTCCTTCATTAAGGTAATTGCCTAAAAGATTGCGGATCGCATAAAATTTTTCTGTCGGCTGACCGGATTCGTTAATGGGCGCATCGTAATCATAGGAAGAAACTGTTGGTGCATAAGGCGGCGCATTCGCACCTGACCATTGCCCAAAGGAAGTTCCGCCATGTGCCATATAAAGACTAAATGAAATTTTTCGGTCCATCATGTCCTTGAGGCTTCCTAAAAAACTTTCAACTCCCCTGGTTTCATGCGGCCTTCCCCACTGATCAAACCAGCCTGTCCAGTATTCGCTGCACATGAGAGGAGCATCAGGATTGAATGTTTTAAACTTTTTAAACTGCTCTTCTATATTGGCTCCTGCTCCAAAATTTAGTGTACTGGCGACATCGTCAACCTTATATCGGTCAAAATTGGAAGCCCAGTCACATCTGAAAAGCTGTACTTTATCAAATCCGGAACTACGCAGCAAATCACGGATTTTTGACATATAGGTTCCGTCGTTCCCCCAGACTCCATACTCATTTTCTACCTGAACCATGATGATATTACCTCCCTTTTGGATCTGCAGGAATGCAAGCTGTTCTCCTGCCTTTTTTAAATATGCGGCGGCACTTTGCATGAAAAATTCATCCTGTATGGTGCGCACCTGAATATCATCCTTTTTTAACAGCCACCATGGCAGCCCGCCCATATCCCATTCCGCACAAACATAAGGTCCCGGCCTTACGATACAATACATTCCGTTTTTCTGAACCAGTTTTACAAAAGCTGCCACATCATTTTGTCCCGAAAAATCATATACGCCCTGCTGCTGTTCATGCAGGTTCCAGAAGAGGTAAATACAAATCGTATTCATTCCCATCGCTTTACACATCTGAATACGGTGTTCCCAGTATTCTTTGGGGATTCGGGGATAATGCAGTTCAGCCGCCCGAATAACAAATGGTTTTCCGTTTAACTCAAACTGATTTTTAGCGGCAGTAAAGGTTTGCTGTGCTTTTAATTCGGACGTAAAAAACAGCATAAAGAAAAACAGCAGTGTGATTTGGAATAGTCTATTCATAGCAATTAATTAAAATATTGGAAGGATAATGCATCCATTTCTTCTTCTGGCTCTGTCATCCTAATCTAAAAAAAATCAGGGATGGAATCAAACGTATACAATAATCAAGAAAAAACTGTCCTGCGCTGTGTGTTAAATTCCAGAAAGGTTTAATCAAAGTTTACGTTATGATTAATTACAACCAGTAAATATCCGGGATTTCGGACTTTCATGAAAATTAAATAAGCATTTAAAAGAATACTATAAGAACATACGCCTGTGTTGTCCCTAATTTTGAGAAAAGCCCAAAAGGCAAGTGTATCGTACATTCAAACAATCAACTTTAAATATAAATATCATGGTAACAGATAACAACAGAAATTACAATCAGGACGAAAATAATTTGACACAGGACAACCAGAGTTATGTAGATCAGTACCAACAGGAAAACGATGAAGAGAATCTTTTAAATGATGATGCATCATCAGCACCTACGGAAGATGAAATTCTGGATGATGAGTTCTCCAATGCATTGGATCAGGATGATTTTGAAAATGATTTCGATGAGAATGATACTGACGAAGAGGATTCAACCGAAATAGAGAAAGACGAAGAGTTTGATAAGGAGGAAATTGAAGAGCCTGAAACTTTTTCAGATGACGGATATAAGATTGACTAATTTTAATTTTTGACTGATGGTTAAATGCAATCATTAACAGGAATTAATTAAGACATTCCGAAAATAAAGGAAGCCTTCTCAATATAAACTTGAGAAGGCTTTTTTTTTAATTTGATGATTAACCAAAAAGGATCGCTAAATCTTTAATTTTGGACAAAAAAATACTGTTTTGACAGCAGATTTAACTAAAAAAACGAATCAAACCGATAACATTGTATTTTCATTTATCTGTATGTCATTAACCTATTTAGAAGATAACCTTTTGCGGTTATAAAATCAAGCACATAATTGGTTACGGAATTTCGGGTTTCAGAATAGTGAAACGCCATTTGTTTGTGTTGCAAACCATAAATCACCATTTTTCCTGAAAGATTTTCCAGATTTTTGATTTAAGTAAATAATATCTGTATTTTTTACTCATAACCAGCTATAAATTATACAAATCTAATTTATTTTTCTGTAATAAATTCAAGGCATTCGTATTCTAAATTTGTAATATACATGCACTAAGAAAATGAAGGATGACATATCCTGCAAAATAGTAACTCTAAAAAAATGGTATTATGGAAAAGCAAAACAACAACGAATATGGCCAGACAGATCCGGATTTCATTGATCAAAATACTTTAGTTGATGGTAATGATATTCTGAGCGACAAACCGCAACCTAAAGAAGTTGCCAAAGAAAGTAAAACTGAATTTGGAGAAAGCGATCCTGATTTTATTGATCAGAATACACTTGTAGATAATGATAATTATGCAAGGGACGAAGATCCATACCAATATCAGGAAGAATTCATTGAAGATCTAAAGCATCCAGATAATCATTTTGAAAGCGACCCAAATGTCAAATCAGAAAAGGATAAGGATGAAAATCAACGCACGCATCATTTGCTTTCTGATGAAAAAGAAGACAGAAATCGTGAAGACAGAAAAGACAAAAATATCGGTAAATAATCTTTCCCGTTTTGAAAATTGAAAAAGGCATACTTAGTATTTAATTAAGTATGCCTTTTTGATTATGCTTTTGCCACTGAAGGCTCTAAAATCTTATCTAGCGTAATAGGCAAGTCCCTGACCCTTTTGCCTGTTGCATTAAAAACAGCATTTGCAATTGCAGGTGCCATTCCTACCAAAGCAGTTTCACCTAGTCCTTTTGTTCCCATCGGATTACTGATTGGGTCTTTTTTGTTCACGAAAAATACTTCCTGCTTTTCAATATCCGCATTGACCGGAACATGATAATCAGCGAAATTATTATTGATTGGACGACCGAAACGATGATCGATTTCCAGTGATTCCATCATTCCCATTCCTATTCCGCCAACAGCACCTCCATACATTTGTCCTGCAGATGTTTTTTGATTGATTACCGTACCAATATCAGCACAGGAAACTACATGGGCCAATCGTATCTTTCCAAGATTAGGATTGACCAAAACTTTTACAAAATGCACGGAAAACGAATAAATAGAATATTTTTTAGCTTCTTCTGTTCCTTTCGATACATTTTCAACTTCCAGATTCTCCAATTTATTAGCCGTTAATAAGGAAGCCAATGAAACTGACTTTGAATTATCCTTTTTGGAAGTAATCAAATTGTTGCTAAATGTCAGATCTGTAATCGGAATTCCTTTTAATGTTGGTGTTTCACTTGCCAGTCCAATTACCTTGCTGATCAATAAGTTACAGGCATCATGCACGGCAGAACCCACTGAGGATGTTGTCGCCGATCCTCCTTGTGTTGGCCCTTTTGGCAGACCGCTTTTTCCCATTTCAATAATCACATTCTCTGAAGGCAATCCGGTAATTTCTGCTCCAATTGCAGTCATCATCGTAGCTGTTCCGGGTCCCATATCGTTTACACTACACTGCAGTAGCAAATTTCCATCAGCTAAAAATTTCGCTTTAACGGAAGTCGGATTTCTGTAAGAGCCAAAAGTTCCTGTACCCATTCCATAACCCACCAACCACTCGCCTTCTTTGACTGATCCCGGTTTGTTTTTACGGTTTTTCCAGCCAATTCTTTCCATTCCTCCTTCGTAACATTCCAAAAGAAATTTACTGCTCCAGGGTTTATTTTGTTCCTGATCTTTCTCCGCGTAATTAAGTTTGCGAAATTCAATCGGATCCATATTTAATTTATGGGCCAGTTCATCCATTGCACTTTCCAAAGCAAACGAGCCTGTTGCTTCACCCGGACCGCGCATCCAGATTGGCGTGCAGGTATCAAGCGGTACAATTCGATATCGTGTTGAAACATTCTCACAATCATAAATGAATCGGGACATGTTTACAGTTCCTTCCATAAAGTCTTCATAGCTCGAAGTCATAGCTACCGCTTCATGTGTAAGACCAGTCAGTTTTCCTGCTTTTGTCGCCCCCAAACCCATTTTCTGAATGGTGTAAGGACGAAAGCCTACATTGGTAAACATTTGTTCCCTGTGCAATACTAATTTTACCGGACGGTTTAATTTTTTTGCTCCAATCAAAGCAGCAATTTCATAAGGCCAGGTATGCAATCCCATTCCGAAAGCCCCTCCTAAATATTCTGAATTTACCGAAACATCCGCTGGCGGAATCCCGAAAACTTCCCCAATACTTTTTCTTGTTCCTTCTACGCCTTGGCTTTTGGTAAAAACTGTTGGTTTATTTCCTTCCCATTTGGCAATAATATTAGCCAGTTCCATCGGATTATGAACTTCTGTCGGAATGATATATTCTTCTTCTAATACCACTTCAGCATTTTTATAGCCATCTGTAATACCGCGATGGTAATCATTGCCTTTATCAGTATCAATTTTTTTCTCTTTGTCTTTTGCTTTATTAAGGTCTGTCGTATGTTCCTCTTTAAAATATTCAGCTTTAATCAGACTTGCAGCATATTGCATACGTTCAAAAGTATCTGCAATGACTAATGCAATCGGCTGATCGTAATAAAGAACGGTATCGTCTTTAAAAACCTGTAGCGGCTGCCCAAAATTACGTTTGTCTTTTGCTTTTTGATAACCAGATGGTTTGTCTACATTAAGGTGTGTAATTACAGCTAACACTCCTGGAGCCCATTCGGCTTTTTTGGTGTCAATGCTTTTGATTCGGCCTTTAGCAATTGTGCTTCCTACCAAACAGGCATACACTACACCTACCGTTTTATATTCGGCTGAATAAGTGGCTGAACCTGTTACTTTAGCAAATCCGTCAACTCTGTTTATATTACTTGTCTTGCTCATAATCGAATTATTTAGATGCTGCTATTGTTAGTGCTTCAATGATGGCATTTGGTCCCAGTGTCAATTTGAAATTATTCTCTCCGTAAGCTCTTGCTCCATGCATGGCTAAAGCTGCTGCCTGTTTAAAAATGGTTTCAGAAACAGCTTTTCCTTTCAGAAATTCTTCCGCTTCAGTTAATCGCCATGGTTTATGCGAAACACCTCCCATTGCCAGTTTTACATCCTTAATGGTATTGTTTTGTATGTCGAGTGCAACAGCTACTGAAACCAATGCAAACGCATAACTGCTTCTGTCGCGTACTTTTAAATAATGAATATTTTTGTTGAATTTATTATCCGGTATCTCCACGTAAGTAATCATTTCTTTTTCTCCCAGAATATTATCTTTTTCAGGAGTATTGCCAGGCAGACGATGAAAATCCGTGAATTTAATTTGCCTTTTCCCTTTTGGACCTTCAACTAAAACTGTTGCGTCTAAAGCTGCCAGTGCCACACACATATCACTAGGATGAACCGCGATACAACTATCCGATGCACCAAAAATCGCGTGCATTCTGTTAGAACCGCCAATCGCTCCGCAACCGCTTTTTGGAACACGTTTGTTGCATGGCATATCCGTATTATAAAAATAAGGGCAACGTGTACGCTGCAACATATTTCCTGCCACGGTTGCCATGTGCCTGATTTGCTGTGAAGCCCCTGCTGCTAATGCCAAAGCCAGCAGTGGGTGATTTTCCTTTATGGATGAATCTTCGGCAACCTGACTGTTTTTTGCAAGCGCTCCAATAGACACTTTTCCTTTCAGAAACTCTACCTTTTTTAAGTCAATCCCTGTAATGTCAACCAACTTATCAGGTGCTACTACATTCTTTTTCATCAAATCGACAAGATTGGTTCCTCCTGCTATAAACATGGCTGAAGACTCTTTTTTGATACCGGATACGGCAGATGCTGAGGACAAGGCCTTAATTATTTGAAAATTTTTCATAATTTCTTCCCTCCTTCCTTCACTTCTGTTATGGCATCGACAATATTATGGTAAGCACCGCAACGGCAGATATTACCGCTCATATATTCGCTGATTTCTTCTCTGCTGTTGGCATGCCCTTCTTTAATACAGGCTATTCCTGACATGATTTGTCCCGGTGTACAGTAGCCACACTGAAAACCGTCATGTTTAATGAAAGCTTCCTGCATTGGATGTAGCTTTTTCCCTTTGGATAAACCTTCGATTGTGGTGACCTGTGCATTTTGCTGCATGGAAGCCAAAGATAAGCAGGATAAGATTCTTGTACCATTAACATGAACAGTACACGCACCACATTGTCCGTGATCACATCCTTTTTTGGTTCCGGTTAACTGTAAATTTTCTCTCAGCAAATCCAATAAGGTTGTTCTTGGCTCAACGCTGAGATTATGTTTGGTGCCATTAACTTCAATTGACAGCGAAACGGTTTCAATATATTCCGCTATTTTTTCATCCCATTTCTTTTCCGAAGCCATCACCAGTGTAGGCGGTGCCAAAGCAAAAGCCGTTAAAAGGCTGGATTTCTTTAAGAAGTCACGGCGAGACGAATTAGAATCGCCTTCTGCCTGATTGTCAATCTTGTTTCTGGCCATGGGTATTGATTTAAAAATTAGGAAAATAGCTTACAACTCCTAACAAATTTAAATAATACTGGCTGATAATAAGTTATAAAATTTTCATTAGCCCTATTTTATTTTCATTTTAAATAAAAAGGAAAAACATTTGATTTACAAGTTGTATTTTTACTGTATTAAGAATTAATTATGTCACAACAGCTCATCTATCTTGACAACAATGCCACAACACGCCTTGATGAGCGTGTACTAAATGCAATGCTGCCCTATTTTACAGATTCGTATGCAAATGCAGGAAGCAGTCATTTGGCCGGATTGACTATTAATGAAGCAGTAGAAAATGCTGCATGGGAAACTGCTGGTTTAATAGGCGCAAATGAAGAAGAAATTATCTTTACATCTGGAGCCACAGAAGCTATTAATTTAGCGATTAAAGGCTTATTCAATCAAAACAAAAAACATATCATAACAGTGGCTACTGAACACAAAGCGGTACTAAACACCTGCCAGTTTATGGAGTCGATCGGGTTTGAAGTTACCTGCTTGCCTGTTGCTTCTGAGGGTATTTTAGACCTTAATCTTTTAAGTGAATCTATAACAGATAAAACACTGATTGTTATAGCGATGCACACCAATAATGAAACAGGTGTCATGCACAATATTGAAGCAATGTCAGCTATAGTTCATGCCAAAAACTCTTTGCTTTTGTGTGATGCTACTCAGGGCGTCGGAAAGATGCCTATTGATGTAAAAAAACTGGGAGTTGATTTTTTAGCACTTTCGGCACATAAATTTCATGGTCCAAAAGGTGTTGGTGCGTTGTATATTTCTGATGCCGTAAGGTCTAAATTAATTCCACAAATTCACGGAGGCGGACAACAGCGAAAACTGCGAAGCGGTACCCTAAACGTTCCGGGAATTATTGGATTGGGAAAAGCAAGTGAAATTGCTGCTGCGGAAATGGAAATCAATCAAAAGAAAATCACCGAGCTGAGAAATCAATTAGAAAAAGGCTTGCTGCAGATTAAAGGTTCTTTTGTAAACGGCACTATCGAAAACAGAATTTACAACACCACAAACATTTGCTTTCCCGGTGTCAACTCTGAAAAACTGATTCTGGCTTTACAAAATATTGCCGTTTCAAATGGTTCGACTTGTTCTTCCGTTACTTCAGAACCTTCACATGTATTGAAAGCTATGGGATTATCAGATGAAAATGCTTTGAGTTCTGTACGTTTTAGTTTGAGTAAATTTAATACGGAAGCAGAAATAGAAAAAACTATTTTAAGAGTTACAGCTTTGGTTGCACAACTTTCTTAGTTTTCTGTGTAAAAAAAAAGTTATACCTAAAATTTAGCCATGAGTTTGTCGTAATCTTCGGGAGTATCGATATCAATATTTCCTCTTTCAAATGAAACAGTGTTCAAATCATTTTGGAATTTAGCAAGGATTTTTTTTGCTCCTTCCTGCCCTTTTAATTCCAGCAAATCTTTAAAATATTTTTTATCGAAAAGTACTGGTGTACCAAC
>Ga0247805_1000188_pt1 | contig 38291 bp, 38 predicted proteins | sample UWRJL044104R1_FD_180930 | JGI IMG/M metagenome (GOLD analysis project Ga0247805, IMG submission 180930) | Plant litter microbial communities from Arlington Agricultural Research Station in Wisconsin, United States - UWRJ-L044-104R-1 | ecosystem: Environmental > Terrestrial > Plant litter >...
TATTGTAATATCTTAGACGAGTCGCTAAATTACTGTATCAAAGAAAAAGCATTGACTGTACACGCTTATGTATATATGAGCAGCCATATCCATTTAATTGTTACCGCTTTTGATGGGGAACTGCAAAAGTTGTTCGTGATTTTAAAAAATATACTTCCAAAAAATTAATAGAAGCCATAAAAGAGCATCCTGAAAGCAGACGCGAATGGCTATTACGGAAATTTAGTTTTGAAGCTCAGAAAACAGGAAGAGCCAAGAATTACAAATTGTGGCAAGATGGTTTTCATCCTGTTATATTAGACAATTTAGAAAAAATGGAACAACGTGTAAACTACATACATTATAATCCTGTTGAGTCAGAAATCGTTTTTCATGAAAGAGATTATGTAAATAGCAGCTATAGAAATTACGAGCAGGATAATACAATGTTTTGCAACGTAGAGGTTGAGCCGTTATGGTAGTCTGTCTTAATAAGCCGCGTTGCAAACGCTTTATTTTCGTTAATAAAGGAAGTAGGTACTCGTTGCAAACGAGCACCAGAGGGGAACTACACCTTCGACAACAGAATTCATTTCGTAAGTTTTTTCTATTTTGTAAACTGTTGGGTTTTGTTTCATTAATATCGTTGTTTTTTTCTTATAATTACAGCAAACGTTCTCGCGCTACAAGCAGTTTGGGATTAAGGAAGCCTAATTTTCAGATAACACAAATTATCAGATAAAATACCAACTTTCCATTAAACGTAATGCCCCAAATCCCTTGTATTAGCTGTTACTGGCAGTTTGTTATTAGTTTTAATATTGTCTTTTTATTTTTAAATGATTCAAATTGTGCCATTAATAAATGAACTTTTATAAACTCTGAAAAAGTATCTAGGTTAGGATTATTTCTTAAGTCTTCTTCTACCGTTTCCCCTTTACCATTAATTTCCATGTAATAAGTTACTGTTGGTTGAAATTCATTAATATAAATTGTTAGGTAACCGTCTTTTGCATTAAACTTCAGCCCTCTGTTTTGATGTATTATTGTCAGAATAGGTTGTAAAGACCAAACAAAACTATGGGCAATATCATAATATAATCGAATTTCATTATCTGTAAGAACCGCAATTTGATAATCGTGAATAGTTTTATTTCTTATTTTGTTAAGTTCAATTAGATTTGAACCAGTAATTAAATTTAACTTTTCAATGAAATTCAATTTCTTAGGAAGATTGAGTTTTTTATATTCGATACAATATGAATTAAGAAGTGTATCTATTTGACATTCTATTGAAGTTTTCAAATAGTGGACAATTTCATTTTTTGTAATTGGATCAATATTGGCTTCAACGTTTGATTGAATATGTGATTGAGCTTTTAGTAAATAGTCAAAACTATTCAAATCAAAATCTGTAGTTGTTACGCTAAATCCTGATTCAGAGCTTTTATAAGCTAAATCTTCTATTCTTTCGGAAATATAATTGATAATTTTCTTCATGTTAAGTAAATTGCCACAAACGTTCTGGTACTACAGCGGGTTTGGGACTAAATTAAACCCATTCTTCGGATTTGCCAAATATTCCAAATACACAACCAACTTTCCATTAAGCCAATTGCCCAAATCCGTTGTAGCTGTTGTGGTGCTGGCTTTATTTTTTAGGTATTAGTTCAATTACTTTATCTAAAACTTGGGTAATAAATTGTTGGGATTCATTTTGGGATTCTGAAGATTCACTTTTTTTATTTTCCACGCTTTTTTTATAGATAGAATTTCTATCCACTTTCGAATAGTTTACAATTAATTGGTTAACTATTTCTTTTTCATTTTTGTCTAATGCAATTTTTAAAGATGTTATTTTAAAATTTAGATTAGTAATCTCATTTTCAAAAAATTTAATATCGCTTAGACATTCTTTATATAATCTAAGAAAAAAGAATGAAAATATCTGCATAAAAATCACAATTGATATTCTAGGTATGAAATATGGAATTATATTTTCTTTTGAATAATCATTTAAATTATATACAGAGAAGAATAATATTATTATACCGATTGAGTTTATTAAAATGCCTATTATCAAATTTAAATTTGAATTGTAAACTAATCTTTTAATTTGCATTCTTATATTTGAATCAACATTTGCTAATTCATTTAAGTAGATAGAAGATGATAAAGCTTTTGGAAATTCTGTTAAAAAAAGATCTTTACAATTTTCAATCATCTTGAAATAAATTTCTTTTTTTGATTCAGGAGATGAATTGACTATATCCAAAAAAAAATCTAAACTACTTTCATTTGAATCTTTGCTTTGTTTAGATTCATTTTTTTTGTTATTTACCAACGAAAATTTTGAACTATAAGAGTTAATTTCAGATAAGTCTAAATAAGATTTTAATAATAAGTAAGTTGAAATAATAAAAATTACTAAAGAACCAATTATAGTTGATATAGTGTTAAATATCTGAAATCTTTCATTGATTAGTGAATAGCCACCATACAAGCTAAAGGTTAATAAAAGTAAAGAAATATAGATTTGAGTAATTATTCTTCTTCTTTGTCTATTCATTTTTTTGTTTTTTACGATTTTTTGGGCGCTTGCACACAACGTCTTGGGACTACAGCGGGTTTGGGACTAAATTAAGCCCATTCTTAGGATCTGCCAAATCATTCCAAATACAAAACCAATTTTCCATTAAGCCAATTGCCTAAATCGTTGTAGTGGCTGTTAGCGGTTCGGCATTTTGTCCTACATTATATATTTCATGTTTAACATTAATCAATCTATAATCCTTGTATATAGTCATCGAATAATTCTTCTAACTCTTCCGTTGGATGGAAACCTGATTCTGCCTTTCCGTGTACAAATAAACCATCTTCATAGGTTACTTCTGCAAGTGAACGAGGCAAATCTTTATCAGAAACTTTTTCCAGAAGTTCAGTTACGGGTACGGGTTGCCATTCTCCATCTTTTTGTTCCCGATATACATAAGCAGCCTTTGTCAGTACATATAGGGATTGCTTGTCTTTGGAAAATCCACTTTTCACGACTACATATTCTCCGTTATGGTTTCGGAAGAAAGTAGCTCCCTCTGTCAAACGTTCATTATATGCTGTCAATGGGTCGCCTTCAAAAACTTGCGGAGTGCTTGGATACTCGTTTGGTTTATCCTCAAAGTTGAAAACAATGCGTTGTGCTGCATTAGGCGTTTTAGACATTATGTAATTGGTAAGCATAATTATTCTTAATATCTTTTGTTAGTTAGATGTTCTACTAGTAGTGGGTCGTCGAATGCTGACCGCTAACTTGTTTATATGTATGACAAAATCATATAAAGTCACCACATTTTGGTTAGAATATGTCTGACAATTACATACAATAGTTATTTACGAATGTATAAATAAATATTTACAAATCATGAGATATAATTCTATTGGATGTACTCTGTAATAAAAAAGCTTTTGTGAAACCTAAACCCCTAGCCCAGATGGGAACGGCATCCTTTTGTGGCGGGGTTCGCCACAAAAGATAGAGTGTACAGCTGGATTAAGCTCCTGAAACTACTTAATGAGTTTATTGAGCATTCCGTTGAAGATAAAGCCGTGGAAAGGCAGTACGGAATACCAATATAATTTTCCTAATATTCCTTTTGGCTTAAAAGTCGCCGCCTGATATAAGGTATTGTGAATGATTTTAAATTCTAGCCATGCTTCGCCGGGCAGTTTCATTTCGGCGTATAAGATCAGTTTTCCTTCTTTTTTATTGGCATACAGAACGCGCCAAAAATCGAGTGCATCGCCGGCATAAATAGTATGTTTATTGGTTCGTCCACGACGGGAGCCTACACCACCAAATAACTTATCGATAAAGCCTCTGAAACTCCAGAGCCAATCGCCATAATACCAGCCGGTTTCCCCTCCTATCGACCAGATTTGATTAATGGTATAGTCCCGATCCAGAACTTCTTTTTTTCTTCGGTCAATGTAACAGCCTTTTTTAGGCACTTTTAAATGATTTGAAATGCTTTGGCTAAACCTTCCGCTGATCAGGGAATCTTTCCAGCTTGATACTACTTTGTCTTCCCCAACTTTTGATAAAGCCCTTGAAAGTGCTTCTTTGTAAGAAATGGGCTGAACGCCTAAAAGTTCGTTGATGCGATGATCACTGCAAATGACCTCAACTTTCATGCTGCTCACTAAAGCTGTTGCCAGTTTATAAGAGGTCGAGGTTACAAAATACAGCCAGTACGATGACAGTTTAGGTGTCATTACCGGAATGGTAAAAATATACCTTTTTAGATTTTTTGCTTCGGCGAAAGCCAGTAACATTTCTTTGTAGGTTAGAATATCCGGGCCTCCAATATCGAAACTCTGGTTGTAAGTAAGCGGATTTAAAAGCGATTTTGAAAGGAATTCCAATACATCATTGATGGCGATAGGCTGGCATTTTGTATTGAGCCATTTGGGCGTAATCATGACGGGAAGTTTATTGACCAGATCACGGATTATTTCGAAAGAAGCACTTCCCGATCCTACTATAATTCCTGCTCTTAACGTGGTCAACGGAACTTTTGATTTTGCTAAAATGCTTTCCACATTTTTTCGGGAAGAAAGATGTTTAGAGAGTGATTTATCATTTACGATTCCGCTTAAATATAAAATTTGCTGTGCCTGAGTTTGATTGATTCTTTCAGAAAAATTGGTCGCCGAAATACTTTCCAGTTCATCATAATTGGTATCAGAACCGGACATGGAATGGATAAGATAAAAAGCGGCATCAATAGCTGTTGGAATATTTACTAAAGTTTCTTTATCTAAAAAATCAACTTCGATAACCTGTACTTTTTCTTGCAGCGCTTCCGGAATATAAAATCTGTTTTTATCTCTTACACAACAAATCACCTCATGTCCTTGCGCTGCTAAAACAGGCAAAATTCGTTTTCCTATGTAACCTGTTGCGCCTGTTAAGAGAATTTTCATGACGGCTTAGATTTTAAAACTCACCAGACCATAATCCATTTCGAAAATCTGACCTGAAATAGAATTTGCTTTTTCAGAGATCAGGAAATCAACCATATTAGCTACTTCATCAGGTTTTAAATAACTTTTCATAGGATGGCGTTCTGTCATATTTTCTTTCATACGATCGTTTCGAAGTATGGAAGCTGAAAGTGAAGTTTCGGTGATTGTGGGTGCAATTGCATTGACACGTATTGTGGGAGCCAATTCCGCTCCGAGTGATTTTGTCAGTCCTTCAACACCTGCTTTTGCGGTTGCGATACTGGCGTGAAAAGGCATTCCTAATTTTACGGCAACGGTACTGAACAAAACAATGGAAGGCTGATTGCCTTTCTTTAAAACAGGCAGGTATTTCTGAATCACTTTTACGGCACCAATGACATTGATTTCAAAGTCATTCCTGAAATCATCAACACTTAAGCCTGAAATAGGCTTTAAAGTAATCGATCCCGGACAATAAATCAATGTGTCTATAGTTCCGATATCAGGAAGTTCGTCCTGCAAAACATCCAAACCAAAATGTGTCAGGTTTGAATGTGTAAAATCAGGTTCGGTTCGACTGATATTAAAAACATTATTCTGTTCTAACTGCTGCTGTAAAACTGCACTACCAATACCTTTGCTTCCTCCGATGATTAGAATATTCCTCATCTTTTCGAAATTTTGTTATGACTTATATGTCTTTGTCTGGAACATTTAAAACGACCTTCTTTAAAGTCTCTCAGTTTTTCATGTTTGGTTTTCCGTCCTTGTACACGTTCCCGCCACATTTTAAAACTTGAAGCTTTCATTTCGATTCGCATTAAATCGATCACTTCCTGTTCTTTCAATCCAAATTGCATAAAAATAGCTTCAAAAGTTGTTCTGTCTTCCCATGCCATTTCTATGATTCTGTCTTTTTCCAAGTCGGTCATTTCTTCTTTTGTCATTTGTATTTTTGAAATTGGTCAACCACAATTTTTGCTTTCAAATCAAACATTAAATTATACAGCCCAAAGAAAGTTCTGTTCATGTAAATAAAATGTTTGGAACCACGATTACCATTCATTTTTTTGAGATTGGTATCGTTTGAGAAACGCTCGCCTAATTTGGCGATATTTTCGAAGAAGGTTACATCGGCAAAATCGAATGTTTCGTTTTGAAATGGCTTCGTAAAAAGTGACAATAAATCATGAAACATCTCTGTAAAATACTCAATTTCTGCAGGTGAATCGTCTGGGCGAAGAATTTCTAATTCGAATAATTTTTGATTAAAACGAGCTTCATCCGTAATAACATCTTTATTAATCAATTCGAAATACGGCACATAAAATTCATTCGGAATCTGTTTCATACATCCGAAATCCAATGCAATTAAATGGTTTTGATCGTCAACCAAAAAGTTTCCGGGATGCGGATCTGCGTGGACTTTTCGTAAAACATGAATCTGGTACATATAGAAATCCCAAAGTGCCTGGCCAATTTTATTTCCGGTCTCGCGATCAAAGTCTTTTGCCGTAAACTCCGAAAGGTGAATTCCGGTCATCCAGTCCATCGTGATGATTTTCTCTGATGAAAATTCAGGATAATAGTTTGGGAAAAGGATATTTTCAATCTTACTGCAGGCTGCAACCACTTCCTGGCTTTGTTTCAGTTCCAGTAAATAATTCGTTTCTTCAATAAGTTTGTCTTCTACTTCTTTAAAATATTTATCCGAGTCTTTCCCCTGCAAATTAAACATTCGAATTGCAATAGGTTTTACCAAAGCCAAATCGGATGAAATGCTGTTGGCAACGCCCGGATATTGAATTTTAACGGCTAGTTTTTTATCGTTTTTCTTTGCGAGATGTACCTGACCGATACTAGCGGCGTTTACCGAATTGGCATTAAATTCGTCAAAAATTTCATAAGGTGTTTTGCCAAAATTATTTTTGAAAGTTTTTAAAACCAATGGCGCAGAAAGTGGCGGAACAGAAAATTGAGACAATGAAAATTTCTCAACATACGCCTGCGGAAGAAAATTCTTGTCCATGCTCAGCATCTGCGCGACTTTTAAGGCACTTCCTTTCAGGCTTTTTAATCCGTCGTAAATGTCTTCGGCATTATTTTCGTTGAGTTTATCACGCGTCAAATCTGGGTTGACCATTTTTTCAGCATAATGCTTTACATAGTTGACGCCTATTTTTGCGCCTGTCTGCACCAATTTGCTGGCTCTTTCTATTTTTGACGTTGGTATATAATCAATTGTTTTCATTATTTGCTGTATATTTTTTCTTTGAAAAGGAATTTCCCAAAGTCAATCAGATGGTTTAATGGTGCAACATTCATTAATTCAAATGAAGCATTTACCGATTTTTCGATAAAGATATCTGTCTTTTCAAAAGCAGCAGATTCATCGTCCATCCAGAATTTTATTGTCATCATCAGTTGTAGCCAGGCACTTTCCTGAATGGCTTTTTCCTGGTATTTTTGCAATTTTTCCTGCTCCAGCCTGTAATCATCGGTTAGGATTTCAGAAACGTAATTTTTAAATGCTTCGCGAAGTGTCGTCAGCTGTACTAAATTCTTTAATGGATTTCTGTCCCGTTTTAAAGATTGTAAAACGTAACTTCTGTTGGCTGTCAAAATTTCGAAAAAGGTGAAATAAAAACTCAGCATTTTATTTTTCATATCATATTGCGGATAGTCCGGATGCTGGTGCAGTAAATTAACAGAATTCTCAAAAAACAGTTTGAAGATTTCTTTTTCTAAACTTTCCAATGTTCCAAAAAAAGTATAGAATTCAGCTTCTGTAAAGTGATTGTGCTTTGCAAAAAGATAAACTGATTTTGGCTTTTCGCCTTTTTCTAAAACCTCATTCATGTATTTTGAAACGATATCATCTTTTGTGATTATCTTATTTTTAGTTGCCATTTCATTAAATTTAGAATTTGCTTTAAAGATACGCAATGTTTAACTATCTTTATTTATCGTTAAACAGAATCACTGTTAAATATTATATAAACTATCATGGCAAAAAACATCTTATTAACCGGAGGTACCGGATTCATTGGAAAATATCTTAGTACTCTCCTGATAGCAAATGGTTTTTCAGTATCCATCCTAAGCAGAAGCAATAGAAAAAATACAAATACCATTACGTATTACAAATGGGATCTGGAAAAGAATTACATTGATGAAAATGCCATTTTAAATGCGGATTATATAATTCATCTTGCCGGAGAAGGAATTGTCGAGAAAAGGTGGACAGAAAAGAGAAAAAAAGACATCCTGCAAAGCCGAACCCAGCCTATTGAACTTATATATTCTATTTTGCAAAAACACAATAAATCGCTGGATGCTTTTGTTTCTGCATCGGCAGTTGGAATTTACGGCGCCATAACCCGTGAAGAAATATGTACTGAAAATACGCCTGCAGCAAATGACTTTTTAGGAACAACCTGCCAGCAATGGGAAAAAGCCGCAGACAAAATCCAGTCATTAAATATCAGAACCGTAAAAATCAGAACGGGAATTGTTATAGGCAGAAACGAAGGCTTTTTAAAGAAAATGAATCCGGGTTTTAAAACCGGATTCGGAACTATTTTAGGAACAGGCAAGCAATATTTACCGTGGATTCACATTGAGGATTTATCTCAGATATACTTAAAAGCCATACTAGACAGCGAAATGTCCGGACCTTATAACGCTACAATTAATGACGACACTACCAATTGTTCATTTGCTAAAACACTGGCAAAATTATACGGCTATAAAATCTGGCTGCCCAGAATACCGGCATTCTTTCTTAGAATCGTTTTGGGCGAAATGAGTCAGGCAATTCTGGAAGGTCAGAGAGTTTCGCCAGAAAAAATTAAAAAAGAAGGTTTTCAGTTTGAATATACCGATTTAAAAACAGCATTATCAAATAGCATTTCTTAAATTATTTCAAAGTCAAATATAATAAATCATCGCTTTGAATTAATCCTGATAACTCCGTATTGGCAGTTTTAGAAATCTTTGAAGCGACTTTTTCCGGAATTACAATATTAAAATCGGAAATCGTGATTGGAAAACTGGAAGTAACCTGAATTCCTTCGGCAACTTTTTTCATCAGCAGTTTTACTTCTACTTCCCTGAATTTTCCATGGATATATAATTTCCCTTTCACCTGAAATTCCTTTTCTAAAGTAGTGACATCTTTTAAATCAAAATTTACGATTTTCCCTTTGAATACCGCTTTAGGATAGCGCTGGCTCTCCATATAATTTTCATTAAAATGCTGTTGCATCAAATCTAGACCAAAACTAAAATCCTTTATCATAACAACACAGGTAAAACTGTCTGTTTTGGGTTCTAAAGTAATGGCAACCGTTCTGTTCACCGCTTTTATTTCCTCGAAAAAGGGAACTGATGCTTCAAAATTAATTACAGCCGAATTGGTCGTAAATTTATCCTGAGCAAAAATCGAATAAGCAGTACAAAATAAAATAAGCAAAGTAGTTGTTTTCATAATCTTCAGCATTTAAAACAATTATGTCATTCGATTTTAAAAAATTAAATTATAATTAATCAAATGGCAGGATTCCGTGAAAATAGACGTAATCAAATGATTACCCTTAAATTTACGAAAATTCAGGATGCATAGTTGCCTTTTAAATGCTAATTTTTTGTGAAATGTTACCAATAGAATACTGGTTGCAGAACCTATTCTCCTATCCTTCCATAGACGTACAGATTTCAATCAGAAAGCCATCCAGATCCCTTACGTAAGCAACAATCTGCCCCCACGGTTTTTGTTTGGGTTCACTCACAAGCAAAGCTCCGAAAGAAGTGGCTTTTTGCACAAGTTCTGCTACATTATCCGTAATAAAACCCAATTCGATTGCAAAGGGCTTATCACTCAGATTACTTTCAATAAATCCATCTTTCAAATTGGATTGTGCTAATTTCTTCGATGCAAACGAAATGGTGGTTTCACCCGTATTTAGTTCCGCATAATCATTATCAGATGAAATAAACTTTCTTAAAAAGCCAAATGCATTTTCGTAAAATACTATCGATTCTTCTACATTTTCAACATATAAAATTGTGTAGCCAAACTTTACCATATTCTAAAATTTAAAATTAACTGTTCTATTAAAACTATACGATTTCCAGCAGGACATTATATTTATCAAAGCTGGCGAGATCTTCAATCGAATTTACATTCGTACGTTTAGCGTGTTCTTCGATTTCTTTTTTTGCTTCGATCTGCTTGATACATTTTCTAAAACGTCTTACTTCATTAAGATCAGACAATATAAGACCGGGAACCTGAACGCTTTTACCATCTTTATCTTTGGCTACCATTGTAAAGTAAGAAGAGTTACAATGCTTTATAGCGCCTGTTTGGATATTTTCGGATTCTACACGAATACCTACGATCATAGAACTTCTTCCAACATAATTTACCGAAGCTTTCATGGTTACCAATTCACCAACTTCGATAGGTTTTAAAAAATTTACTGTGTCAACTGATGCGGTAACACAATAATTCCCACAAAATTTTGATGCGGATGCAAAAGCAATCTGATCCAGTAATTGTAAAATATAACCTCCATGGATTTTGCCGCTAAAGTTGGTATGCGACGGTAACATTAATTCGGAAATACTAATTTTTGATGATGAAACGGTTTTAAAATCTGCAGTCATATTATTTATTTATATTTAAAAGGGGAACTTTCTTTTTGAACATCTATAACAAAAAAACGGGTATCTCCCCACCAGCCAAATGTTTTATATCGCTCTACATACGTCAATTTTACGTATTGACCCTGCAATGCATTTAAATTTTCGATAACTTTTTTATCACTGTCAAGTACTGAAAAGCTAAAAATCTGTGCGCCCGAAATGCCCTGGCTCAATTCTCCTTCCCATGTTTTCAGCGCTACGCCTTTATAACTCAGCTTGATCAATTCCCCAGATCTGGAGCCCTGACTGTACGGAACATAATAAAGGAATGCAAAATAAGCCGACATCACGAAAATAGAAACAACAGCAATAAGTAGTATAACTTTTTTCATGGTGTTCTTAATTTAAAGATTGATTTTCATCTGTATTTGCGGCTCTGGCAATAATATTTTCAGGAAGTGATTTTTTTGCCTTTGCTCCCATTTTTTTTAGTTTTTCAACACTCGAAATCAAATTTCCCCTGCCTTCCACCAGTTTGCTCATGGCACTTTCGTATTCTGTTTTGGTGTCTTTGATTTTATTCCCAATTCTTACCAAATCAGACACAAAGCCTTCAAATTTATCATATAATGCTCCGGCTTGCCTGGCAATTTCAAAAGCATTTTCCTGCTGTTTCTGATTGCTCCACATACTGTCGATTGTTCTTAAAGTAGCCAGAAGTGTTGTGGGTGTCACAATGACTATGTTACGATCGAATGCCCTGTTATATAAAGTCGAATCTTCATTTAGTGCAATGGCAAATGCCGGTTCAATCGGAATAAAAAGCAAGACAAAATCCGGACTTTCTATCTGATATAGATCCTGATAGTTTTTATTACCCAATTGTTCGACATGCCTTTTGATAGAATTTACGTGCTCTCTTAAAAAGTCGATTTTTAGAATATCTGAATCTTCATTGATCCATTTTTCATAGGCTACCAATGACACTTTAGAATCTACAATCATTTTTTTTCCATCCGGCAAATTGATAACAACATCTGGAAAAACTTTTGCACCATCTGTATTTGTAAAGCTTTGCTGTACTTCATATTCACGTCCTTTTTCCAGACCTGATTTTTCTAAAACACGCTCTAAAACCAGTTCGCCCCAATTTCCCTGCATTTTACTGTCGCCTTTTAAGGCTTTGGTCAGGTTTAGGGTCTCTTTGCTCATTTGGGCATTCATTTCACTCAAACCTAAAATCTGCTGACGCAAAGCTGCATGGTAATCAATACTTTCTTTATGCGTCTGCTCTACTTTTTGTTCGAAACCCTGAATTTTATCCTGCAACGGCATCAGGATGTTCTTCATATTCAGGCTATTTTGTTCTGTAAATTTAGCCGACTTATCTTCTAAAATTTTATTGGCCAGATTTTCAAACTCTTTGGTGAATTTTTCCTGTAAGTCTGTCATTTCGTTTTTTTGCTCCTTATGCCTTTCCCATAAATTTTCAAAATCCACTTCCTTTTTGGAAAGCTGAATAGCAAGACTGTCTTTTTCTGTCCGGATATTTTCTTTTTCTAAATTATTAAGTCGAAGCTGATTTTCAAGATTACTTCTTTCATGATCAAACTGCTGTTTTTGTAACAGTAATTGATTCTGGCTTGCATTAAATCTTTCTTCCAAGCCAACCTTTTCTGATTGAAATTTAGCTGAAATCAACACTTTACCCAAGTAAATACCTAGAAACAATGCTATAATAAAAATGAATAAAAAAGGGAGCAAATCCTGCATAACTAGTTTTATTTTTAAGTAAAAGTACGCAATAATACGTAGTACTTAATTTTAAAATTAAAATTTCACTAATTATTGCTATTCGTGAATTAAACCAACAAACACGTACTTTCTATAAAAAATTTTACTGTAAATAATATTTTCAACGCAACCATTCAAATAAAGCTTCATCTATTGGATATAACTTATTATGAAATATTATGAAAAAATTAATGCTTGGCTTATTTATAGCTTTTGGATTTAGTGCCTGTTCACTGAATGATGATTTCCCTAAAGACACTTGTGGGGAGTATGTAAATGTTGCTTTTAGTGGTTTTCCGCTTTCATGTAATTACACTCTTAAAACGCCATCGATAGAACCGAAGGCATTTATCTTAAACACACAGGAAAAAATGGATTTGACTTTTACAAAACATGCAAATTCATGCCCAAATCCAAGTGATCCCAATGTAGATTTTACAAAAAACTTTTTGGTTGGAATTTTTTCTGGTCAGAAATCAACCAGCGGTTACGGAATAAAAGTTACTTCTGTAGTGGAAAATAGTTGTCAGGTAGTAATCAATTTCTACGAGCATGGACCTCAACCAGGTGACGTAATTACACAAACTCCAACTTATCCTTCTGATTATGTTTTGATTCCTAAAACTACTAAGCCGATTTATTTTAATAAAACTAACGAAAGTCCGGATAAAATTACAATTGGAAGTTTTGATGGAAATTGTACAGGAACAACAGCATGCCAGCAATTTTATCAGCTTAATGATTATAGTGTTCTTAATTTTCTTAATGTAGCATATGCAAGCTATGATTTTGCACAATATAAGTACAATTCTGCAAACAAAAGAGGCGATTACACATTGTTCTTAAAAACTGTTCCAGCTGAAATTTTAAACATCAAAGGACAGAATAAAACTTATGGATCTCCTGATACAGGTGACAAAAAAGGAGTTTATTTTGAATTATATCAGGCAGGGGTAGTTACAAAAATTTACATTGACAATGATGATACCGAAGATCAGTCAACAGAAATAAAAGCTTTCAAAAAAGCAATTCAGGATAAAATTACAGCCTTAAAATAATTGTTCTATTAGCATGCTCCATTTCCTTTGAAGGAAAGCCTATATCACAGAAAGACTTGATAATCAAAACCCAATGTAACTAAGCAATAGTTAAGAACGTTCTTTTACAATTTATAAAAATAGTGTAAGAGCTTTAAAAATCTTATTTTTGCAAAACCAAATTAAGCCATTTCTTGAAAAACGATTTAGAAATATATATAAAACAATGTATCCAGAATGACAAAGGAGGGCAACTGAAAATTTATCAGTTGTTCTCTCCTGTTTTATATGGTATTTGTTTAAAATATATGAAAAATGAAGATGATGCCAAAGATGTTTTTCAGGAATCCTTTATTATCGCCTTCCAAAAAATCCACCAATATAAATTTGAAGGAAGTTTTGAAGGCTGGCTGAAACGGATTTTCATCAACAAACTAATCGAAACCTTAAACAAGAAGAAAAAAGAGAGTTTTTTTCTGGATATTTTTGATCCTGAAACTGATTTTGTTGAAGAGGATGATCTGGAAGTTAGTACCATTCCACAAGAAAAATTACTAGAATACATTCAGGATTTACCAGACCAGTATCGTTTGGTTTTTAATTTATATGTTTTTGAAAAAATGAAACACAAGGAAATTGCAGAACAGCTAAAAATTTCAGAGGGAACATCAAAATCAAATTTAAACAGGGCTAAGAAAATCCTCCAAAAAAGGATTTTGAGTATAAAAAATTTTAAGACAGCATGAAAAAGCAGCATATAGAAGATATTTTTTCATCAATGGAAAACTTTTCAAGTGTTCCGCCACCAGAACTGTGGGATGCTATTGAAGAAAAATTACATCAGCCAAAAAAGAAAAAAGCGGCAGTTATTTGGTGGTCAATTGCAGCAAGTCTTTTGGTAGGCTTATCAATCCCATCTGTTTTATATTTTAATTCAAGCTCTGAAAGTTCTAGCACCAATGGTACTATTTTACCCAATAATTCGGTAGTAATCGAAAACAATAATCATAATTCTGATAAAAATAAAACCGTTTCAAACGTCACGAATGTTTTACAGGAAACTATAAAGCCCAACAAAAACAAAGATATAAACATCGTTTCGTCAGAGGAAGAAAAATCGATAAAATCAAAATCGGCTCCTGGTTCTGTTATTTCAAATCAGAATAGAACTAATGGCATTGTATCTAATTCGGAAAAAAATTGGAATAAAAAAACTAAAAACAATCAAATTTTAAATTCAAAAGAAGTACGAAATCCAAATAGATACAATGAAAATCAGTACTTTAAAAATAAGCAGGAAAATGTTGCTTATCAAAATGCTGTTGCTTCAAAAAATAAAAAAGCGGATAGTGATAAAACCCTTAACAAAGATTTGAATTCTAAACTAAATCAAAATTCTCCTAACGGTATCTTCAACAGTAAATTCACTAAAAATGAAGAAACTCTAGCATTTGGTTCTAAAAACCATGATATTAAAAATGCTTTTAATTCAAAAAACAATAACTCTCTTATACCTTCAAACGCAATAGAAAACAATACAAACATATTTGACAAAATCAATTCTAAATCACAAACTGAAACCTCAAATTCAGAAAGGGCATTTGCAATTAATACCGAAAATAAATCTAAATCTGAGTCCGGATTAACTGCAAAAGATTCGGTTCAATTAGCTGAACTGCAAAATTTGGAAAAAGCTGTGGCAGTGTCAAAAACCACAAAAGACGAGGAAACAACAACTGTTTCAAATGCTGAAAAATGGTCGCTGGAAGTATTTGCAGGGGTTGCCAATTCAGAAAATATCAGCAAAGACAAAACCTTGGGAAATGCTAATCAGTCTAAGCAAACCAACACTTATGGAGTAAAGACAAATTACAAACTCAATAAAAAATGGGCTGTAAGTTCCGGATTGAAAATCAATGAATTAGGACAAAGCGTTGCTAACGTGTCTTATTACAACAATCCTAAAGTGGCTTCATTTCCAACAACAAGCGACTACTTAAACCATAGTGTTGCTGTAACTACACCGCAAATAACAAACAATTCAAGCTATGTTTTTGTTTCCAATAATACCGCAAATTCCCTAAAAAGTGAGAATTTGTCAACTGGTAATATCGATCAGAGTTTACGATATATTGAGATGCCATTAGAAGTTTCTTATGCCCTTTTTAATAAAAATAAAACCAGTATCAGTTTAAATACAGGTGGTTTTGTTGGTAAATTAATTTCTAACAGAGTATCAATGGATGGAAATTCAATAGGATCTAATTTAGAAGCCAATGATTTTGTTTACGGATCCCTGTTAAGCAGCACATTGCAATATCGCTTATACAAAAAAACACATGTTTTTGTTGAGCCGGGAATGAATTATTACATCAATCCTTTGAACAACCAATCATTCAATCAATTTCAATGGGCATTTAACTTTGGACTGAATGTTTCGTTTTAAGTTGTAGTTTTACTTCTCAAAACGCAATAAAATGATTCACCAAAAGACCTGGCATACTAGCCCTTTTATTCCTGACGATTTAATCTCAGCAAAGGAAATGGTTTATGATGCCTGCAATTTAAAATGTTCACATCCTGAAGCTGAAGCTGAAAGTACCGATTATAGCGCGTATCGTTTTTTAATAAATGACAAATCAATTTGTTACCGAATTGCTAAAACGACCCCTACAAAAAACGGCCAGTTTGTAACATTATGGAAACGTAATAGTTCCGGAATAATTGAGCCTTTTGAATCTTCTGATGCTATAGATTTTGTCATTGTAAGTGTGCGTAAGGAAAATAATTTTGGTCAATTCATCTTTCCGAAATCAGTTTTACTGGAAAAAGGAATATTTTCAACTCCAAAAAAGGAAGGCAAAAGAGCCACCAGAGTTTACCCTTCCTGGGATACAACTACCAGTAAACAAGCACAAAAAACACAAGAATGGCAATTGAATTATTTTTTAGATCTAACAGATAAAGAATCTGCTGTTTTGAAGACAAAATTAGTATTCGGAATCCAATAGAAATTTCAAAATACAAAAAAGGCAGTTCGTATTGAACTGCCTTTTGCATAAGTAATTATGTCTTCTTATTTTTTTATTATTTTTCCTTTAAATACGACTTTGTTATTTTCAGTTAAAGTGTAAATATAAATTCCTTTTTGTAAATGGCTAACCGGAATTGCTGTTGCAGTTACATCCTGACTTGCCGTAACATCTACAGGCTTTGCTGATAATCTTCCGTTAGTATCATAAAGTCTTAATTTTAATTTTTTATCTGTTTTGCTTTTAACAAAAACATTTACAACATCTGTAACCGGATTAGGGAAAACCTGAACAGCCAATTTGTTATTGTTCTCAAAATCGATTATACTCAGATTGCCTTTTAATTCAAAACGGGCAATTACAGGACCATGATCTGAAGTTGTATTGGTATAATTCGCAATATCCGTTCTTGGATCATATACTGCAATTGAATTCGGTATGTAATCATCTGTCAATTCGTTAGAGATTAAAATATGATCCAGAAATCCTTGAGAACTCAGATAACTGTAAGCACCCGCCTGACTAATTCCTAATGTAAGTGGGTTGTAATTACTGGTATCGGTAACAAATGCTTCGTAAGATGAAGGATTTCCGGCAATAACAGATGTTTTGACATCGTCATTAAAATCCCCCAGAACAATTAAATTAGAATCAGGATAATGAACATCGAGACTGTCTTTTAACACTTGTACATCATATTTACGCATATTGTATCTCGAAATATCAGACCCACTGTTGGCACGTGCATGAATATCAATCAGAGTCATTTCTTTTGTAACACCGCCAATATTGGTTTCTATTTCAACCATATAAGGTAACCTTCCGGAAGAGAAGAAACTCGCACCATTCCCACCCGGATAATTCGGCAAAGTTGTAGTTCCTGCCCGAACCTCATCGTATAGTTTCTTAAACATCACACGTGTCTTTTTTACAGTCGTAGTTTGTGTGTTGTAAAGTACTACCAATTTCTGAGGAGGAAAATTAGGATCAGGAGCATTAAAAGAATACGACCAGGATGTCGAAATGGTTTTATCGAATGTTTTACCGTTGATATTAATTTGTTGAATTAATTTATCAATTGACGGATCGTCTGAAACTTCCTGAACCACATAAACATCAGCATTTAGTTTATTCATGACTTTAGCCACATTCTCAATTTGCAAAGTATTATTTGTGGGTCCAAATTCAACACCATCAGTACCTTTTACATCAGTACCAAAAAATTCCAAATTATAGGTCACTACATCAAATGTATCTGCTTTTGGTAAAGATGAACCGGTTAAAGAACCTATTTGCTTATTCAAAGAAGTGCCTGTTATCGTTAGTTCTCCGTAAATAGCTAAGGCTTTTACAGAAGGTGTAAAGCGTACATGAACCGTTTTTCCTGCTGCTGCATCTACAGAAGAAACTAAAACACTAGATGAAAATGAAGTATTGTTTAAAGACAGCTCATAATCAGCAGGAGCTGAAATTGTAATATCACCATAACCATCAGCTTTGAAAACGAATGACTGACTCGCAGAAACCGCATTCGGATTTACATCACCAAAATCCAGATTAGGATTGGCTGCTACATAACCTGTTTCATCTGTAATGGCAACATCATCCAGAGACCATTCTGCAGCAAAATTGGCACCTCCTGAAACGGTTTCATAAACCCATGCCAGATATGTATGACTAGTTTTAAAGTCTCCTAAGTTGATGTATTGTGATTGTTTATAAACACCTGTTGTAGTAGGGAAATCGCCTTGCAATTCTGTCCATGTTGCGTTTTCAGGATTGCTTTTACCATCATAATCTACAGAAACCATTAATTTTAAATTGTTCCCTTCATAAAACTTACGCGAATAAAAAGACAACAACGGGAACTGACCAAATGTATCCAAATGTAATTTTGGCGAAATCAGCCAGTCTTTACTTGCTCCGGTATCAGAATATCCGTTCATGATAACGGCTCCGGCTCCTGAATTTATATTTCTGGCAACAGTTGTTGATATCCAGGTATTTACATTTCCGGCAACATTATATTGTGTCCAGCCACTATTGTTTAAAACATTCACATCGTTAAAACCCTGAACATATGGATAAATTCCAGTACCGGACACAGCAACATTTTTCGTTACAGCACCAGTGGACTGATGAGTAATTTGTCCTGAAAAATTGCCGGTTGCAGTTGGTAATAAACGTACATAAAGTATTGGCGAAGCATTTGAAATAAAGTCTGCTATATCATAAGTTACAGTAGAAAGAAAATTGATATTATCTTTAGAAACGGTAAAATTTGCCGGAGCGGTAATCACTACATCATCGGTAAGGTTTTTTCCCTGAATTTGATAGCTAAAAGTATCAGAAGTAAAATTAGCTTCTGAAAATCCTAAATCAAGTAAAGTAATTGTTGTTATTAAAGATGGACTGGGAACACTTGAAGTAGTTACATCCATTTTATTAATTGTTGACTGTATGTTTCCAGCCAAATCCTCTGAAACAGAATAAACAGAATATGTTGTATTAAGACTTAAATCTGAAAATGTTTTCACGTAAGCCTGTGAAATATCTGTTATCTCTAAAAATCCTGATTCTAATGGTGTCGAATCATTAAAATCAACTCCCGCTTTTATTTGAGCTGGACTTGGTGCTGAACTTCCTGAAGGCAGTAAAACATAATACGTCTTTCCGATTTCATCTATTTTATTCGAAAAATCAAAACTGTCAGATAAAACATTATCTGTTTTTGGAAAACCTGTTTCGGTAACAGGAGCAACAATATCACTACGAATATCAATATTATCAATTGCAAAAGATGGACGGGATCCGCTTCCGGAAAGCTGTCTGGAAATCCATCTGATCTGAACTAGAGGCTGGTTGTCACATTCTGCCGGTAGTGTTATCTTTATTGTCTTTAAATTTTGAGGATTGGTTGTAGCACTTGTCTGCGTCTCAGTAGTATTAACATATGCCGTTGATAAAAGAGAAACAAATGGACTATTGTTATTAATCCTGTATTGCAAAATCATTTCATTAATCCGCATATTGGTTGTCGTTGGCGGTACGCTATACGGGTTACGAATTGTCATGGCATCATACTGTATCTGTATTGCTTTTTGACATGTTGCATCAAAAGCAAAAGCAATTGTTAAATCTGAAGAACCATTATTTAAAAAACCAATTTTTCCATCATAATTGTGAATGTTACCGCTGGTTGTTGCAGCAGTACTGCTTGCAGAAGCTCCAGTTATTAACGGCTTATCTTCGACAGGAATTGGATTAGTATTATATGAGGAACCCGGTGCGGTAGTGGTTGTATTCCAGCCTTTAAAACCAGCAGGATAAGTAGTTGAAGTCGGTGTCAGACTATTAAAGTTTTGTGTGTAAGGCAAATCCTGAGGTAATGGAAATGTTGCCTGCGCAAAAATACTGACCGAAAAGCAATAAAAAAAACTTAAAAATGCCATTAAATGGCGAGTGGTGTAAATATTTTTCATAGTTTAAAATATTAGAGTTTTCGAACCTAAATTTAGGTCCTTTAAAGTTAAGCGAATATTATAAAACCTTAAACTTAAACACTTTAAACTTATAAACATTTCACATCAAAAGACCTCAAATACTTTATTTGTTTTAATTATTCTCAATCAATTAATCATTGCAGTAAAAATACTTCTATTCTTATTAGACAAAAAAAGACCATCTGAAGAACAGACAGTCATTTTCTTTCCATAAAAATATGTTTTTAAACGGCAGTATAACCGCCATCCGAAATAATGTAACTTCCGGTTGTGTAAGAAGCTTTTTCAGAACTTAAAAAAACAACTAATTCAGCAATTTCCTCTGAAGTCCCCAAACGATTCATTGGTGCTTTTGCAGCTACGGCATCCATGGCAGTTTTATCTAAATTATCTTTCAGCAAAGCCGTTTCAATATAACCGGGTCCAACGGCATTACAACGAATGTTTTTTTGAGCATATTCTACTGCGATATTTTTAGTTAATCCCACAACCGCATGTTTTGAAGCGGTGTAGGCCGGACTGTTTGGAGCTGCAACCTGTCCATGAATAGAAGCAATATTTACGATACTTCCTCCACCATTTTTCTCCATTTGTTCCAGCTGGTAGCGGCACGCATAAAAAACACCGTTTAGATTCAATGCAATTACTTTGTCCCATTCTTCCGGTTCATACTCACCTGTGGGTTTAGCCGGACCTCCCATTCCTGCGTTGTTGCAGGCGATATCCAAACTTCCATATTTTTCAACAACTGCTTCTGCCATTCGCTTATTGTCGCTTGCGCTCGAAGAGTCTCCTTTAATAAAAAAAGCTTCTCCTCCTGCATCTTTTATCGCTTTCACAGTTTCGTCACCATGTTCTGTATTTATATCCGAGATTACTACTTTTGCCCCTTCACGGGCATAGGCTTCTGCAACTGCACGTCCAATTCCTGAACCGCCTCCTGATACAAAAGCTACTTTGTTTTCTATAAGTGCCATTTTTAATAAATTTAAAATTTGTATATACAAGTTACAAACATATTAATGGACAGAAAACATAAAAACTGAGTTTACAATAAAATTAACTGTAAGTGCTAATGAAATGTTATTTGACAATATCATTACGCCAACTAACAAAAAAAATCGTAATCAATTGTCTTCCTCATCCAATTTCATGTTTCCGCGATCTTCATGGTTGTCCGGATGGGAATTAGGGTATCGGTTTGGTGTAATATCTGAATTTCTGTCTTTGTTTTCTACTGTTTTTTTTTCTTCTTCTTCTGTAGCAACACCACGATTTCCATTTTCGCTTTCGTCAGCTGTTTTATTGGAGACATTCTTACTTTCATTTTCATTACGTGCTCTTTCAACAACTTGTTTATTTCCATCAGCATCAGTAATCACTTCTTTTTTTAATTTGGATGTATCTGATTCTCCATCATGGGAAACATTTTTTCCTTTGACATCATTAGTATTTTTTTGCGCTCCATTTATCTTTTTTTCTCCTAGATTATTAGTGTCCATAACTTTATTTTTTTAGATTTTTTCTATACTAATATTACGAATTCTAAAACGGGGAAAGAAGTCATTTAACATAGCTTTTAGTTTATTGAACAATTGTTTTTTCAACTGATCAAACAAACTATCTTTGCTTTCAAAAAACAGAACATGCACCAACACTTCATTCTTTTTAAACCTTATGGCTATTTAAGTCAGTTTATTTACGAATTGAAAAGAAAAAAGAAGCTGCTGGGAGAACTATATGATTTTCCAGAAGGCACGATGGCAATTGGCCGTTTGGATGAAGATTCTGAAGGATTGCTTTTACTGACGACAGACGGAAAAGTCAGTGAACAGATAAGAAGCAAAAAAGTGGACAAAGAATATTACGTTCAGGTTGACGGAATTATTACACCTGAAGCGATCGAACAATTGCAAAAAGGAGTGGAAATTGGTTTTGAAGGAGGCAAATACAAAACTAAACCCTGTAAAGCTTTTATCGTTTCTGAAATTCCTGATTTTGGTCCGAGAGCCAAAAAAATAAGGGATGAGCGTCATGGACCAACTTCCTGGGCTTCTATAACAGTTAATGAAGGAAAGTTTCGTCAGGTTCGAAAAATGACCGCTGCCGTCGGGTTTCCTACTTTAAGGCTTGTACGTGTTCGGATAGGAAATGTATATTTGCAAAATCTGAAAGCGGGAGAGGTTTTAGAAGTTCCCGATTTTCAATTAGATAATTAGAAAATGTGTCAATTAGATAATTATTTGAAAACTAGTAATTCATAACTTATAATTCTAACTCAAAATGCTAAACGTTGTTCTTGTAGAACCAGAAATCCCCAATAATACCGGAAATATTGGCCGCTTATGTGTGGGCACAGAAAGCAGGTTACATTTAATTCATCCTTTTGGTTTTGTGATTAATGACAAAAACCTAAAGCGTTCCGGATTGGATTACTGGGTACATCTTGATGTGACTGAATATCAAAATATAGAAGAATGGATTCAGCAAATTCCGGATCAGTCACGTGTATTTTTGATGAGTTCACATGCTGAAAAATCGTATTTAGAAACGGATTTCCAAGATGGAGACTGGCTGGTTTTCGGAAAAGAAAGCGTTGGTTTGAGCAAGGAAGTTTTAGCACGTTTCGAAAATCATTTAACGATTCCGATGTCCAAATTAATTAGGAGTTTTAATATTGCGAATTCCGTGGCTTTTGTGGTTGGTGAAGCGAAACGTCAGATTGGTTTGAAAGTTTAGATTATATTCAAAAAATCTTATGAAAACTGATGCCCTAGCCCTGATGGAAGTGGTATCCTTTTATGGCGGGGGTTCGCCATAAAAGATAGAACGGACAGCAGGATCAGCTCCTGAAAATTGTTATATTTTAAGTAATTACAAATTTCCCTTTTTCAGCATCGAAAACAATATGTTCGTCTTTGAACAAAGTGGCAAAACTTCCTTTTGAAATTAATCTGCACGGTTCGTCCTGAACAACCATTTCTGGAGTCATGATAATCATTTCATCGCTTAACTGAATCGCCAAATCAATATCGTGGGTCGAAAATAAAATACATTTTTGAGTTTCCTGCGTTAGCTTTTTCAGTAATTTGAAGAGTGAAACTTTGTGTAATAAATCGAGATGCGTGGTAGGTTCGTCAAGAATAATTAACGGCGTGTCTTGTGCCAAAGCTCTTGCGATTAAAACTTTTTGCAATTGTCCGTCACTTATTTCAAAATGCTTTTTTGAAGCTAAATGTTCGATCTGTGTCAATTTCATTGCCTCCTGAACTTTATCAATATCGTTTTGAGACAAAGTACCTATCCAATTCGTATAAGGCTGACGGCCCAAAGCAATTAATTCAAAAACGGAAAGATTACTTGGGGGTAATTTTTCGGTTAAAACCAAACTTAAGCTTTGTGCTAAATCTAATGGTTTGTAAGTGTTTATATTTTTATCATTCAGAAAAACATTTCCAGATAAAGGCTGCTGAATTCCCGTAATAGTTCTGAGTAAAGTTGATTTTCCTATTCCATTGGCACCAATTAAAGCGATTAGTTTGCCTGAAGTGAGATTCAAATTTAAATTTTGGGCAATGGTCATAGCTGTTCTCTTGGTTTTGTAACCAATACTTAAATTTGAAGTAGACAGAATAGTATTGCTTTTTGTCATGATGATTTAAATCTTACTGAAAATTTCTTTTTCGAACCAACAACCAAATCACAACGGGAGCACCAATTATTGACGTGATTGCGTTTATTGGAAGTGTGATATCAAAGCCCGGCATTTGAGAAACCACATCGCAAAACAACATAATAATGGCTCCGTAAAACAAGGTACTCCAAAATAGAACGGAGTGATTACTGGTATGGAAAGTCAGTTTGGCAATATGCGGAACTGCCAGGCCAATAAACGCAATCGGACCTGCAAATGCTGTGATACTTCCTGCTAAGATACTGGTTGCAAAAATAATAATCAAACGTGCTTTTTTAAAGTTCAAACCCATGCTTTTTGCATAATTTTCTCCTAACAACAAAGCATTCAATGGTTTGATACTGCCTACACTTAAAATCAATCCCAACCCTACGCTTATGGACAAAACAATAATAGATTTCCAGGAAAGATTTCCCAGATTTCCTAATGACCAAAAGGTAAATTTCTGAAGCTGTTCAGCTGTACTGAAATAGGTTAAAACGCTCACAATTGCCGTGGTAAAACTTCCAAACATCAATCCTACAATCAGAATTGCCATTGTATCACGCAATTTTTGGGAAACTACCAAAACCAACAGCAGTACAAGTGTACTTCCGATGGTAGAAGCCAAAACGATTCCGTAGGACGACAAGGCAATAATTTGTAAAAAAGACGGCAAAAAACCAGCTCCCAAAATAACAAAAGCCACTCCTAAACTGGCACCGGAACTTAATCCCAACACATATGGACCTGCAAGCGGATTTCGGAATAAAGTCTGCATCAGCAAACCGCTTATTGAAAGTCCTGTTCCCACTAAAACTGCTGTAATGGCTTTTGGTAAACGGTAATTGATAATAATATATTCCCAAGTTGATTTACTGGCCTGACCTCCTGTTAAACTGGCATAAACATCTTTTAAGGGGATATTTACCGAGCCTAAACAGATGCTTACGAGAAACATCAGGACAAGTCCCAAACCCAGGACAACAAATAAAATCGTATTACGCTTTTTGTTTGCCAATTTAATTTAGTTTTGAAGCAAAAGTAAACTCGTAGCTTGGCAGTAAATCCGGATAAAAAATCTTTATATAATCCTTTAAGACCAAATCAGGACGGCTTGGTGATGTTTCATAATATACTGTTCCTCCTGTAGCACCTAATTTCCCTTCAAACGTATAAATGGTTTTATTTTTAAAAGCATCAAATTCACTGTAATGAGGATTCTTTTTTGTCAGTTCATCCAGTGTTCTCACTGATCCTGTAGCAATCCAAAAGTTCGCTGATTTTGCTTTGTCCAATACTTTTTCGAATGATAATCCTTCACTTCCCGTTCCTTTAAGGTCGGCCCATAAATAATCTCCCTGTGCATCTTTCATAAATTGTGCCACCCAGCTTTCTCCTTTAGCAACGTACCATACATCTTCATACATAGAACCGTATAAAACTGTAGCACTTGCCGGTTTTTCGGCTACCAATTTCTTCGCCTGATTGTAACTTGTCACAATTTTATCGAACAATTCCTTTGCTTTTTCTTCTTTACCAAATAAGGCACCATAGAGTTTAATCCACTCTGCTTTTCCAAGTGGGGAGTGCTCCATCCAATCGGCCTGAATCAACACATTCAAACCGCTTTTTTTCAAATTATCCAACATTGGATTGTTGTTGTCTATACCAAAAGTTACAATTAGTTGCGGTGATAATTCGATCAGCTGTTCAATATTCAATTTTTCATTCTGACCTACGTTTTTAACGACACCTTTGTCAATTAGTGCTCTTGTTTTTTCAGAAGAAACATAATCTGTGTGCGGAAATCCTGTCAGTTTATTTTCGACATCCAGCATTTCAAGAAATGGTATATTGGTAGTAGAAGTTACCACAATAGATTCTAAAGGAACTTTTATAGTCGTATAGGATTGTAAGCTATCCGGAATTTCAGCATCTTTTTCTGTTAAGACATAAGTGAAGTTTTTATTAGCATTCGGCCACGGATTAGAAACGGTTACGACTGAATATCCTTCGTGTTTTACAATAGAAAGTCCTGAAGCATATTCGATATAATTTTGAGCAGCTTTGGTTTCTGTAACTGCTTTAGTTTCATTTTTTTTGCATCCAACAAGAATAAAAAATGATATAAGGAATACTGATTTTGATAAATAAATTTTCATGTTTTACATTTTCGGGTAAGAACAAAGGTAGCGCTATTTCTAAATTTCCTGTTTATTTTTAATCGTAAAAAATTCAACAAATAGTATCTTTACCTGATGAATACAATGAAAACAAAGATCTGTTCCGGATGCCAATCTGCTTTTGGCTGTGGGGATATTTCTGCTGAAGAGCAATGCTGGTGCAATGATTTTCCTCCGATTTTTAATATTTCGGAAGGATCAGATTGTCTTTGTCCGAATTGTTTTAAGGAAGCCTGCGAAGATAAAATTGAGGCTTACATTGAAACAATTACACCTGAAACAGCTCTGACAAACCAAGTCGCATTATTACCAAAAAAAGAAAAGTTAATTGAAGGAATAGATTATTATATTGAAAATGGCAATTATGTTTTTAAAGCATGGTTTCATTTGAAAAGAGGGAGCTGTTGCGGAAATGGCTGCCGTCATTGTCCCTATTAATTAAACTCTTTAACTGGAAATTCTAATAAAAACATGGCAAATTTGAATCTTTCCTGTTTTTAACTTTATCTTTGCACAAAATTAAGGTTGTGTTTTTAATTCAAAAACACATTAAAAGGGAATCAAGTAACTGATTTTAAGAAAATCAAAATAAGAAATCTTGAGCTGTACCCGCAACTGTAAGCTTAGTTCCTTAACCGGAATGCTTGTTGTTATCTGCAAAACCACTGTTACAAATGCGTGATGGGAAGGTAAACAACAAGACGCAAGCCAGGAGACCTGCCTTTATAACATATATCGAACTCTCGGGAAAAAGAGTGTAGAAATTATGACTTTAAAAAAACGTTTTGCTTTTGCTTTTTTGTTTTTGTGCCAGATTCTTTTGGCGCAGAATGACTCTGTTATGAAGCTTAAAGAAGTTGTTATATCGGATACAAATCTTAAAAAATATTACGATTCACAATCTGTCAGGGAATTAAATGATTCTGTTATCAATAGAAATCAGCCTTCCTTAACTTCACTTTTAAATTTTAATACTGTAATCTATTTTAAAGAAAATGGTTTTGGCATGACTTCTTCACCATCTTTCAGAGGAACTACCAGCCAACAGACCGCTGTAATCTGGAACGGCATTAATATTAATTCACAATTTTTAGGACAAACAGATTTTAATACTATCGGAACAAAAGTTTTTAATTCGATCGTTGTAAAAGCAGGCGGTGGAAGCATATTATACGGAAGCGGCGCAATTGGAGGAAGTATTCACCTGAATAATAATTTAAGTTTTGAAAAAAATCTTTCGAATCATATATTCTTTAGTTTAGGAAGTTATAATACTCAATCTGCCAATTATCGAATTGCAGTTTCAGATGAAAAATACAGTCTGCAGGTTAATCTTTCAAGAAATAGCTCTGATAATAACTTTAAATATCCTGGTAATACCGAAGAAAGAAATAGTAATGGCGAATATTATAATACAAGCCTGAATACTACATTTGGCTATAAAATCGACTCCAAGAATATCTTGAAGTTTTACAGTCAGTTTTATGATTCGGAGCGTCATTTTTCTTTAACTTCTCCAAACGCGACAAGAACAAAGTACCACGATTTTAACACCCGAAATCTATTGGAATGGGAAAGTACATTTGATCGATTTACTTCCAGATTAAGAACTGCACATATTGGAGAGTCTTACAAATATTTCCCAAGTATTGATTCTGAATTATTTACTTATGGAAAAGTAGAAACTGCTATCATAAAATATGATTTGGCTTTTGATCTAAATGATAAAATTAAATTAAATTCAATAATCGATTACAACAGAAACCAGGGCTACGGTTCCAGTATTAATAATACAAAGAGGGAAATAGGGTCAGCAAGTTTACTATTACGCCATTTTGTAAGTGATAAATGGGATTACACCACCAGTGTTCGTCAGGAAATAACAGATAAATATGGAAATCCATTTCTTTTTTCTTTTGGAACGCAATATAAATTCACCAATTATTACCGTTTAAAATTAAACCTTTCAAAGAATTTCCGAATGCCCACATACAACGATTTATTTTGGGAAGGCACCGGTAATCCAGATTTAAAACCCGAAACATCTTACCAGGTAGAAATTGGCAACGAATTTTCAACAAAACATTTTTCATTATCCCTAACAACATATTATAATTCTGTCAAAGATTTGCTCCGCTGGATCCCTAAAGAAGGCAGTGGCGATAACTGGTCTCCGGAAAACACTGATAAGGTTAGAATTTATGGTGCCGAAGTACTTCTTGAATGGAGAAAAAAAATAGAAAATCACAATTTTACGATCAATGGAACATATGCTTACACAATCTCAGAAAGCAAACAATTAATTGGAGGAGAATTTATCTACAAACAATTGATATACGTTCCTTATCATAAATTAACTGGTTCATTATCATATAATTTCAAAAAAACATCTGCCTTTTTTCAGTACTTATATAATGGTGAAGTTTACAGCACACCCTTTAACAGTGAAATTGGAAAAGTAAAAGATTACAATATTGGTAATTTTGGAATCGACTATGATTTTGGCAAAAAAAACAGTTATAAAATTGGTTTTCAAGTACAAAATCTGTGGAATGAAAATTATCAGCCTGTAATCAGCAGACAAATGCCCGGTAGAAATTATAATATAAACATAAACCTTAACTTTTAAACATCATGAAGAAATTTAACAAACTATTTTTATCAATCATAATAAGCTCTGCATTTTTTGCATCTTGCAGCAATGATGACGACAACAATCAGGAACCTCGCGGTAATTATGATGGAGGAGTATTTATCGTAAATGAAGGAAATTTTCAAACTCCTAACGGAACAATTTCATATTTATCAGACGATTTTCTAATAGAAAACAATGTTTTTTCGTTAGTTAATAGTGATAAAATTACTGGAGACACACCGCAGAACATTGGTTTTAATGGAGATTTTGCTTATATAGTTGTAAACGCATCAAATAAAATTGAAGTGGTAAACCGTTATACATTTAAAAGCATCACAACAGTTACTAGCGGTTTAAATAATCCAAGATATATTGCTTTTGCAAATGGAAAAGGATACATTACAAACTGGGGAAATCCAGCAAGTGCAACAGATGATTATGTTGCAATACTTGACTTAACATCGAACACTGTCACTTCTTCAATTCCTGTTGTAGAAGGACCTGAAAAAATCATCGAGGAGAACGGAAAACTTTATGTAGCACATAAAGGCGGATGGAGTCAGGGAAATTCATTGACAATTATAAATTCTTCAAATAATACCGTTGCAACAAATTTTGTTGTTGGAGATATACCAAGTGCTTTAGTAGAAGAAAACGGGACTTTATATATTCTATGTAACGGAAAGCCATATTATGCAGATGTAGAAACAGCTGGAAAAATAGTTAAGGTAAATTTAAGCAACAACACCATATCATCAACATTAGATTTTTCCGGTATCACACATCCTGGATTTTTAGATGTTGAAGACAACACACTATATTATACTATTGGAAACGATATTTACTCTGCATCTTCAAACACCACTAGTTTACCATCAGCACCTGTTTTCAAAGCGGTTAAAGTTTCAAACCTTTACGGATTTGCAGTTAATGATGACAAAATTTATGTAGCTGATGGAGGTAATTCACAAGATTCTGGAAACATCTACATTTATTCTCTGACAGGAAATGATATCAATCATTTTAATGTGGGTATATCACCAAATGGTTTTTATTTCAATGATTAAAAAACAAAGAAGCCCTTATAATTCTTATGAGGGCTTTTACAAAAAAAACTTATGCTTAAAAAATTACCTTATAGTTTATTATTGCTAGCTCCATCTTTAATTTTCGCACAATCTTACGCCCCTGCTGCTGACCAAATTGGTACAACAGCTATTGCGAAAAACAGTTCAGTTTTTATAGGATGGGCTACAGGAATTACGGTTGTCAGAGGCCCGCAAGACATTACAAATCCAACTGGTCCACTTGCAACTACAGGAACGCCAGATGAAGGAATGAAAGGTGGAACTTCAGGAACAGGTATTGTGTGTCTGGGTGACGGAGGAAGTGCAACCTTAACTTTTGATACTCCGATTGCTAATGGATCCGGATTTGATTTTGCGGTTTTTGAAAATGGATTTAAAACTGGTGGTCCGGGGTTTGCTTTTTTAGAGTTAGCTTTTGTTGAAGTAAGTTCAGATGGAGTTCATTTTTTCAGATTCCCGTCTCATAGTGAAACCCAAACAACTACCCAGGTTGGACCTTTTTCCGGAATTGACTGCCGATATATCAATAATCTTGCTGGAAAGTATATTAGTGGTTACGGAACTCCTTTTGATTTATCTGACATTCCAAATAACGCTTTTCTAGACAAAGACAACATTACACATGTTAAAATAATTGATGTAATAGGAACAATTAATCCTGCATATGCTTCTTATGATAGTAAGGGAAATATAATTAATGACCCTTTTTCAACTCCTTTTCCTTCAGGCGGATTTGATTTGAGTGGCGTAGGGGTTATTAATCAAAAGACATTAGGTATTGAAGATTTCAATTCTGCTTCAGTTGCATTATATCCTAATCCGGCTTCAGATGTTGTTTATGTTAATAACAATAGTGAATGCAGCATTATAATTTATGATTTAGCTGGTCAAATAGTAAAAAAAATACCAGTTGCCACTCATAATGAAATTATAGTTTCTGATTTGAATACCGGAACTTATTTGTTTGAAGTAAGCACTGAGGAAAGAAAAACTATTAAAAAAATAGTGATAAAATAATTCTTGTAGAATTAGTTTTTGTTTTTGGAAAATTGTTAAAAAGGCTTTCATTAATGAAAGCCTTTTTTATTCTTAATATTTATCTTAACGCTTTTAAAAGTCCTTCCGGAACTTTCTCTACATACATCTGATTTCTTAAACCTCCCATTGACTTGGAATCTGTATAAATTGTCATTGATTGTCCACTGTCCTGTTGAACTTTCTTTGCTGTTGCACCTGTAATTTTTGAAATTGCGAATTGCAGCAAAGGTTCTGATTGATCTCCAAGAACACCCATGGTAGAAATATATTCAAGCTGTTTATAAGTTGGAGTTAATCCATCAGTATAATCTCCAAAACCCGATGCATTAACTATTTTTAAAACTAAAGGCTGCATTGCATATTTATGACTTGGATTAACATCTTTTTTATTAAATGTCTCCGAATCATATAAAGTAATTGATCCAACATTTTTACCAACTGTTTTATCACCTATGTGTACTACATCAATATAGGGTTTTAATCCGTTAATAACTAATTCACTTGCAGAAGCAGTACCGTCATTTGCTAAAACATAAATTCTGGTTAATCTTAAACTATTAATAGCAGTTGCACCAATTTTATCTGTAAATCTGTTATTAAGCAATTCTGAGTCTTCACTTTCGAAATAAGCATTAATTTTATCATTCCATTTTTGCTTAGAAAAAATCTGATCTTTAAACTGTCCGGTTATCATGCTTGCCAAATAAGTAGCAGTTTGCACTGATCCTCCTAAATTATATCGTAAATCTAAAACCAAGTCAGTAACACCTTGCGATTTTAATTCCGCAAAAGCCGTATTTAGTTGCAGATCATAATTAGCATAAAATCCGTTGTACATTAAATATCCAATCTTATGGCTACCGGATACAATTACTTTATTAATATAAACAGGATTCTCTTCTAAAATTGTTTTAGTCAGGGAAACAGATTTACCATTTGGAGTTATTGTATTATTATTTAGTTCAGCCATATCTAATGTATAACTGTCAGATTCATAAAGCAGGCTCCTGTAATTAGAAATTGTAAGTTTTGTTCCGTTTACTCCTGTAAAAACATCCCCACGTTTAATATTTTTTGCAGAAGCATCTGAATTAGGTAAAATATATTGAACAAATCCTATTAAGTCATTAGAATTTTTAGAAATTCTGGACAATCCAAAATTAACCCCATCACTTTTTGAAGTACCTTGAAGTTCTTGCTCTAAAATTGTATAATCATCTACGATCCAGCTAAATCGGTCAATGGCTCCTCCGTTAGGAAATTTACTCTCTGGCTTATTTAATAAATCTTTAAATAAGTCTTCCGGTTTTGAATATCCCCTTAAAAAGGAATTTAATCCTTGCTGATTTGAAAAACGTCCATCAGCCAAATTAGGAACATCAGCCTGCCATAAATAATACTGATTTAATCCTTTCCATATAAAATCATTTACTTTTAAATCCTGCGGAGAGTCAACATCATCCTGATCATCACATGATTGCAAACTGAATATTGCTATAAATAAAAGAATCAGACTCCTTAATATTATTTTCATAAAGTTGAGCATTAATAAAGTATTAACGTAAAAATACTATCTTTAGTTTTAACGGTAACTGATTTATGGCTTTTTTTACAACTTTTTTTTAATTTGATTGTAACAAAAACAAAGCTGTCCCGTCTTGACTATATAAACCAACAAAATGAGTTTTAAATATGAATAAAAAATTACTGGAAGCCAAAATCTTTGAATTCAAATAATTGATTAAATTAAAAATGACCAGACATGAATCAAACTGCATTTATAGAATTAATTAATCCTTTTAAAGACAAAGTTTTTCGTCTGGCTAAACGATTGCTCACCAGTACAGAGGAAGCTGAAGACGCGACTCAGGAAGTAATGGTGAAATTATGGAATAAAAAAGAAATATTAGGCGGATACACTAGTATTGAGGCAATGGCAATGACAATGACCAAAAATTACTGCCTCGACCAGTTGAAATCAAAAAGGGCAGATAACCTTAAAATAGTACATAACAATTATACTGATCGTGAACCGCAATTAGATAAAAAACTGGAAGATTCCGATAGTCTGCAATGGGTAGAAAAGATAATATGCCAATTACCGGAACAACAACAAATACTAATTCAGTTACGCGATGTCGAACAATATGAATTTGACGAAATTGCCAAAATTGTAAACATGAATGAAACTGCGATTAGGGTAGCACTTTCGAGAGCAAGAAAAAAAATAAGGGAAACAATGATTAATACACATCAATATGGAATCAGATAAGATAGAAATATTATTAGAAAAATACTTTCAGGGAGAAACCACTATTGCCGAAGAAAAAGAATTAAAACACTATTTTTCCTCACAGAATGTTGCGCAGCATCTAAAGCAATACCAACCACTTTTTGGTTATTTCTCTCAGGTAAAAGAACAACAATTGACGCAAGAGATTTCACTACAAACTAAAAAACGAAATGTGGCGTGGTTATCAATTGCAGCTTCTGCTGTTGTTTTACTGGGAATTGGAACCTATTACGTAAGCGAAAAAAATACAGCTCCGGCTGTAGCGCAAACAGAATTAGGAACCTATGATGATCCTGAAGAAGCTTTGGCGGCAACTCAAAAAGCTTTGGCTTTATTATCAAACAAAGTTAATGTAGGTATAGAAAGTGTACAATACATTAAAGAATACGAACAATCAAAAAATAAAATTTTTAAACAATAATTTAAATTTAAACAAAAATGAAAAATTTCATTATAACCGTAATTTTAGCCTTTTTTACTCATGCTTTTTATGCTCAAAATGCATTTGATAAATTTGATGGTCAGGACGATGTAACCTCAGTAATTGTCAACAAAAAAATGTTTGATATTATGAGTAAAGTTAAAGTGGATGCATCAGACAAGGAGACTCAGCAATATATGGCACTCATAAAAAAACTGGATAATCTAAAAGTTTTCACTACGAAAAATGCTAAGATTGAAGCTGATATGAAACTTACTGCAGATAAATATATTAAAACTGCAAATCTCGAAGAACTGATGCGCATCAATGATAGCGGAAAAAACGTAAAAATATATGTGAAATCAGCTGCAAATGATACTAAAATTAAGGAGTTATTCATGTTCATTGACGGAGCAAAAAATGAAGATACTGTATTATTATCCTTGATAGGTAATTTTGATTTAAATGAAATATCAGTTCTGACAGACAAAATGAAACTTCCTGGCGGTACAGATTTAAAGAAAGCTTCAAAAAGCAAAAAATAATAACATGAAAACACGCTTTCTCACCTTAGCCATTTTAGGATTATTAACTTTAATAAGTTGTAATTCTGAACCATCTTTACAAAAATATTTTGTAGAAAATACCGAGAACAAGAATTTCATTGCACTGGATATTTCTCCCAATATTTTAAATGTAGATAAAACAAAATTATCCACAGAACAAACAGAGGCTTTGAACTCTTTTGATAAAATGAATATTCTTGCCTTCAAGGCAAATGATAAAAATCAGGCACTATTTGAAACTGAACGATCCAAGGTCAAAACAATTTTAAAAAATCCTAAATATCAGGAATTGATGAAGTTTGGTTCAGGCAAAGATGGCGCTTCTGTAAGTTTTGTTGGCACTGATGAGAACATAGAAGAATTTATAATTTTTGCCAACAGAAAAGAAAATGGCTTTGCTGTAGTCAGAGTTTTAGGCAAAGATATGAATCCAAATAACATTATGACTCTGATGTCGGTTTTAAAACAATCCAATATTGATCTGGAACAATTGAAACCTTTGCAGGAATTGGTGAAATAATATATTCAATTTTAATTCAAAAGCTCCATAAAGGAGCTTTTTTGTTGTGCATATTTGAAAGATTATACTTTATAATTTCTTACTGTTTTATTTTAATCTGAACTGAATTTAATTATATTTGCTTATAACCAAAACTAGATTATTAAACATGGTACAAAAAACATCGAATGCCTTTATAGCGGCATCATGGGTAGCTCTTGGAGCCGGAACAATCGGATTTATTGTTGGACTTGCAAGAGCAGAAATGCTGCTAAATGAAAAAGGCTATTATTTTACAGTTCTAATGTTCGGATTATTTGCTGTAGTTTCATTACAAAAAAGTGTTAGAGATCGACTCGAAAACCTTCCGGTAACTGATATATATTATGGTATTTGCTGGTTTGGGACACTATTATCTATTGTGTTATTGATTGTTGGACTTTGGAATGCTACCATTTTGCCGAGTGAAAAAGGGTTTTATGCTTTTGCCTTTTTACTAGCATTGTTCGGTGCAATTTCCGTACAAAAGAACACTAGAGATAATATGTCATTCAATCAAAATTAATAAGAACACAATACCTAAAACCAAAAGAGCTCCATAAATACGGAGCTCTTTTTCTTTTATTAGAATTTGAGATTATTTACTCAAATACATTTTTCTTCTAGAATACAATTCGTAGAACTGATCATCTTTTAAGTCATCAATAAACAAGATACTTTCTCCTGTTGATTTCATCTCAGGTCCTAGTGCTTTGTTTACATTTTGGAATTTACTGAAAGAGAAAACCGGTTGTTTGATCGCATATCCTTTTAATTGTGGATTAAAATTGAAATCTGTTACCTTATTATGTCCTAACATTACTTTCGTAGCGTAGTTTACATAAGGCTCTCCGTATGCTTTTGCTATAAACGGAACCGTACGGGACGCTCTTGGATTCGCTTCGATAATATAAACCGTATCATCTTTTATCGCAAACTGAATGTTGATCAAACCAACTGTTTTTAAAGCTCTCGCAATTTTCTCAGTATGGTCTTTTATCTGTTGCATTACAAATTCACCTAAGTTAAAAGGAGGCAATGTAGCATTACTGTCTCCGGAGTGAACTCCGCAAGGCTCGATATGCTCCATAATTCCGATGATGTACACATTTCCATCAGCATCACAAATGGCATCCGCTTCTGCCTCGATTGCTCCGGCTAAATAATGGTCTAAAAGCAGTTTATTTCCTGGAATCGTTTTCAATAAATTGATAACGTGTTCCTCCAACTCTTTTTTATTGATAACGATTTTCATTCCCTGGCCTCCTAATACATAAGAAGGACGAATCAATAATGGAAAATCTAAAGTGTCTGCAAGAACAGAAGCCTCGTCAGCCGTTTCAGCGATTCCAAATTGTGGGAAAGGAATATTTAATTCAGTCAATAATTCTGAGAAACGTCCTCTGTCTTCTGCTAAATCAAGAGCGTCAAAACTTGTTCCGATGATTTTCACACCGTATTTAGATAATTTTTCAGCTAATTTAAGAGCTGTCTGGCCACCTAACTGCACAATAACACCTTCTGGTTTCTCGTGCTGAATGATGTCGTAAATATGTTCCCAGAAAACAGGTTCAAAGTATAATTTATCCGCGGTATCAAAATCTGTAGAAACTGTTTCAGGATTACAGTTGATCATTATCGTTTCGTAACCGCATTCTTTAGCTGCCAAAACTCCATGAACACAAGAATAATCAAACTCAATTCCTTGTCCAATTCTGTTTGGTCCTGAACCTAAAACGATGATTTTCTTTTTATCGGTAACAATACTTTCGTTATCTACATAACGCTCGCCGTTTGCTTTTTCGATTTCAGCCTCAAAAGTCGAATAATAGTAAGGAGTTTGTGCTTTAAACTCAGCTGCACAAGTATCAACCAGTTTAAACACACGGTTGATATTTTTATCCATACGCAAAGTATGTACTTCGCTTTCCAGACAATTCATCATATGTGCAATTTGTCTGTCGGCAAAACCTTTTTGTTTCGCTTCAAGCAATAATTCTCTTGGTAAGTCAGCAATTTTATAGTTCGAAATTTCCTTCTCTAAAGTATAAAGCTCCTCGTATTGTTTTAAGAACCACATATCAATTTTTGTTATTTCATGAATACGGCTCAACGGAATTCCCATTGCAATCGCATCATAAATTACAAAAACACGATCCCAGCTTGCAAAAGTCAGTTTCTCGATAATTTGTTCGTAATTGGTATATCCTTTTCCGTCAGCACCTAAACCGTTTCTTTTGATTTCTAAAGATTGAGTTGCTTTGTGCAATGCTTCCTGGAACGAACGTCCAATTCCCATTACTTCACCAACAGATTTCATTTGAAGTCCTAAAGTTCTGTCAGCACCTTCAAATTTATCAAAGTTCCAACGTGGTATTTTTACAATCACATAATCCAAAGTCGGTTCAAAAAGAGCCGAAGTCGATTTTGTAATTTGGTTTTGCAATTCATCTAAGTTGTATCCTAACGCCAGTTTAGAAGCAATTTTAGCAATCGGATATCCAGTCGCTTTTGATGCCAGGGCAGAAGAACGAGACACACGAGGATTAATCTCGATCGCTACGATATCTTCTTTTTCGTCTGGTGAAACTGCGAACTGTACGTTACATCCTCCTGCAAAGTTTCCAATACTTCTCATCATTAAGATGGCGTAGTCACGTAATTTTTGGAAAGTGGTATCAGATAATGTCATCGCCGGTGCAACTGTAATCGAATCTCCGGTATGAATTCCCATTGGATCCATATTTTCAATCGAACAGATAATTACCACATTGTCATTTTTATCTCTCAAAAGCTCCAATTCGTATTCTTTCCATCCTAACAAAGCTTTGTCAATCAGTACTTCGTGAATTGGCGACATTTCTAATCCGTAGGTTAGTTTTTCGTCAAATTCTTCTTTACTGTGAACAAAAGCCGCTCCGGTTCCTCCAAGTGTAAATGAAGGACGAATTACTAATGGAAAACCAAATTCCTGCGCAATTTCTTTTCCTTCAAGAAAAGAAGTAGCTGTTTTTGCCGGTGCAGTAGGAACATTTATTTTTGCCAAAAGCTGTTTAAACTGCTCTCTGTCTTCAGTAATATTAATTGCATTTACATCAACTCCAATTAGTCGAACTCCAAAATCCTGCCAGATACCTTTTTCATCCGCTTCCAGACACAAGTTCAAAGCTGTTTGTCCTCCCATTGTTGGTAAAACAGCATCAATTTGTGGATGTTCCTTCAGAATTTCAATAATCGATTTTGTCGTAAGTGGTTTCAGATAAACATGATCAGCCATAGTTGGGTCGGTCATGATTGTCGCTGGATTTGAGTTTATCAAGATAACTTCAATTCCTTCTTCACGAATAGAACGTGCAGACTGAGATCCTGCATAATCAAATTCACAAGCTTGACCAATAACGATAGGTCCTGAACCTATTATTAAAACTGATTTTATGGATGTGTCTTTAGGCATTTTATTTGTATTGTGTAGTTATATTTAATTTAAATCTGCAGTAGTTTGTTAAAAACCAGAATTTTAACCCCTTTTTTTACTGACAAGGTATAAAAAAAGGCGATACTAAAAAAAGTAACGCCTTATTTATGTTTATAGAAACATTATTTTTTGTGTCTAGGTTCGCTAGAAACAGTCAATTTATGTCTTCCTTTTGCTCTTCTACGCGCTAGAACTTTTCTTCCATTCGCAGAAGCCATTCTGTCCATAAATCCGTGCTTATTTCTTCTTTTTCTTTTCGATGGTTGAAATGTTCTTTTGCTCATTGCTTTGTATCTTTAAAATGGTATCTAATATCTCTTTTCTGTTTTCGAATATCGTTATTCCAAAACCGAGTGCAAATATACAAAGACTTTTTTTTCTCG
>Ga0247805_1000189_pt1 | contig 38176 bp, 34 predicted proteins | sample UWRJL044104R1_FD_180930 | JGI IMG/M metagenome (GOLD analysis project Ga0247805, IMG submission 180930) | Plant litter microbial communities from Arlington Agricultural Research Station in Wisconsin, United States - UWRJ-L044-104R-1 | ecosystem: Environmental > Terrestrial > Plant litter >...
CGAGGCCAAGGACTACCTCGACGGTGTGCCCAAGGGTGCGAAGCCGATCGAGGTTCGCCTCTCCGGCGACTCGGGCCTCTACGTCAAGAAGAAGGCGCTGCCGATCTCGGCAGTGCTGCTCACCCTTCACGGTGGCGTCGGCGAGGGCGGGGGAGCCGCAGCGCTCTTCAACCTCCTCGGAATTCCCGCGACCGGCTCCTCGCTCTTCGCGGGCGCCGTCGGCATGGACAAGCTCGCGTTCGGCGGCCTGATGCAGGTCTCCGGTGTCGCTTCGCTGCAGCGCGAAGCTCTCTCCGCAACGGTCGCTCCGACCTTCGCCGGTCCGTACATCGTCAAGCCGCGCTTCGGTGGCTCGTCCATCGGAATCGAGATTGTCGAAGACGTGGATGCCGCGCGCGCGATCTCCAAGGCGAGCGCCCACCTGCGTGCCGGAGCCGTTGTCGAGCCCTACCGTCCGGAGCTCATCGACCTCAACATCTCGTTCCGCACCTTCCCCGCTCTCGAGGTGACAGCCGTTGAGAAGCCCCTTCGTGGCGCCTCGACGAACGGGCTCTACTCGTACGCCGAGAAGTACCTCTCGGGTGGCGAGGGCTCCGAGGTCGGACTCACGTCTGCGCCGCGCGAGTTCCCCGCCGTGCTGGCCGACGGTGTCGCCGAGCGCGCCGAGGTCATGGCCCGCCGTGTCGCCGAGGTCACCGGCCTCACCGGAGTTGTGCGCGTCGATCTGCTGCTCGACGAGGCCACCGGCGACCTGTTTGTGAACGAGGTCAACTCGATTCCCGGAGCGCTCTCGCTCTACCTGTGGGCACCGACTGTTGCGGCATCCAGGGTGCTGCTCGACGCTCTCGTCGAGGCGCGCGACAAGCCGTTTGTGTTGCCGGCCGGCGGCTTCGGCTCCGGTGCTGCACTGCGCGCCGCCGGCGGGATCGCTGGCAAGCTCGTTGGGCTGGATGGGCCGCGCGCGTAAGAGTCTTGCTGGTTGAGTAGGCCGCCCGCGGCCGTATCGAAACCAGGTTGCGCGCAACGGGGTTTCGATACGCTCGCTGGCGCTCGCTACTCAACCACCAAGGTTCTCGCTGGTTGAGTAGGCCCGCCAGGGCCGTATCGAAACCCACGCAGCGCTACCCCAGCGAGTCTTCGATCTCCGTGCACTTGCCGGTCTCGGTTGTGCGTGCGATGTCGTCGACGAGGTCGTAGAGCACCGCGCCGGGAGTAACGATGTCACGGTTGATGATGACCTCGGTCGCGGGAGAGCGGCCGTACGTCGTAAACACGTAGTTGGGCGCGTCCGTGTCGTCGCGCAGCCAGTAAGTGCTTGAGCCGTCTTCTACAAGCACGCACGGCAGCGTCGACGTCGGCCCCGGCTCCTCAACGCCGCAGCGCACGATGACCGCTGTCGGGTCACCGTAGGCGACAACACCCTGGGCATCGGTTTCGCGGATCGGCAGGTCTGCGACATCCGTCGGCGCATGCACAACGACCTCGGCGCAGCCGGCGTCAGTCGCGAATTCCGCGGGCTGCAGGGCGACGGTCTGGGCGCAACCGCTGAGTGCGGCGCTCACGACTCCCGCGGTCAGAATGAGGGCGAGGGCGACCTGTCGCGGCGAAAGTTTCATCCCCCTCAGGCTACCGTTGAAACATGACGAGCAATGAGACTGTCGGCTCGGTGGGGGAGACCGCGGCGCTCGCGAGAATCTTCCCGCGCCTGCCCAACGCTGACGCGGCGCTCGTCGGCCCCGGCGACGATGCCGCTGTCATCGCGGCCCCCGACGGACGTTTCGTCGTCACGACCGACATGATGATCCACGGGCCCGATTTCAGGCTCGCCTGGTCGACGCCGCACGACCTCGGCTGGAAGGCCGCGGCATCCAATCTCGCCGACGTTGCAGCGATGGGCGCGCGCCCGACCGCACTCGTTGTCGCGCTCGCCGTGCCGGCCGACTCACCGGTGACACTGCTCGAGGGCATCGCGGACGGCTTCCGTGACGCGTGCGCCGCCCTCGCTCCCGGCTGTGGCGTCGTCGGCGGCGACCTGTCCGTCTCCGACACCCTGACCCTCGCGATCACGGCGTTCGGCGACCTCGATGGGCGCGCGCCCGTGCTGCGGTCCGGTGCCCGGGCAGGCGACACGATCGCGGTCTCCGGCGTTCTCGGACACGCTGCTGCCGGGCTCCGCATCCTTTTCGAACACGGCGTGATGGATGCGACGGAGCTCCGCTCGCGCGAGCCCCTCGTCGACGCGCAGCTTGCTCCACGTCCGCCGATCGGCGACGGTGTGCTCGCGGCTCAGGCCGGCGCGACATCCATGTTGGATCTTTCCGATGGCCTCGCTCTCGATGCGCGCCGTATCGCTGCCGCGAGTTCCGTTGCCCTTGACCTCGACTCTGCGCTGGTCGGAGGCCGCGAGGCTCTCGATGGCGGCGAGGACCACTCGCTTCTCGCGACCTTCCCGGCTGGCGCGGTGCTGCCCGGAGGCTTCCGGGCGATCGGACGCGTTGTCGCGGGTGCTGGGGTGCTCGTCGACGGCACGCCGTACGAGTCGCGCGGCGGCTGGGATCCCTATGAGGGCTGGAACGGGGCGCTGGGCTAGCTCTCGATGGTTTCGATACGGTCGCTGAGCGACCTACTCAACCAACAAGGCGACCTCGGCCTGATTTCGACAAGCTCAATCACCGAGAACTCGGTGGTTGAGTAGGCCGCCAGCGGCCGTATCGAAACCAGGTTCCCCTAGCGCGCACTCCAGTCAAACAGGCCGGTTACTTTTTGTGCCTGGCCTGTTTAACGGGAGCCTGGGCGACTTTATAGCTCTTCCCGCCGCACTCCCGTTATTCAGGACGCTCGTGCCTCGGCTGCGCCCGGCCTGATTTTGACAAGCTCAACCACCGCGATCTGGTGGTTGAGTAGGCCGCCAGCGGCCGTATCGAAACCCGCAGAAACCTAAGCTGCTGCCCGCACCCAGTACAGCGTTGTGTCCCCATACGCCTTGGCGCGGTCGAGCGAAAGGCCCGCAGGCCAGGCCGGCTCGGCCGAGCGGGAGGAGCGCTCCAGCACAAGCAGCGCGTCCGGCGCGAGCCGCGGCACGAGGGCCGCGAGCGAGAGCTCGAGTTCGGCGTTGCCGAGTTCGTAGGGCGGGTCGGAGAAGACCAGGTCGTACACGCCGGGCGTCGAGTCGAGAAACGACTGCACAGCTCGCGGCACAACCTCGATCGGCAGCGGCCCGGGCGACTTGGCCGTGATGAGCGCCGCATTGGCGCGGCAGGCTTTGACGCCCCGCGGGCTGTTCTCGACGAGGGTCACGGTGGCGGCGCCGCGGCTGGCGGACTCGAGTCCGAGCGCGCCGGAGCCGGCGTAGAGGTCGAGCACGCGACATCCACGAATCTCGTCGCGAGATTCCAGCGCGGAGAAAATCGCCTCGCGAATGCGGTCGCTCGTGGGGCGGGTTCCGGTGGTGGGAACCGAGAGGTGGAGGGATCCGGCGAAGCCAGCGATGATGCGTGTCACATCGCCCACCCTACAAGCGTGTGCGCTCGGTGGTTGAGTAGGAGCGCCAGCGACGTATCGAAACCACTACGCACCAACGCGCACGGGAGAATGAAGCCATGTCTGACCTTGAGTTCGAATCCGTCGACGGCCGCACCCTCGATCTCGCGCGTGTGCTCGACCTGTACGGCGCCGTCGGCTGGACCGTCTACGCGAACGACCCGGGCACACTCGCCCTGGCGCTCGCGGGCTCGACGAGTGTTGTTGTGGCGCGCGATGGACAGGCGCTGGTGGGGCTGGCGAGGGTTGTGTCGGACAAGGCGACGATCTGCTACCTGCAGGATGTGCTCGTGCACCCCGATCGCCAGCGCGAGGGCATCGGCCGCCAGCTAGTCGAGCTCGCGCTCAAGCCGTACGCGCACGTGCGCCAGAAAGTGCTGCTCACCGACGACGAGCCCGGGCAGAAGGCGTTCTACGAGTCGCTCGGGTACGCGCAGGTGGAGGGCGCGTTGAGAGCATTCGCGCGATTCGATGGTTGAGTAGGCCGCTCGCGGCCGTATCGAAACCCCGGAAAAGGTAGCCTCGTACAGTGACTTCTCCGCTCGACGTGAAGCTGGGCAACGCGCTCGGCGGACGCACCGCTGCCGCGATCGAGAAGAGCCTCGGACTCCACACGGTCGGCGACCTCCTCAGCCACTATCCGCGCCGCTACGCCCAGCGCGGCGTGCTGACGGCGCTCACCGATCTGCCGCTCGACGAGAACGTCACGATCGTCGCCGAAGTGCTCACAACCGAGACCCGATCGATGAAGGCCAAAAAAGGCTCGATTTTCGAGGTGCGCATCACCGACGGCCAGGGAATCCTCGCGCTCACGTTCTTTAATCAGCCGTGGCGCGCAGACGAGCTTCGCCGCGGCGTGCGCGGCATCTTCTCCGGCAAGGTCGGCGAGTACAAGGGAATGCGCCAACTCGCGCACCCCGACTACGAACTTTTCAAACCCGACGAGATGGATGTCGCAGACGACGCCGAGCGAGCGAAAAGCTGGGCCGAGCTGCCGATCCCCATCTACGCCGCGACCTCAACTGTTGCGAGCTGGCAGATCCAGAAGTCGATCGAGGTGATTCTCGACACTCTTCCGGCGCTCGACGATCCGGTGCCCGACGAGGTGCGTACCTGGCGCAAGCTGATGCCGTACGCGAAGGCGTTGGAGCTCATTCACCGTCCACTCACCGACGCCGATGCCTATGGCGCGCGCAAGTCGCTGCGCTTCCAGGAGGCGTTCGTTCTGCAGTCCGCGTTGCTGCGTGAGCGTGCCGTGCTGCGGGAGACGGCCGCGACCCCGCGCATCCAGGGCGACCTGCTCGACGACTTCGACGCGGCGCTGCCGTTCGCGCGCACGGGCGATCAGGAACGGGTCGGTTACGAGATCTCGCGTGATCTCGCCGAAGGTGTGCCGATGAACCGGCTCGTGCAGGGCGAGGTCGGTTCCGGCAAGACGCTGGTTGCGCTGCGCGCGATGCTCGCTGTTGCGGAGAGCGGCGGGCAGTCCGCGCTCCTCGCCCCGACAGAGGTGCTCGCGCACCAGCACTTCCGCTCGATTGTGAAGACCCTCGGCCCGAAGCTCACCGAGAAGCTGCGCCCGACGATCCTGACCGGCCAGTTGCCGATCGCCGAACGACGCAAGGCTTTGCTCGGCATTGTCGCGGGAGCGTCGCGCATCGTGATCGGCACACACGCCCTCCTCGGCGACAAGGTCGAGTTCATTGATCTTGGTCTCGTTGTGGTCGACGAGCAGCACCGCTTCGGCGTCGAGCAACGTGAAAGCCTGCGGCAGAAGGGCGCGACCCCGCCGCACGTGCTTGTGCTCACGGCGACACCCATCCCGCGCACCGTCGCGATGACGGTCTTCGGCGACCTCGACATTTCCACCATCGCGGAACTCCCGAGCGGCCGCTCGCCGATCGTGAGTCACGTTGTGACAAACAAGAACCTCTACGACCGTGCGTGGCAGCGCGCCGCCGAGGAGATCGCGAAGGGGCACCAGGTCTTCGTTGTCTGCCCGGCGATCGACGAGACGCAGGTCGAGCTCGACGAGTCCCTCGAAGAAGAAGAAGACGTCGAAGACGTCAAGCACAAGCCTGCAAACGTGACCCAGACCCTCGCCGAGCTCAAGGCCAACCCCGCGCTCGCCGGTGCACGCATCGCACCGCTGCACGGGCGTATGACGAGCGACGAGAAGGATGCGACGATGCAGGCCTTCGCGGCCGGCGAGATCGACGTGCTCGTCGCGACGACGGTCATCGAGGTCGGGGTCGACGTTCCCAACGCGTCGACGATGATCATCCTCGACGCGGATCGCTTCGGCGTCTCGCAGTTGCACCAGCTGCGCGGTCGAGTTGGCCGCGGTGGGGTGCCCGGGCTGTGCCTGATGGTGACGAGGGCTGAGCCGGAATCTCTCGCCCGCGAAAGGGTCGAGGCCGTTGCATCCACTATCGATGGTTTTGAACTCGCGCAGAAAGACCTCGAGTTGCGTCGCGAAGGCAACGTTCTCGGAACCGGGCAGTCGGGCGGGCGCTCGAGCCTGCGCCTGCTGCGGGTCGTCAAGGATGGCGACCTCATCACCGAAGCGCGCGAGCTTGCGTCGAAGGTGCTCGCCGACGACCCGAAACTCGAGCAGCACCCGGCGCTGCGCGAGGCCCTCGACCGGCGTCTGGACGAGGCTGAAAAGGCGTTTTTGGCTAAGAACTAGCCGAGAACCGTCGCTCGGTCTCAGCACACTGCCATAAACGTGGCACAGGCTGGGGGTATGACCTCCCGAGTCCCGATCGTCACGCTCGTGTGCGTGATTTTCGCGCTCGCCGGATGCAGCACGGCGATTCCGAGCGACGACTCGTCGATGCCGAACATCCAGCCGGTCGGCCTGATGCAGATGCCCGAAGAGCTCGACGGCGGATGGGTTCTCGGCGAAGACGACTCAGGCGACAAGGATGCCCGCAACATCTCGCGCGCCTACGACCTCGTTCCGGCCGCGAGCGCGCTGTACAGCCGCGGAAACACCGAGCTCCGGGTGCGCGCTGTCGCCGCCCAGTCGCCCCGATTCTTCGCGCTGGCCGCAGACCCGACTCGCGAGGCGAAACTGTTCGGCGACGTCAGCTGTCTGCTCGACGGTGACGCGGCGACCTGCATGCGAACCTCTGCCGACCTCACCCTCTGGATCGGCCCGCTCGAGGCCCCCGCCGACGCAACGGCCGCGCTCGTCGAGTCGACCTGGGCCGTCATCGGCGGCGGCGCGAGCGTCGAATGGCCGGTCGGCACGCGCAACCCGGTGATTCTTCCCGAGACTCTCGGCGAACTCACCGCCGTCGCGAGCGACTCTCCAGAACAGATCGCGATGGATGTCGCGGCCCTCTCCGATGCGTTCGGCGGAGCCCCCGCGGCCGAGAAGATCTACAGCGATGACACCGGAAGTTCGACGATCGTGGCAACCGCGGTGAGCTCAACTGCTCCCGCGACCTACGTTCCCTACGTCGACCCCGAAGAACTCGGGCTGCTCGCAGCCCCCTACGAGCGCGTGTCGGGCATCAGCACCGACCCGGGCACGGGCGACGCAGCGACCTGCCTCGTGCACAACGCGAAAGTTGCCGCCGACGGTGACCCGGCCGACCTTGATCCGACTGTCGTCTGGTGCGAGCGCATCGGGGATGGTGTGACGGTACGCATCGATCGAGTGGGCGGCGACATCGGCTCCGACATCCAAGCGATTGAAACGATGACCGACGAACTGTATGACGCCGTCGCCGATTAAGTCACGGAACGGTAACAAACACCCGATACAGTGTGAGCTATGAGCAGGATCGCTGTTGTTCCTGGGTCTTTTGACCCGATCACCCTTGGCCACCTCGACGTTATCGGGCGGGCCGCGGGCCTCTTCGATGAACTGCACGTTCTCGTTGTGCACAACCCCGATAAATCCGCGCTTCTCCCCATCTCGCAGCGAGTCTCGCTCATCGAGCAGGCGATTGTCGACGAGGGCCTTCCGAGCAACATCAAGGTGACGAGCTGGAGCGTCGGACTTCTCGTCGATTACTGCACGGATGTCGGAGCCAGCGTTCTCGTCAAGGGAATTCGCTCGCAGGTCGATGTTGCCTACGAGACGCCGATGGCTATCGTCAACCGCAACCTCGCGGGAGTCGAGACAGTCTTCCTGCTTCCGAACCCCGCGCACGCCCACGTTTCGAGCTCGCTTGTGCGCCAGGTTTCGGCGCTCGGCGGCGACGTTGCGCCGTATGTGCCCAAAGTAGTCGCGGATTATCTACAAGCCCCCTAGGCTGGCTTAGCTCATTGCGGAGCAGTTATCCGTGAGAGTCAAGGGGGAAACACGCATGCTGGGGCCGATCAGAACTGTCGCTGTGCCTGCCATGCGTGCGTGGGTTGCGGCGAAATATCGCGAACTCAACCAGCATCCGATGCCCGCCGACTCTGACCAGACGGTCATCGACGGCCCCGACGCTGACCGTGTACTTGTGTTCGGCTCCGGCCCAGCGGTCGGTTGGGGAGTCGACAGCCAGCAGCTTGCCCTCCCCGGAAATCTCGGCGCCGTGCTCGCAGACCTGACCGCGCGTGGCGTCGTTGTTGACGTCGTCGCTGACGCCGAACTGACGATCGCGACATCCATTGCGAAACTCGAAGAACTCAAGTTGTGGCGCTACGAGGCAATCGTCATTCTTCTTGGCCTCGGTGACGTTGTGAACGGCACGGCCAAGCGCGCCTGGCAACGAGACCTTCGCGCGACGATCTCGTTCGTTCTCAACAACGCCTCGCGCGATTCGTCGGTGTTTCTCGCGGGGCTCCAGCCGCATCGCACATCGGCAACCTACGACAACTGGTTCGGCGGGCTCGCCGCGAGTCACATCGAGTCGATGAACGCGCAGACGGCCGAGATCTGCGCCACGTTCGATCGTGTGCACTTTGTTCCGCTCTCGACTGCCGCCCGCCCACCGGAAGAGAACTACGCAGCGTGGGGAACCGAGCTCGCAGACTCGATGTTCGAAGCGATTGAAGATCACCGCGTCGACCGTGGTGCACAGCTCGCATTCGAGACCGTGACCGAAGAACAGCGGCAGAGGGCCGTCGATGATCTTGGCATTCTCGACACCCCGTCTGAAGATCGGTTTGACCGCATCGTCACGATGGCCAGACAGCTCTACGGCACGGACTCTGCGGTCTTGTCGATCATCGACCGCGAACGTGAGTGGCACAAATCGATGGCAGGCACCGACACTGTCGAGGTAGCGCGCAGCTCGTCGTTCTGCAGCGTGACGATTCGCCAGACCGGCGGAATGGTCGTCACCGACGCCACAGCCGACGAACGCTTCTCCGACAACCCCAGCGTCACGGGCAACCCTGGCATCAGGTTCTATGCGGGTGTTCCCGTCGAGGGCCCCGGCGGCGAACGTATTGGCGCGCTCTGTGTATACGACCCGAGGCCGCGCTCGGGCGAAGTGGTCGACGAAACGATGTTGCGCCAGCTCGCGCACCTCATCGAGGCGGAGCTGCGGGTGGCGCCGGCGCGCTAGCTCTTGTTGGTTGAGTAGGCCGCTCGCGGCCGTATCGAAACCGCTTGTTGGTTCTCGTTGGTTGAGTAGGCCGCCCGCGGCCGTATCGAAACCTAGCTGAGCCTCGCAACAGTGCGCGCCGTGCTCACAAACGTGCCGCGAATTGTGTCAGGCCCGTCCAGATACCCACCAACGAGCGCGGCATCGCGCAGAAGCACAAGCGCCCGAGCCTTCTCGGCGGCATCTCCGCGGCCGGCTGCAACCAGCGCCTGCTCGAGTGTCGCGGCAAACCAATCGCGGTGAGACCTGACCGTCTTGCGCACGGAACTCGTCGCGTCCGGGTACTCGGCGGCGGCATTAATGAACGGGCACCCGCGTGTGTGATTGCGCGCGACATCCTCGGCGATGCCTTGAATGATTGCCTCGAGAAGTTCGTCCGGATCGCTAATTGACGCCGACGCGCTCTCGAAGAAGCCGCGCAGGGCGCTGTCTTCGCTGGCGAGGTAAGCGGTGACGAGGTCTTCCTTGCCCGGGAAGTGCCGGTAGAACGTCGCGCGCGTCACCGCGGCGTCGGCGACGATGCGATCGACGCCGACCGAATGAATGCCCTCGCGATAGAACAGTTGCGACGCTGTGGATAACAATCGCTCGCGCGGCTCAGACGTGCGAGGTTGTGCGGAATTCTTGGCCATAAAAAGATGATAGAACGATCTTTCTCTTTTTGCTTGACATGTTCCGAAGGCTGCGAGTAAGTTCTCAACCAGCAGAAAGAACGATCGTTCTTCCAAATCTGGAAGACGGCGACTCCGACAGAAGGAATGAAGAAATGACCACCACAGACAAGGCCACAATCGTTCTCATCCACGGACTCTGGATGACCCCCACAAGCTGGAACACCTGGGCGGACCGCTTCCGTGCACAGGGCCACACGGTCGTCGTCCCCGGCTGGCCCGGCATCGATGACCGCTCGGTCGAAGACATTCGCCGCGATGCTTCCGCACTCAAAAACATCGGCATCAAGCAGATTGTCGACAACTATGAGCGCATCATCCGTGCCCTTCCCGGTTTCGCCGAGGGCCGCAAGCCGATCATCATGGGCCACTCGTTCGGCGGACTTATGACGCAGATGCTCGCCGACCGCGGGCTCGGTTCGGCCTATGTTGGTGTCGCACCCGGCCAGCCCGCCGGTATCACCACCCTTCCGTTCTCTACCCTTCGCACCGGCTTCCCGATCCTCAGCAAGCCGTGGACGAAGACCGACGCCTCGCCCCTGTCGAAGGCGCACTTCCACTACACGTTCGGCAATGACCTGGCTCGCCCCGAGTCGGACAAGCTCTGGAACGACTTCGCAGTCAACTCATACAACCGGGTCTTCTTCGAGGGAGTGGCCGGCGCCTTCAACGAGCAGGGCGGCGTCTCTCACGTCAACTACGCTCGCGCCGACCGCGCACCGCTGCTGCTCATCGCGGGAAGCATCGACCACGTTGTTCCTCCGGCGATTGTCAAGGCGATCAACAAGAAGTACACCGGACCGGCAACCGTCGACTACAAGGAGTACGCCGGCCGCACTCACCGCCTCGTCAGCCAGGACGGCTGGGAAGAGATCGCCGACTACGCGCTCAGCTGGGCAGTGAGCCACGCCACGGTCTCCGCGTAGCACCCGCGAATGGCGCGCAACCCTCGGGGGCTGCGCGCCATCGCTGTTCCCCGTTCTTGTTGGTCGAGTAGGCGCGCCAGCGCCGTATCGAGACCGCTGGGCGCGCGCGGCACCGCACGGGGGAGGACAATAGAGCCATGACCCTGAAACTCGGATACAAGGCATCAGCAGAGCAGTTCGACCCCCGCGAGCTCGTCGAGATCGCCGTCGCTGCGGAGGCACACGGTATGGAGAGCGTCGCAGTGAGCGACCACTTCCAGCCGTGGCGTCACGAGGGCGGTCACGCTCCGTTCTCGCTCAGCTGGATGGCTGCCGTCGGAGAACGTACGTCGACGATCAAGATCGGCACCTCCGTGATGACGCCGACTTTCCGTTACAACCCTGCGGTCATCGCCCAGGCGTTCGCGACGATGGGTGTGCTCTACCCGGGCCGCATCTTCCTCGGCGTCGGAACCGGCGAAGCTCTCAACGAGATCGCGACCGGTTGGAAGGGCGAGTGGCCCGAGTTCAAGGAACGCATCGGTCGCCTGCGCGAGTCCATCGAACTGATGCGCGCCCTGTGGACCGAAGACCGCGTGAGCTACGACGGCGAGTACTACCAGACTGTCGACGCCAACATCTATGACCGCCCCGAGACGCCGGTGCCGATCTACGTCGCAGCCGGTGGACCTCAGGTCGCGCGATTCGCGGGACGCGTCGGCGACGGGTTCATCTGCACTTCGGGCAAGGGCATGGAGCTGTACACCGAGCAGCTTCTCCCCGGTGTGAAGGAGGGGGCAGAGAAGGCCGGCAAGAATCCGGACGACATCGACAAGATGATCGAGATCAAGCTGTCATACGACACCGACTACGACACCGCCCTCGAGAACACACGCTTCTGGGCGCCGCTCGCGCTGTCCAAGGAGCAGAAGCACGACATCACCGACCCGATCGAGATGGAGAAGGCCGCCGACGCGCTGCCGATTGAGCAGATCGCGAGCCGCTTCATCGTCGGTTCTGACCCCGACGAGGTTGTCGCCGAGATCAAGAAGTACACCGACGCCGGGCTCAACCACCTCGTGTTCCACGCGCCCGGTCACGACCAGCGCCGCTTCCTCGAGCTCTTCGAGAACGACCTGGCGCCAAGGCTCCGCGCGCTGTAGTCCGGTGGTTGAGCTCGTCGAGACCAGATCGAGTGAAGTCGAGATCCGCGAGCGAATGGATGGCGCGCTAGCGGTCAATGGCTGCCTCGAGCAGCGACGCTCGCCCATAAAAGCCCGGGTCGCCCGGCCCGCACCCTAAGCCGCTCGACACGATCGCTACGAGGGCGCCGTCGGAGTACACCGGGCCGCCGCTGTCGCCGGTGCAAGTGTTGACCGCGCCCGACGGCAGCGCGCACAGGTAGTCGTCGGACGGCACATCCGCGCAGTCCGCGACGACCGACAGCGCAACTGGTCGAGCCGAGCATGGCGCAACTCCTCCGGGGGAGGCGGTGCCCCAGCCCCACGCCACAAGGTCGGTGGTCGAGGCGGCGATGGGTGCGGGCGTCACGGTTGAGGGCGACGCGAGGCGGAGCAGCGCGACATCCAATGCCGCATCTGAGTATTCGACCGATGCGACCGCGATGCGGGTGCCGCCGATGGGGGCCGTGCGACACAGATTGTCTGCGCCGACGATGGCGTCTATTGACGCAGGCGTGCGGTCGGCGAGGCAGTGCGCGGCCGTGGCGACGAGATCCGGGGCGACGAGCGTGCCCCCGCAGAAGTGCATGGCTGCGACGTCGTCAGCCGGAGCGCTGTGCGAGATGAGCGCGACAAGGGTGGGCGGTGGTGCCGGGGAGGCGCAGCCGGCGAGAAGCGCGGCCGTCAGGATGAGGAGGAGACGTTTCATGCGGCGAGGGTAGATCCGACCGCCGACGTGACGCGGCACGCGGAAGGCCGTCGCCAAGGCGAACCTCGGCGACGGCCTTCGATGGGGCGTCAGTGTTGTGCATGATGCGACCTAGCGCTGCGGCACTGTGAGTCGCAGGCTGCGCTCGGCTGCCCGCTCGCGTTCCAGGCGGGCGATGTTCTGCTCGTACTGGTGGGCGCGACGCTCGCGGCTTTCGGCGCGATGGGTGCGGCGGCTCCACGTGATGAGGGCCAGACCCAGGTGCAGCGCGATCCGGTCGACGAGACCGACGCGGCTGACTTGCTGCGTTTCGAGGGTGACCTCGAGTTGCGGCGGGTGTTCTTGTCGAGTTCTCGACAGAGTTGTATTCATGAGGTTTGTGTCCTTTGAGACTGTCACGCGGGGCGCGACGGAGAGCCGCTAAAGCGCGGCAAAACTGGCAGCGGAATGCACAACAGGAGCACACCGCGAGAGGGTGGATGACCAGACGCTCAAGAGAGTGCTGGTCGGGCTTCGATAGCGGCCACCGTCGTGATCGGTGGCGAGAGCTGTCAGCCGATCAGGCGGAGTGGGCGCGGTCGAAGCCGGCGGTAAGCGGGAAGAATCCCAGCTTTGCAAAGTCTGTCTTCGTAATCATCACGCACGGCTCCTTTCGTGTTGTTGGCGCGTCAACACCATATTGGAGGCCCTGCGGGGAGCGCAAGTATCCCGGGCGTGTCGCGCGAAAAAAGTTCACGGCGAGGCCCTGCTGTGGCGAATTGTGCGGTGGGCGGCGGCTTCCATAAAGCAACGTAACCACCAACCACTGACAATTCTTGCCCGGCGAAACACGATTCCAATAATTGCCTCAAGCCGACTCGATCGTCCTCGATTCAGCGGCGTATCTCACTGTTGAAAAAACTGGATCCCACTGACTTCAAAAGTCCCAAAAGTTTCTTTCTACCTGTCGTCAGGAGAAAAAGAGCAGCAACCCCCAGCATCCACGGGTTGTCGGGTACGCCTTGCCAGAAACCGTCCCACAGCGTCACCCAGGTATTCCAGCGCGCTTCTGCGATAAGCGCGTGGGGAATTGACCAATCAAACATGCGTATTCCTTCGTCGGATTCGATAACTGAATCATGCGCATCTGACAATTGTTCGAGAATTGCATCCGGTACCGCGGGTTGATCAAGCGCTGAGTCCGCAAGAATTGCGGTGTGGATGCAAACGATGGTGAAGGCGACGGCTGGAGCGACGTGGCCGCCGAGTGGTCCCGGTTGTGGGGCAGTGCTGCCGAGCCGGTGTGGCGCGAGATTGTGGCGGCAGCTGGCATCCAAGCGGGTGTAAAGATTTTGGACGTTGGATGCGGCGGAGGCGAGTTTCTCGTATTCGCCCGCGGTCTCGGGGCCGAGGTCGCAGGTGTTGACCCGGCACCGGGCATGCGCGCGATAGCCGTGGAGCGCGGGCTCGACGTGCGCGACGCCGGCGCCGAGCTGCTGCCCTGGCCCGATGCGAGCTTCGATGTGGTGACGGCATTCAACGCGCTGCAGTTTGCCGATGACACGTTCGACGCGCTCGACGAGATGACGCGTGTGCTGAAGCCGGGCGGCCGTCTCGTTGTGGCGAACTGGGCGGAGCGCGCGCTGAGCGACCTCGATGCGATCGAGGTGGCGCTGAGCGATGAGGATCCGGAACCGGACGGCGAGCTGCGCGTCGCGGGCGGGCTCGAGGCGTTGTTCGAGGAGGCCGGGTTGGCTGTGCTGGCGTCTGGTGTCACGAGTGCGAGGTGGCTCGCGGCGAGCGACGTTGAACTTGTGAGCGCGGTGCTGCTCGGCGAAGACGCCTCTGTGCAACGAGAGCTCACGCCGACGGTGCTTGCAGCCGCCGCGCATCTGAAGCAGAACGACGGCTATGAGCTCACCAACTCTTACCGCTGGGCTGTGGCGACCCACTCGTCGTAGGTCTGCGAGCCGAGGTCGGCGTCGGCGCCGGGGAGCAGCGATCCGTCACGCATCGAGACGAACGCGGCCCCGGGCAAGCGCAGCGGCATCACAAGCCCGTGCCTCCCCGTAGCACGCAGGTAGGCGCGCACCATGCGGGCGAGATTCTCTTCACGTGGTCCCGCGAGGTCGGTGACGCGGCCCTTGGGAGCGCCAGCGGCGAGCGCAACGAGCCGCGTTGCCACTTCGCGCGCCGCGACCGGTTGAGTGCGCATCGAAGGCACCGCCGTGAATGGTCCGAACGAGAGTTGCGCCACCATCTGCTGAGCGAACTCGTGAAACTGGGTGGCGCGCAACACGGTGAACGGTGCGCCCGATTCGCGCAGAAGCCGTTCTTGGGCGAGCTTGCCCTGGTAATACCCGTAGCGCGATCCGTCGATGCCCACGATCGAGAGTGCGACGTGGTGGCTCACGCCCGCGCGGCCCTCGGCCGCCAGCAGGTTTGTCGTTACGGCGGAGAAGAAGCGCGTGGATGCCTCGGCCGACTGGGTCTGGAGGCTCGCGACATCCACCACCGCACTGACGCCGGTGAGCGCGGCATCGAGCCCGGCACCAGTGACGAGGTCAACGCCCGCGCTGCGGCTGAGCACAACGACCTCGTGGCCCTGCGCCCGGGCAACGGACACGACGTGGGTGCCGACGGTGCCGGTTCCGCCGGCGACTGCGATCTTCATTTTTTCTCCTCAACACGCGCAGGCAGAAGTAACAGGATTCCGAGTAACAGGCTGCCGCCGAGGCTCACAACGTTACCGATGACATCCATGGGTGCGAGACCCTCGAGGTGGCCAAGATGGTAGGCGAGGTGCGGTGCGCCGAAGACGGTCCAAGCGATACCGACTGCGCGGGTCGCGCCAAGGCCGCGGGCGAAGATCGCGTAGATGCTTGCACCCGCGATTGCGAGATACAGCGCCCCGACATCGCGAATGAGGTGTTCGTTGAAGGGCCCGTCGATCGAGATCCACATAAGGCCGAGACCCGGAAACGAGTCATAGAACCCTTGCGGAAACGCTGCCGCCCAGACTCCAACGAAGAGGCCCATGGCGGCGGTGATGGCCAGCACTATGCGGCGTGAGATGTTGTTCATACTCATAAGACGATGTAGCGCGCCAGAATGTGACGTACGACCGAGATTGGATGCAACGTGGCTGAGCTCGACGAGGTGCAGGATGAGCGGCGGCACCTGCTCAACCTCGCGTTCCGCATGCTCGGTACGTTTGCAGATGCCGAAGACGCGGTGCAAGAGACATACATCCGTTGGTACCGGCTGAGCGATGCTGCGCGATCAGAGATTGATTCGCCACGCGGGTGGCTTACACGAGTCGCCTCGCGCGTCTGCCTCGACGTGCTGGGTTCCGCGCGTGTGCGCCGGGAGCAGTACGTCGGCGAGTGGCTACCTGAGCCGGTTCCCCTCACGGGAGCGAACGACCCGCTCGACCGCGTTACTCTCGACGACTCGGTGAGCACCGCTCTGCTTATCGTTCTCGACTCCCTCACACCTGCGGAACGCGTGAGTTATGTACTGCACGAGGTCTTCGCGGTCCCGTTCGTGGAAATAGCTGAGATCGTTGGACGCACACCCGCCGCGTGCCGCCAGCTCGCGACATCCGCCCGCCGTCATATCAAAGAGAGGCGCCCTCAGCCCGTAGCGCGCGAACGGCACGACGCGCTCGTGACTGCCTTCGTCGCGGCCTGCACCTCTGGCGATATCGCCGCGCTCGCCGCAGTGCTAGATCCCGACGTTGTGCTTCGTTCTGACGGCGGTGGGTTCGTTAGCGCTGCCCGAAAGCCGGTGGTCGGTCTCGACAACGTGGCGCGCTTCATCTTCGGGATTATGTCGAAGGAGCCAACGCTCGAGGTCACCCAGCGCGAGACGGCCGATGGGCTCTCGCTAGCCTTCTGGCGCGAGGGGCGCATCGGGGGCGTGCTGTCGTTCCGAGTCGCCGACGAACGCATCAGCGATGTGTGGATCATGATGAACCCGGAGAAGCTGTCGCTGTGGAGGTAACGGGGGATACCGCGCCCCTCAGCTAATCCGTAGGATGCTCACATGTTCATGCTCTCGACCTTCTACTTCTTGGTGCTCGTGCTGACGCTCGCCGACATCATTTCGGGCGGCCCGGACAAGTTCAAGAACCTCAACAAGCTCACGTGGGTATTCATCGTGATCATCATCCCGCTCGCGGGCAGCGTCCTCTGGCTCGTTGTCGGGCGCGAGTGGGGCGTATCTCGGCAGCAGATGGGCAGCTTCGGCGACCCGCGTCGCGCGGAGGCCGCTGGCTTCACACCGCAGCTCTCGACCGAGGCCGAGCTCGCCGCCCTGGACCGCGAGATCGAGCGTGCCGAGAAGCAAGACCGCATCCGTCGCCTCGAAGCTCAGGTCGAAGAAAAGCGTCGCGCGCAGGGCTAGCCAGCCCCTGCGCCCAGGCGTACCGTTCTCCGCATGGGCAAGCTCATCTACTCCGCGAACTGTTCCCTCGACGGCTACATCAACGACGCTGACGGCAACTTCGACTGGAGCGTTCCCGACGAAGAGTTGCACCAAGCGATCAACGACATGATGCGTCCGATGACAACGATGCTGCTCGGGCGCCGCATGTACGAGACGCTCACCGTATGGGAAACCTGGGACGTCTCCGACGAACCCCCGGTCATCGCCGACTTCCAGCGAATCTGGTTCGCCATGGACAAAATCATTTATTCAACGACGCTGACGGATGTCGCGACCTCCCGCACCACGATCGCTCGAACGTTCGACCCGGCGGCGGTGTCCGCTCTTGTCAGCTCAAGTGCGGGCGATGTCGGCATCGGCGGCCCGACGCTAGCGGCGCACGCTATCCGTGCGGGACTCGTCGATGAGTTCCACGCGTGGGTCGCACCCGTCATCGTCGGAGGTGGCACGCACTGGCTGCCGGAGGGGTTGCGGGTCGACCTCAGGATGCGCGAGGCGCGGAAGTTTGAGATTGGGTTTGCCCACTGGGCTTTCGAGAGTCTGAGCGTCAGACTCCCGTTAATGATGGCTCGAAATGGTGGGCAAAAAAATTAGACCTGAGTGCAGCTTAAGTCTCGTATCATTTGCCTAATCGCGTCATTACCGATTGAGGTCACGTTGGCAAAAGTTGAGATGGTGGCCGACAGGTATGTCCTGGTCAACGGGGAACCAGCGAGATCACCTGGACAAGCCGTTATACGTAAGGCGATTGATTCGCGCAACGGCGAATTCGTAGCTATCAAGTTCTTGAGTGCGGCTAACGATGCAGTTCTGAAGAAGATCTTCGACCGCGAAGTGGGGACGCTAAGCGCCCTCCAACACCCAAATATCGTTCGCTTGCATGATTCTGGAATCGACGATGCCGACACCCCATACCTTGTCCTCGAGTGGGTTGAAAGTAGCCTCATCGACACGTTCCGAGACCGCCCAGACATGTCGTGGGACGAGTTTTATGGCGCGATTTTTGCGCCTTTGCTTGAGGCAGTCGCGCATGTCCATTTAGCGGATCGAGAGCACCGAGACATCAAGCCGGGAAATGTTCTGATCGACGCAGGAGGGCGTGTTGTTCTCGCTGACTTCGGAATCGGCAAGTCGCGCGCGTCAGAATCGACGACCGGAGTCACCGTTCAGCAGTTCCGTTCCGGTATCTATGCCCCTCCGGAACTTTCCGACAAGATTCACTTTGTCAGAGACGTGTACTCACTTGCGGTTGTAGCTATTCAAGCAATGACCCAGCGAAACATTGAGGACTACCATCACCTCGCGCCCGCTCTAGAATCTGCTGCGATTCCGGAGAGCGTGCGTGAGTTGCTGCGCGAATGCATCGGGGATCCGATCGCCCGCCCGGCGAATGCGAGGGTGTTAGCTTCAAGAATTTCGGACGCACAGCGACAACTGAACGCTGCTGCGATCTCGGGATCGAACAAGCTTTCTCTGGTGCTCACGAACTCCGCCAAGACCCAGCTGTCGCCCTCTGCGCTTTCGTCGAATTCTGCGGAGGTTAAGGTTTTGGATGATCTCAAGAGCGAGGTATACGCGGAGTTGCGACGTGATGCGGAATCTCTTACTCGAGACAGATCAATCATCTTCTTGACAGGGATGCAACGGAGATACACGCTTCGTCCTGATGAGACGGAGTCCTTCTTCGTTGTCTCAGGGGTTACAGAGCCGCCCTTTGAGGAACTCGACAACGCGCGAAGGAGCGGTCTACGCGTTGATGAACTCTTCGGTTTCTTGCTTCGGAAGCCACTTTCCATCGCGGCAGCTTTGCCGATAGCCCAGGGCTTTCGAATCGAGCTCGACCGCTTCTACTCCCGAGAGAGCTACTTCGCACCTGAAGAGCCTTCCGAGGCCGACGCAATGTTGAAAACCTGGAGTGAGACGCTACTCGTGCGAGAAGAAGTGACGCGCAAAGAATTGGGCGTTCTCGATTACTCAGAGGCGAAACATTCGAACCGTGAGTCAACGTTCACGTTGAGTAGCGCCCTAGAACGAGATCTTTTCGGCAGTGAATGGGAGTCGCCAAGGAGCGGGTCATCTGGGTCGTGGGGCGTGCAGGGAAGTGTAGTCCGACATGATGCCAGCAGGGTTATCGTCCGGTGGCAGCGCGACATTGACCCGACACTTTTTCCTGCCAAAGGCAGGGTGCTTCCATTCATGGGGCATATACAAAGCGCTCTGCAACGTCAAAAAGACGCGCTTTCGTCCTTGCGCTCGGGAGCCGTTCCTGCCAAAAATCTAAGAGAGCTGCTTGTCGACCCGTCCAAGATGCCAGAAATTTCGCTGGACAGTCTGGTTGATGTGGATGAACTCGACGAAGACAAGAACCTCGCACTGAATGCCGCGCTAAATCTTGAGGGTTTGATGGTCGTTCAGGGGCCTCCTGGGACGGGAAAAACACGGTTCATCGCGGAACTTGTTCGAGCGTACCTGACGAGAAATGCCGGACATCGAGTTCTCCTAGTTAGTCAGACACACTCGGCGGTTGACAATGCGCTCACTCGATTGGAGTCTGCCGGACTACGAGGGCTTGTCCGGCTTGGGAAGAAGAACGACGAGCGAGTTTCGCCTCAGAACACGCATTTGTTAGTCGAGCCGCTTATGGAAGGCTGGTCGGGCAAGCTTCGCGCGCGAGCGGAAGCATACGTAGAGGATCTTGCTGCCGATGTTGGACTCGAGCCACGTCATCTGGCGGCGGCTCAAGTGATCAATCAACTGAAGGTATTGATTTTCAATCGCAATGCTCTCGAGAGGGACATCTCCGATCTCTCGGATGACGACGAGGTTGATGCGGAAGGCCGAGTAACCGTGTCGATGATGTACGAAAGACTCGACGCTGTACAAATCGAATTCGACGCTCTCATTGCTCGTGCAATGTCGATGTTGGGATCGGATCTCACGATGTCTCTGGCCCCAGATGTGGACGAACTTTCGGATGTTCTCGGCGCGCTACTGCCCGATGGTGAACATTTAAATGGACTTCTTGAGGTGATGGATATTCAAGCTGAATGGCTCCAACGCATTCCTTCGGATCCCAGCCTCACTGCCGCATTTCTGAGCACATCCAATGTTGTTGCCGGAACCTGTCTCGGCTTCTTGTCAATTCCGGCGATTCGGCAGATGGAGTTTGACCTTTGCATTTTCGACGAGGCCTCCCGTGCAACGGCGACTGAAGCGATCGTGCCACTCACCCGATCGAAGAACGCAGTTCTCGTTGGTGACCTGAATCAATTGCCTCCTCTGGACGAGGAAGTTCTTGCGCAGCACGCAGTAATTGCTGCCCATGGCCTTGACCGAGACGCGTTCGAGGAAACCCTCTTCAAACGACTCTCCATGCATCTGCCGAGTTCCGCGCGCTACTCCCTACGTAGTCAGTACCGAATGGTGAAACCTATCGGCGATCTCATCTCGGAAATCTTTTACGAAGGAGAGTTGGTATCCAAGCGTGAAGACTCGCTAGTCGGTTACGAGAACATTGGGGCACCTGTCTTGTGGTTGTCGACAAGTCGGTCTCGCGAACGTCAAGAACGCGCCGCTGCCGGCGGAGGATTTGTTAACGGTCTTGAAGCGAGAGAAGTCCTCGCGCGGCTCAAGTCGGTTGACTCTTCGGTAGAACGAGGTGTCATCGAATCAGGAAAACTTTCCGTTTTGGTGATTTCACCGTACCGAAGCCAGGTCGAAGAACTGAGACGGCATATCGGAAGTCACAACTTCTTGCACCTCGATATTGACATCGATTCCATAGATGCAGTTCAAGGTCGCGAATGCGATTTGGCAATACTGTCATTGACCAGAAGTAACCCATCCGGAAACGTGGGCTTCCTCGGAAAGGCCTATTGGAGACGAATCAATGTGGCCCTTTCACGAGCTAGATTTGGCCTGACGATCATTGGCGACTCGGATTTTTTCGCAAAGACTAATAGTTCATTCGCGTCGGTCCTCAAGTACATGGCAACCGCTAATGATGGCTGTGAAGTGAGGGACTTGAATGGCTAGTCTCGGTGTTCGCTATTTCAACCGATTCGGAAACGTTCGACCTGGGTATGACCTTGTGAGCGTGCTTACTGTCTATATCCCAGTCACTTTTGTAAGGGCCGAAGTGGTTGCTCAGCAGCGAAAAGACTTGCCTCTTCTCGAGGAGTTCGCACTGCGACTCGTCGCCACTGGGGTCGCCCGTATCTCTGAGATTGCTCGAGTCCTCGGTGTCGACGACGAGTATGTCGAGGCGGCAGCTGCAGCTCAAGTCGAGCAGAATAATTTGACCTACTCTCGGTCCTCAGCCGACCTGCGTCTCACTGACTACGGACTCCAGTATGTAGATGAGCTCGTGGCAATAGCACCGGTAGAGACAACAATCACCGTCGCGTTCGATCGGGTCAGTTGGGAACTAGCCTCCTACCGTCAGAAAGAGGCACTGACGGGACCGGATGTTAGTTCTGTCGAGGGGGTCATATTGCGAGCTCCTCGTAGTTCGAGGATTTCCGTCAAAGATCTTCCGCCCCGTGCTGTAAACGACATAATCTCCAGAGAAGCCAAGTATCGCAACGGACTTGAGGTTCTGCACACAAAACGAGTTCACCCGGATATTCATCGTTTTCTGCAGGTGGAACTGCTGGTCTACCTCGACCGCACGCGAGCGGATATTGGGTTTGAAATTCTTATTGACGGAGACCTCAGCGGACCCCATCGTGACGCACTTAAGCAATCGGGCGAGTTAGATGCTCTTGATCTAAGTGCGCAAATAGCTCCCGAATTGCCGGACGTCTCGACAGAGACACTCAAGCAGCTAGCGCTCGGTATCGATGCTCGTGAAGTGAACGGGATGGAGCACTGGGAACTGCTGGAATCGGCGCTGGAGACAGCGAAAAACAGGCTCTTACTCACCACCTCAATTGCAACCAGCCCCACCGTTTCGCGCAGGTTGCTCGCCCTAATCGAACTTTGCCTGACTCGAGGGGTTCAAGTGCACGTCGCCATCGCAATGAATTCGTGCGAGGAAGAGGTTCGCGTGGCATTGTCCGCGCTGCAGGCGAAGTATCCCGTCCAGTTCCGATTCGCCCTCATAGATGACGTTGTCCAAAATGTTCTCATTGCGGACGAAAGTTGGACTGTGTCAACATTCGCTTGGCTGGGTTACAACTCAGTTGGGACGAAGAAACTTTACGTGAGGCGCGAGCGCGGCATCTCAATTTCAGACCCTCTGCTAGTGGCAAGTGAATATGCGCGCCAGCGATCGTACATAGAAGAGATATCGTGATGCCGATGGCACGATGCCATAGAAAGTGCGAAGCGCCACAATAGACACATGCCAAACCCCAGCCCGGCCGGCCACCCGCACATCGGCTACGCCGCAATGCTGGAGCGCTTCCACCCCACGGAAGCCATAGAGCTGGCGCAACTGGCAGAAGCGAACGGCTTCACGGGAGTCATGGCCGCAGACCACTTCCAGCCCTGGGTGCCCGCGCAGGGCCAAGCGAGTTTCGTTTGGAATGTCCTCTCCGCCCTGGGCCAGGTAACAACCGGCGACCTCGGCACCGGAGTCACAGCACCAACGTTCCGATGGCACCCGGCAATGGTCGCCCAGGCCTCCGCGACCCTCGCCGCCATGTATCCCGGACGCCACTGGCTCGGACTCGGCAGCGGCGAAGCCATCAACGAACACGTCGTCGCCCGGTACTGGCCCGACGCCCCCGAGCGCATCAACCGCATGTTCGACGCGGTCGACGTGATCAAGAAGCTGTTCGCGAGTGGCCTGAGCAAACGCGACGTCAAGCACGACGGACCCTTTTACAAACTCGAGTCATCCCGCCTGTGGACAATGCCCGAGGTCGCACCCGAGATCCTCATCGCGACCGCCGGGCCCGTGACTGCGAAGCGCGCCGGACGCACCGTCGACGGGCTCATCACAGAAGGCGCCCCCGTCGACAAGATCGCCCCGCTGCTGCAGCGTTTCGCCGAGGGCGCCCGCGAGGTCGGCCGCGACTCCAGCACGATGCCGAAGGTTCTGCGCCTGCATCTCAGCTGGGCGCCGACCGATGAAGAGGCGATGCGCAACGCCCTCACCGAGTGGCCCAACGGCGGCATGCGGTTCTCCAAGAGTGACATCCGTTCGCCGTACGAACTCGAGCAGATCGCGCGACTCGTGCGCCCGGACGATTTCGAGGGTCGGATGCTCGTGTCGAGCGATACGGATGCGCACCGTGCGAGCATCCAACTTTTCTTGGATCTCGGATTCGACCGTATCTACCTGCACAACGTGGGCCGCAATCAAAAGGAGTGGCTCGAAGTGTTCGGACGCGACGTGCTGCCGAAGTTGGTGCGGTGATGTTGTCGGTGTGGGGGATCGAGGGGATTCCCGAAGTCACAGCGGGCGATGATGTTGCGGAGCTGATCTCGGCTGCGCTCGATGTGGTTTCGATACGGCCGAGGGTGGCCTACTCAACCGGCGAGACTGGCGAGGCGCTGCGAGACGGCGACATTCTCGCCATCACCTCCAAGATCGTCAGCAAGGCGGAGGGGCGCAGCATCCGCGCGAACGACCGCGAAGACGCCATCACAAGCCAGACCGTGCGACTCGTCGCGAGCCGCACACATCCGGGCGGCGTCACCCGCATCGTCGAAAACCCGCTCGGACTCGTGCTCGCGGCAGCCGGCGTCGACGCGAGCAACACGCCCGACGGCACAGTGCTGCTGCTGCCCGTCGACCCCGATGCGAGCGCGAGAGCGATCGCCGAAAAGCTGCGTGCGCGCTACGGCGTCACGATCGGCGTCATCATCACCGACACCCTCGGACGCCCCTGGCGCACCGGCCAAACCGACGTCGCCATCGGCGCCGCAGGCGTGCGCGTGCTCGACGACCTGCGCGGATCAACCGATGCAAACGGCAAGCGATTGGATGTCACGGCTCCCGCCGTCGCCGACGAAATAGCCGCGGCTGCCGACCTCGTCAAAGGTAAGGCGTCGGGAATGCCCGTCGCGATTGTGCGAGGTATGGGCCACTTGGTCACCACACTGGATGAGCCCGGAGCCCGCGCCCTTGTGCGCCCCAGCGCGGAAGACATGTTCCGCCTCGGGAGCGCAGAGGCCTACGCCGAGGGCTATGCCGCGGCCATTGCTGAGCAGACAACTGCCGAACAGACCACTGCCGAACGCACTACAGCCGCAGAAAGCACCAGCGACTAAACGAGTGGCCTGTTTAACCAGAGTCTGCGCAAGGTGAAGCCGTCATCCCGGCGTCCTGAATAACAGGAGCGCGCGCAACGGGAAGGCGCCGCCCACGGCGCACGAGGTTACTCGAAACGAGAGGCCGCGACATCCAAGCAAATTGCCAGTGAGGATTCCGCAGGGGTCTGACAGACTGACGAAGTGAACACAATGGGCCCGAACATCGATGTCGACCGAATCCCGCCCGGCACCACGATGCCCATGGACGAGTTCTACCGCTGCAGTGTGGCAATCGTCACGGCGATCGAAACCGTCATCGACGGAAAGCGCAACGCTGTGCTGATGGCGCTCACCGTGCTGCTTGCCGAAGGCCACTTGCTGATCGAAGATGTGCCCGGCGTTGGCAAGACGATGTTGGCGCGCGCGCTTGCTCAGAGCGTTGGATCGTCGGTCTCCCGTATCCAGTTCACGCCCGACCTGCTGCCCGCCGACATCACGGGCGTTTCCGTGTACAACCAGAACGACCACGAGTTCGAATTCAAACCCGGCCCCATCTTCGCCAACATCGTCATCGGTGACGAAATCAACCGTGCAAGCCCGAAAACGCAGAGTGCGCTGCTCGAGAGCATGGAAGAGCACCAAGTCACCGTCGACGCCACCACGTACGACCTCGCGACGCCGTTCACCGTCATCGCCACCCAGAACCCGATCGAGATGGAAGGCACCTACGCACTGCCGGAGGCGCAGCGCGACAGGTTTATGATCCGCATGTCGATGGGCTACCCCGACGTCAACGCCGAGCTGAAGATGCTGCGGGACCGCGCGACATCCAAGCCGCTTGATTCGGTGAGATCGGTTGTCAGCAATGCCGACCTGATGCGCATGATCGCCACAGCGCAGGCCGTGCACACGAGCGACTCCATCGAGCGTTACGCCGTTGCCATCGCCCACGCCACCCGCCTCGACAAGAACCTGCGCCTCGGCGCCAGCCCGCGAGCGGTGCTGCAACTCATCCGCGCCTCGAAAGCCCGCGCGGCACTCGACGGCCGCGGCCACGTGCTGCCCGACGACATCAAGGCGCTCGCCGTTCCGGTGCTCGCCCACCGGCTGATCGCGGCGAGTAGGGTCGCGTCGTCCGGTCGCACAACGCCCGAAACGATCCAGGAAATCATCACGCGCATCGTCAGTGAAACACCCGTGCCGCTGGAGTCGGCAGCGAAGGCCTAAGACCGTGGCCCGCGACCGAGCCGCACGGCACAAGCCCCGACGCACAAACGTCAGTTCGCGCGGACGTGCGTTTCTCACGTTCGCGGCGATCCTGCTGATCATCGCGTTCGTCTCGTCCAACCGGATCATGCTTCTCGCCGCGCTGATGCTCGCAAGCGTTATGGTCATCGCGACAATCGTTGTTCGGGTGCGGCGACTGAAGCTCGGGGTGCAGCGCACCTTCCGGCCAGCGACAGTCGAGCTCGGGGAGTCGACCCGGGTGACCCTGCTCGTGAGCAACCTCGCCACGCGTCGAAGCGCCGCCGCGTTCTGGCACGACACCCTGCCGTTCGCGCCCGGCTTTACACCCGACGCGGTGCTCGCCCCGCTCGACGGCCAGCGAGGCCGCGTCACCCGCGCCAAAAGCATTGTGCGACTCAGCTACGACATAACACCGCCCCGTCGCGGACTCTTCGAGATTGGGCCGCTCGCGATCGAGAGCGGCGACCCGTTCGGTCTGATCGTGGGCTCCGTCGAACTGCCCGAAACTCACACCCTCGTTGTGACGCCTCGCGTCTACGAGCTTCCGGGAACCGGCCTGCTGCTCGACGCGGGTTCCGGCTCCTCGACCGTGACCCGTCGCTCATCCAACGGCAGCGAAGACGACCTGATGACGCGCGAGTACCGCCGCGGTGACGCACTGCGGCGGGTGCACTGGCGCGCGTCTGCCCGGCACGGCGAGCTGATGGTTCGGCAGGAGGAGCCGCGCTCCCGCCCCGAAACCCGCATCATCGTTGACACCCGCATTGACGGCTACGACAGGAGCTTCCCGTTCGACATGGGCGGCGACCCGCAGGAATCCGAGAGCGCGGTCTTCGAGTGGGTCGTCTCCTTCATCGCCTCGCTCGGCGAACACCTGCACAACGCCGGGTACGTCGTTACTGTGCTCGAGACGGCCGGCCAGCAGATCACGCAACCTGGCGCACCGCGAGGGGTGGATGACGCGGCCGACCCATTCTTGTTGAGCCTCGCCGCGATCCGACTGGTGCGCGACCTCGACGAGCTGCATGCCGAGGCAGCCGCAGTGCAACGCTCGGAGGCCACGCTCGCCCCGATCATCGCAGTGCTTTCCGCCCCGAGCGACATCACGCTCGAGTGGGTGCTGCAGCAGCGGCGGCCCTACGAGGTGGGCACGGCGATAGTCATCAACTGCACGGATGAACTCGCCGACCGCATCGACGGCGCCGGATGGAACATCGTGCGCATCACCGACGAGACGGCAATCAGCGATGCCTGGTCGATCGCGCTGGCGGTGATGTCGCGTGGCTGAGGTTCGCGCGCAGTCCCGCGTCAAGGGCGAGACAACGACCTGGTCGCTCAGCATCGCGATACTCGTCACGCTCGGCATCACCGCGGCAAGTCTCGGCAGTCTCATCGACGACTCCTGGTGGTGGTTCATTGCGATGGGTGCGGCGATACTCGTCACCGGCGCCATGGTTGCGGCACGCATTCTGTTGAGGGGCCGGGCGTGGCCGCTTTTGGCCGGTGTGCTCATGCTTGTGGCGACGCTGAGCTTGTTCTTCGCGACATCCACCTCGATTCTTGGCATCATTCCCACGCCCGACACGATCAAGCGACTGAGCGATCTGGCGCTCGAGGGGGAGCGCTCCATTGCCATCCAGGAGACCCCCGCGACGGTGACGCCGGGCATCCTGCTGCTGCTCGCGGGTGGCGTCGCCGTTGTTGCGATCCTGCTTGACACTCTCGCCGTTACCCTGCGGCGGCCCGCGCTCACCGGCCCCGTGCTGCTCGGCGTTGTGCTGGTTCCGACGTTTATCGACCCCGACCTGTCTGACACGTTCTGGTTTGTGATCGTCGCGGCGGCCTGGTTCTTTCTTGTGCACGCGAGCTCGCCGTACTTCGAGCCGCGCGCCGCTGTGGCGATCGGCGCAGCGAGCATTGTGGCGGCGATCGTTGTGCAGCTCGCGGTGCTGCCCGGGGTGCCCCCCGACGAGCGGATCACCAACAGCGAGATCGGGTACTCCACCGGACTCAACCCACTCCTCACCCTCGGCCAGAACCTGCGCCGCGACGACCCGGTTGTCGCGATGCGGTACGTCACAACGGCCGCGACCAACTCGTACTTCACCTTCTCAGTGCTCGACAACTTCGACGAAGACGGCTGGAACCCGGGCGCACTCGGCGACGACGAACCGAGCGACCTGTCGAACATCGCACCTGCTCCCGGACGCAGCTCAGACATAGCGACATTGGATGTCACGACCTCCGTTTCGATCGGGCTCATCGGTGGCCGTTGGATTCCCGTGCCGTATGCGCCGGCGCGCATTCGCGGACTCGAGGGCAATTGGGTATGGCAGCGTGACAACCTCGGCATCCGCTCTGCCTCGGCCTCGATGCAGGGGCAGAAGTACGAGGCCGACCTCGAGATCGCGGTGCCGACCGCGGCCCAGTTGCGCCTGAGCGGCAGCGAGTTCCCCGACTCGGTGCGGCAATACACCGACCTGCCCGAAGACCTGCCTGCGGTGATTCGGGAGCGCGCACTCAAGGTTGTCGGCGACGCGGAGACTGACTACGACAAGGCGCTCGCGCTGCAGGACTACTTTCGCGACGGCGCTTTCGAATACTCGGAGAGCGCACCGGTTGACGAGGGTTACGACGGCGACGACGGCAACATCATTGCGGTCTTTCTCGACGTGAAGTCGGGGTACTGCGTGCACTTCTCCTCGGCGATGGCCGTGATGGCGCGCTCGCTGGGCATCCCCGCGCGCGTGTCGGTTGGGTTCACCCCTGGTGAGCTAACCGACGGCAAGGACGGACCCGAATACGTCGTCACAACCGACAACCTGCACGCCTGGCCGGAACTCTACTTCGACGACATCGGCTGGGTGCGCTTCGAGCCGACGCCCGGCACGGGCTCAGTACCGGTCTTCGCGGGCGGCACCCCTGGGGCGACGTCGGAGCCCGAGGATCCGGCCGACCTGCCGAGCAACGAGCCAGTCGACCCGGTCAACCCGTCGGCGACGCCGACCCCAACGCCCACGCCCACCTCAGCGGCGGGTGCGCCCATCGAAGAGCAGGGCACGTCAAATCTGTGGCTGCTTGTGCTGCTGGCCGTGCTTGTGCCGTTCATCCCGGCGATCCTGCGGGCCGCTCGTCGGCGCTCCCGGTTCACCGCCGTCAGACGCACCGGCGATGCCTTCGCCGCCTGGCGGGAGATCGCAGACACCGCGATCGACCTCGGAGCGTTTGACGGCTCCAACCTCACCCCGCGCGAACTCGAGGCGCTGCTCGTGGCCTCGCCCGCGCTGGGTCGGCTGCGCGCGGCGGTAGAGGAGACCGCGTACGGTTCCACCAGCGGGAGCGCGCGCCGCGACGACCTCGCGGCAGCGCTGGCTGCGCAGCGCTCCGGGGCGACGCGGCGTGCCCGGGTGCGCGCGGCCCTCGCGCCGGCGTCGCTGTTCGCCCGCGCCGCGCCACCCTCGGCGGTTGAGTAGGTCGCGCACTTCTTGTCGGTTGAGTAGGTCGCGCAGTTCTTGTCGGTTGAGTAGGTCGCCGGGTTCTTGTTGGTTGAGTAGGTCGCTCAGCGACCGTATCGAAACCTCGAAACCTCGAAACCTCGAAACCTCGAAACCTCGCGACGACGGTTTCGATACGGCGCTGGCGCGCCTACTCAACCACCAAGGGAGGAGCGCTGGCGCGCCTACTCAACCAGCGAGAGCAGCTACGGCCGACTGAACGCGATCACCGGGCGACCCGTCACCGGGTGCTCGAGCACGGCAGCATCGACCCCGTACACCTCGCGGATCAGCGCGGGGGTCAGCGTGACATCCATGCGCCCGGCGGCGACAACGCGACCGGCCGACATTACGATGACCGAATCGCACCACGACGCCGCGAGCGTCAGATCGTGCAGCGCCGCCAGAACGGTTGTGCCGCTCCCGGCGATGCTCGACAGCAGATCCAGAGTCGACAACTGCGCCGCGATGTCGAGGTGATTTGTCGGCTCATCGAGCAACAGCAGCGACGGTTGCTGCGCGATCGCCTTAGCGAGCAGCACGCGCTGGCGTTCACCGCCCGACAGCGTCGTGAAGTCGCGGCGCGCAAGGTCGGCAATCCCAACTGTCGCGATCGCCTGGGTGACGATGCCGGTGGATGTCGCATCCGGCGCCTCCCACATCGACAGGTATGGCGACCGACCCAGTGCCACGACGGCTTCGACAGTCAGCGGAAGTTCCGTTGCGGCATCCTGCTCGACAAGAGCGACGAGTTGCGCACGCTCGCGGCGCTTGAGCCCGAACAGGTCGGCGTCGTTGAAGCTCACGTCGCCCTCTGCCGGACGCTCGACCGCCGCGAGGGCACGCAGCAACGTCGACTTGCCCGCCCCGTTCGGCCCGATGAGTGCCGTGAGTGACCCCGGTGCGACGGAGCAGTCGACCCCGTCGACGAGCAGCTTGCCGTCGGCACGTATGACGATGTTGCGGCCAGCTAGCCCTGTCACGCGTCGGCCTTCCGTCGGGCCAGCAGGAGTGCGAACACGGGCGCTCCGATGAGTGCCGTCACGATGCCAACCGGCAACTCGCGCGGGTCGAAGATTGTGCGCGCGATCGTGTCTGCCCAGACGAGGAAGATCGCGCCGACGAGTGCCGACAGCGGCAGCAGAGCGCGGTGCCCGGGCCCGATGATGAGACGCACGGCGTGGGGGAGGATGAGCCCGACGAATCCGATCGAGCCGCTGACGGAAACCATCGCACCGGTGAGCAGTGCTGTCGCCGCGAGCAGTGCCCAGCGGGTTCCCTGCACGTTGACGCCGAGCGCCGCGGCCGAGGTGTCACCGAACGCGAACGAGTCGAGCAGGCGGCCCGTTGCCATAACCGGAATGCCGATGAGGATGATCGCCGTTCCCGCGATCGCGACGGCGGGCCAGCGCGCGCCGCTCAACGACCCGAGCAACCAGCTGAGGATCTCGCGGTAGGAGTCGCCGGTCACCGTCCAGAAGATCACGAAGCTCGTGATCGCGCCCGCGAGCGAGGAGACTGCAAGGCCGGCCAGCACGGTGCGGGTGGGTGTGATGCGGCCGAGCGCGCTCGCAAGCAGCAGCGTGAGGCCGAGGGCGAGCAGTGCCCCGAGAAACGCGGCGAGGGGCAGCAGCACCGAGATGCCGAGCAGGATAACGCTCACCGCTCCGAGTGAGGCGCCCGACGATAGGCCCAGCAGGTAGGGGTCGGCAAGCGGGTTACGCGTGAGCGCCTGCATAACGGCACCGCTCAGGGCAAGCCCCGCGCCGACCGCCGCGGCCGTGAGCACGCGGGGCATGCGGAGCTCCCAGACGATTCCGTCGCGCAGGAGTGGCAGGGGAGAGGTTCCGAAGCCGAGGTGGCTCGCGATCGCCGCCCACACCTCGTCGAAGCGGATCTCCGCCGGGCCGATCGTGACGGCGACGGTGATGGAGAGCACAAGGAGCACGGAGAGAGCGATGCCCCAGATTGCAGCGCGCGATGTTGCTGGTTGAGTAGGTCGCCCAGCGACCGTATCGAAACCTCGCGGGGAGGGTTTCGATACGGCGCTAACGCGCCTACTCAACCAACGAGGACTCATCAGAACGTCAACGCCGCCAGTTGCTCGGCGAGGTCGGCCGCGGCGGGCGCCGTGCGCACTCCGGCCTCCGCAGCAGCGAACGGAACGTACAGGTAGTTGCCGTTCTTCACCGCGTCGAGGTTCTTTGTCGCCGGGTTGGACTCGAGCAGCTCGATCTTCGAGGCCGCCGTGTTCCAGGTGGCGTCGACGAGCACAATCACGTCGGGGTTGCCGTCGACAACGGCCTCCCAGGAGAAGGGCGACCAGGTGTCTTCGATTGATCCGGCGATGTTTGACAGGCCGATCGTCTCGAGCACAAGCTCGGGTGCTCCGATGCCTGCACCGACGTAGGGCGTGTCGGTGCCCGAGGAGTACCAGAGGGCGGTGAGTCCGCGAGTGTCTGCCGTGATGCCGTCTACGGTCGCGTTCTGCGAGTCGATGAGCTCGGTCGCATCCACCTGGAATATCGAGGCGATCTCCGTGATCTCGTTGTTGATCTCCGCGAAGTCGAGTTTGACGGGCTTGTAGCCCTCTTCCTTGCAGGCGGCGGGCGAGACGTAGGTGTGCACGCCGAGCGCCTCGAGGTCTTTGCGCTCGCCGGCGCCCTCGGCCGAGAAGTTCGACTCCCAGCCGGCGTAAATGAAGTCGGGCTCGGCTTCGAGCACTGCCTCCTGCCCGGGCACCATGTCAGAAATAACCGGGATGGATGTCGCGGCCTCGGCATACTCGTCGGGCACAGGTCCGTCTTGGAACCCCGTGCCGATGATGCGGTCGCCGAGCCCGAGAGCGAGAAGCATCTCGGTCGACGTGGACTTGATGGTGATGACGCGCTGGGGCGCCGTCTCGAAAGTGACGGACGTGCCGCAGTTGTCAACGGACGCGGTCTCGGGCGCGGCGACGCGGATCTCGTGCTGTGACGCGCAGCCAGCAAGCAGCAGAACGCTCGCGGCGAGAGACAGTGGTACAAAAAGACGACGGTTCATAAAGAACTCCGGGAGGGTAAGAGGGCAGGGGCAACGGGGCACGATAATCACGTGCGCAACCGGGCCGCTCCAAAACCGGAGACGAGCGCGCTGGGCCAAATCAGGCCTGCGGGTGTGAACCAAGCGTAGCGCGGGCTGTAAGACTTGGTGCGTGCTGAGCCAGTGGACGATAGTGATCCCCGTCAAGGGCACTCCCGGCGCGAAGTCCCGGCTGGGCGCGGGCCCCGCGCTCGCCGAAGCGATAGCGCTCGACACGGTTGAGGCCGCGCTCGCCGTGGCTGCCGTAATCGTTGTGACGCCGTCGGGTCGCGAGTTCGAGGCGCTGGGCGCGAGGGTTGTCGCCGACCCGGGCGGCGGGCTGGCCGCTGCGGTCGAGGTGGGAATCGCCAGTGCGCGCGGCAATGTCGCAGTGCTTCTGGGGGATCTCCCGGCACTGCAGGCTGCCGACCTGCGAGCGGCGTTGGATGCGGCATCCACTCAGAAACGAAGCTTTGTGCCCGATCGCGAGGGCACGGGAACTGTGCTCATTGCCTCGACGACGGATCACGCCGCGGCCTTCGGCGAGGGGTCGGCCCAGCGTCACCGCGACGCCGGATACGTCGAGCTCGACGTCGACCCCGACAGCGCGCTCCGCAGCGACGTCGACACGGTCGAGCAACTCGAGCGCCTCGGAACCCGCGTGGGGAAGCGGACTACAGCCCAGCTGCCTTGAGCGCGTCGGCAGCGAGTTGTGCGCTGGTGTCGATGTCGGCCATCCAGAGTGGAACGCTGTGCACGTCAATGCCGTCGACGTCAGCCGAGTCCGAATTGTCGATGAGCCACGCGTCGAGCAACCCGCCCGCAGACCGCGCGCCGTAGTGCCGCGCGACGGCCTCGGCGCTCGTTTCGACGCCGATCGCCGTGAGGCACGCGTCGGCCATTCCGCGAACGACGGCACCATTGATGATGGGGGAGACCCCAACGACCGGGGCCTTCGTTGCAGCGAGCGCCGCGCGAATTCCCGGGATGCCGAGCACCGTTCCGATCGAGACAACCGGGTTGGATGGCGCGATCAGCACAACGTCGGCGTCTGCGATGGCCGCGAGCGCGGCATCCGTCGCGGTCGCTGACGAGACTCCGCGCTGCTCAAAGCCGAGCGCCGAGACGGAGGCCCGGTGGCGCGTCCACCACTCTTGGAAGTGCATCGACCCGCCCTCGACAACGACGTGGGTTTCGACCTCGGAATCGGTGACCGGAATGAGGCTTGCGCCGACATCCCATCGCGCCTGAATGCGGGCGGTTGCCTCGGAAAGTGTGAGGCCCTCTTTGAGAAAAGCAGAGCGCGCGATGTGGGTGCCGAGGTCGAGGTCGCCGAGGGTGAACCACGGCCAGCCGACACCGTAGGCGTTGAGTTCGGCGCTCACGCGTTCGGTCTCGCCGATGCGGCCCCAGCCCCGAACTTCGTCGTTTGCGCCGGCGAGTGTGTACATCACCGAATCGAGGTCGGGGGTGATGCGCAGGCCCGCGAGCCACATGTCGTCGCCGGTGTTGACGACGATGCGCAACTCGGCGTCAGAACCCGTGCGACGCAGGTGCTCGCGAACGCCGCGGGCGAAACGGGCGCCGCCGACGCCGCCGGAGAGGATGGTGATGATCACCCTCCAACGGTAATGGACGAAAAACCGGCCTTCTGTCGTCCGTCTATTTACGTGGCCGTCACAAGGGGAAACAATGGGGAAACGTTGGCCGTCAATGATGAGGGTCTGATCAGGAGGTTTTGTATGACAGTTGTACGTGCAGCAATCACCCAAACGACGTGGACCGGTGACAAGGAGTCCATGCTCGACAAGCACGAGCAGTTCGCGCGAGACGCCGCGGCTCAGGGCGCTCAGGTCATTTGCTTCCAGGAACTTTTCTACGGACCGTACTTCGGCATCACCGAAGACAAGAAGTACTACCGTTACGCCGAGCAGGCCGACGGCCCCATCGTTCAGCGCTTCGCGGCCCTGGCCAAAGAGCTCAACCTGGTTATGGTTCTTCCGATTTACGAAGAAGACATCACCGGCGTGTACTACAACACCTCTGTGATCGTCGAAGCCGACGGCACAATTCTTGGCAAGTACCGCAAACACCACCTGCCGCACCTTGACCGCTTCTGGGAGAAGTTCTACTTCCGCCCCGGAAACCTCGGTTACCCGGTCTTCGACACCTCGGTCGGCAAGATCGGTATGTACATCTGCTACGACCGTCATTTTCCGGAGGGATGGCGCGAACTCGGCCTCAACGGCGCGCACATGGTCTTCAACCCGAACGCGACAAAGCCCGGGCTGTCGAACCGTCTCTGGGAGGTCGAAGGACCCGCCGCGGCCGTCGCCAACGGCTACTTCGTGCTGCAGCCCAACCGCGTCGGCCGTGAAGACAACGAGTACGGCGAGCTCGCCGTCGACTTCTACGGAACCTCGCAGGTGATCGACCCGCGCGGCAACTTCGTGGGCGAGCGTGGTTCGGGTTCGGAAGAAGAGATTCTCATCCGTGACCTCGACATGGACATGGTTCAGCAGATGCGCGACGACTGGCAGTTCTACCGCGACCGTCGTCCGGATTCGTACACGAGTATCCCGAAGCCGTAGTAGTGCATCGCTGATTGAGTAGGCCGCCCGCGGCCGTATCGAAATCCAGATCTTGTTGATTGAGTAGGCCCGTCAGGGCCGCATCGAAATCTTCAACCGGTTTCGATACGGCCGTAAACGGCCTACTCAACCAGCGGGAGTTGAGTAAGGAGCAGTTCAATGAAGACCCTCATCAAGAACGGCACTGTCGTCAACGCGACAGGCAAGGCCCCGGCCGATGTGCTCATCGACGGAGAGACGATCGTCGCCGTGCTCGCCCCCGGTTCGAGCCTTCTCGGCTTCGACATCGAGGCCAACGTCGACACCGTGATCGATGCTCGAGGTAAGTACGTGATTCCCGGCGGCGTCGACGCGCACACGCACATGGAGCTGCCCTTCGGTGGCACCGCGGCATCCGACACGTTCGAGACCGGAACACGCGCCGCAGCGTGGGGCGGAACAACAACGATCGTCGACTTCGCAGTGCAGACCTACGGTCAGCGCGTGATGGACGGTCTCGCGACCTGGCACCAGAAGGCCGCCGGCAATTGCGCGATCGACTACGCGTTCCACCAGATCATTGGCGACGTCACCGACGACTCACTGCAGGCCATGCGCGCGCTGCCCGACGAGGGCATCTCGAGCTTCAAGCTGTTTATGGCCTACCCGGGTGTGTTTATGTCTGACGACGCCCAGATCTTCAAGGCGATGCAGGTCTCGGCCGACACGGGCATGATGACGATGATGCACGCCGAGAACGGCCCCGTCATCGACGTGATGGTGCAGCAGCTGCTCGCCCAGGGCAAGACCGATCCGTACTACCACGGTGTCGCTCGTGCCTGGCAGATGGAAGAGGAAGCCACGCACCGCGCCATCATGCTGGCGAACCTCACGGGTGCACCGCTGTACGTCGTCCACGTGAGCGCCAAGCAGGCGGTCGAGCAACTCGCGGCTGCGCGCGACATCGGGCAGAACGTGTTCGCAGAGACCTGCCCGCAATACCTGTACCTCTCGCTTGAGGAGCAGCTCGCGGCATCCAGCGAAGAATTCGGTGCTTTTGAGGGCGCGAAGTGGGTCTGCTCAACACCCCTGCGGTCGAAAGAGGAGGGTCACCAGAACCACATGTGGCAGAGCCTTCGCACAAACGACGTGCAGATGGTTTCGACCGATCACTGCCCGTTCTGCATGAAGGGCCAGAAAGACCTCGGGCTCGGTGACTTCTCGAAGATTCCGAACGGTATCGGCTCGGTGGAACACCGTATGGACCTGATGTACCAGGGCGTTGTCGACGGCCAGATCTCGCTCGAGCGCTGGGTAGAGATCACCGCGACGACTCCCGCGCGCATGTTCGGTATGTACGGCAAAAAGGGCGTCATCCAGCCCGACGCCGACGCCGACATCGTCATCTATGACCCGAACGGTCACACGTCGATCGGCTACGAGAAGACGCACCACATGAACATGGACCATTCCGCCTGGGAGGGCTTCGAGATCGACGGCCACGTCGACACCGTTCTCTCGCGCGGAAAGATCGTCGTCGACGACAACCAGTACCTCGGCACAAAGGGTGATGGCCAGTTCGTCAAGCGCGGGCTCAGCCAGTACCTCATTTGATTTCCTCGCTGGTTGAGTAGGCGCGCCAGCGCCGTATCGAAACCCACATCAGGTTTCGATACGGCCGTGAACGGCCTACTCAACCGGCTAAAACGTAGAAAGCAGCACCCCATGGAATTCGGCGCAGTCCTTCAGACCAACCCGCCCGCATCGCGCACCGTCTACCTCGCGAAGCTTGCAGAGCAGCATGGCTTCGAGTACGTCTGGACCTTCGACTCGCACCTGCTCTGGCAGGAGCCCTATGTGATCTACAGCCAGATCCTCGCCGAGACGAACCGCATCATCGTCGGCCCCATGGTCACAAACCCGGCGACCCGTGACTGGACGGTCACCGCATCCACCTACGCGACTCTCAACGAGATGTACGGCAACCGCACGATCTGCGGCATCGGCCGTGGTGACTCTGCCGTGCGCGTGACAAACGGCGCCCCGACGACGCTCAAGACCCTGCGTGAATCCATTCACGTTATTCGCGAACTCGCGAACTCACGTTCCGTCGAGTACAACGGCGCGCAGCTGCAGTTTCCGTGGAGCCGTGGTTCGAAGCTCGACATCTGGGTTGCCGCCTACGGACCCCTCGCGCTCAAGCTCACGGGCGAGGTCGGCGATGGCTTCATTCTGCAGATGGCCGATTTGGATGTCGCGGAGTGGATGATCAAGACCGTGCGCAAGGCAGCCGCCGACGTCGGCCGCGACCCGGAGTCGATCAAGTTCTGCGTCGCCGCCCCCATGTACGTCACCGATGGTTCAGAGTCGGCGCTCACCCACGCCCGCAACCAGAACCGCTGGTTCGGCGGAATGGTCGGCAACCACGTCGCCGACATCGTCGCGAAGTACGGCGCGGATGGCGCAGTGCCCCAGGCGCTCACCGACTACATCAAGGGCCGCGAAGGCTACGACTACAACGAGCACGGTCGGGCCGGTAACACGCACGCCGACTTCGTTCCCGACGAGATCGTTGACCGCTTCTGCGTGCTCGGCACCCCCGAGCAGCACATCGAGAAGCTCACGGCGCTCAAGGAGATCGGCGTCGACCAGTTCGCCGGCTACCTGCAGCACGACAACAAGGAAGAGACGCTGCGCGTTTACGGCGAGACGATCATTCCGGCAATGCGCGATCAGATTGTGGCAAAGGTATGACGCCAAAGGTCAGAGCTGTTGCGTGGGGCGCCCTCGGCGTCGTTGCGCTGCTCGGCGCCTGGGAGCTCTACAAGTTCCTCGGCCCGGCCGCTGGCTTTGTCGTCGGTGCGACCGAGGGCGAGACCGGCTCGGGTGTCATGCTGCTGCCGCGCACGAACGACCGCGCGATGCCGCACATCTGGGACATGATCGCGCGCCTCGGTGAATCGACGAGTGGCGGCAATACCCCGCCGCTCATCGTCCCGGTGATCACCGCGGGTCTGACGACCCTCGGCATCGCCGCCGTCGGTTGGATCATCGGCATCATCGTCGGCTCGACTCTCGGTGCCGTGATGCAGCGCTGGCGCCTCGCCGAGGCGGGCCTCCTGCCATGGATCGTTGTGAGCCAGACGATTCCGCTCATCGCTTTTGCGCCGATCGTCAACACGATCGGAATGCAGGCGAGTCGGGGCTCCGACTTCGACTGGCCGCAGTGGCTCTCGGTCGCGATCATCGCCTCCTACCTCTCGTTCTTCCCGATCGCCGTTGGAGTGCTGCGCGGCCTCGGATCGCCCGAGCGGATGCACCTCGACCTCATGCGCACGTACGCGGCCGGCTATTGGCAGACGCTCTTCCGGTTGCGCATCCCGGCCGCAGTGCCGCACCTGCTTCCCGCTCTCAGGCTCGCGGCGGCCAGTGCCGTCGTTGGCGCTGTTGTCGCGGAGGTGTCGATCGGCATGCGCGGCGGCATCGGCCGCATGCTCATCCAGCTCGCCGGGCAGGGGTCGAGCGACCCCGCGGCGCCCTGGGGTCCGACACTCGGATCTGTCGCGCTCGGACTCGTCGCTGCGGGCACTGTCGCCCTCATCGGACTCACGC
>Ga0247805_1000190_pt1 | contig 38146 bp, 35 predicted proteins | sample UWRJL044104R1_FD_180930 | JGI IMG/M metagenome (GOLD analysis project Ga0247805, IMG submission 180930) | Plant litter microbial communities from Arlington Agricultural Research Station in Wisconsin, United States - UWRJ-L044-104R-1 | ecosystem: Environmental > Terrestrial > Plant litter >...
GCTTCCTCAACGGGAGCTGCAACGGGCTTCTCTGCCTTGGGCTTGAGAACAGGCTTCTTCTTCTCGTCAGCCTCGAAAGCAACCTTGGCTTCCTTGACCTTGACGGTGCTGACAGCGCTAGCGTCACCCTTGAACTTGCCCCAGTCGCCCGTGAGCTTGAGGATGGCTTCAACCTGCGGGGACGGCTGTGCGCCGACGCTCAGCCAGTACTGCGCACGCTCCGAGTTGACCTCGATGAACGAGGGCTCCTCAGTCGGGTGGTACTTGCCGATCTCTTCGATCGAGCGGCCATCGCGCTTGGTGCGCGAGTCAGCCACGACGATGCGGTAGTAGGGCGCACGGATCTTGCCGAAACGCTTGAGACGAATCTTTACAGCCACAATTCTCCTGAATTGGTATGTGTCTTTTGACAGACATGTTTTGGTGGCGAACCGCTAGCCGTGAGCGTGGGGGCACACTCGGCAAACAAAAGCTCTGATGGAATCCGCTCGCGCCTGATTAGAGGGTCGGGCTGCGGCAGACTCAACTGGCTATTCTGCCAGACTTTTGACCGGAACGATAACGCGCGACTTTCTGCGCGATAGAGCGACACCCACGAGGCACAGAATGCCACCGGCGATGGCGAGCGGCACGGGCACTTCGGCAAACGCGATAAAGCCGAAAATGATTGCGAGCGGCGGCACAAGATAGGTGGAAACACCGAGCTGGCCGGCGGGCATGCGCGACAGTGCGTACGCCCAGGTGCTGAACGCGAGTGCCGTGGGGATCGCCCCGAGATAGATGACACCGAGGATGCTCGGGAGCGGCGCGGCCTGCAGGTCAGCGACGAGCGAGCCGATGAACGGCAGGCACGCGAGCATGCCGATCGCGCAACCGAGGAACGTGACCTGCCGGTTCGGCAGCCTGCGCAGTGTCGGCTTCTGCAGCAGAACGCCGGCGGCGTACGCGACCGCTGCGGCAAGTGCCCAGAGAATGCCCACGCCGTCGATGCTCGCCCCGCCGGTACCGATGCCGATGAGTACCACTCCCCCGAAGGCGACCGCGGCGCCGATCGCGAGCCATTTCGGGATGCCCTCGCGCAGAAACACTCCCGCGCCCAGCGCGATGAGGATCGGCCCGATGTTGACGATCATCGCCGTGGTTCCGGCGTCGAGGGTGTGCTCGGCCGTGTTGAGCGCAACGTTGTAGAAGCCGAACCAGACGATGCCGTAGCTGATGATCTGCGCCCACTCCCGGCGGGTGGGTCGCACCCAGGCGTGACCGATGAGCACAAGCGAGAGCAGCACCGAGCCGATGATGAGGCGGCCGAGGGCGAGGGAGCCTCCGCCAAAGTGCGGCCCGACACCGCGGATCACGATGAACGCACTCGCCCAGGCGAGCACTGTCACGATGATCGCCGTGAGAACGAGCGGGCTCAGCACGCGCTCGGGAACGGCGACGGGCGCTGGCGTTGAGGTGGTCATAGGGTCAGGCTAGCGACATCCACCGACGCCGTGAGAGGTGTGGCAGCTTCGACTCGAAGCTATGGCGCGACTTCGCCGACGGGCATTGTGGCGAGCACGCGCGTGCCACCCAGGGCGCTGTCTGCGCTGAGGGCGATGCCTCCGCCAAAGCTGCGCAGGCGGTCGTCAAGACGGGCGATTCCGCTTGTCGTGATGACGGCGCCGATGCCGAATCCGTCGTCGTCAAATACGAGGGTCAGGATGTCGCGGTCGATCGTCAGCGACAGCGCGACCGAGCTCGCCCGACCGTGTCGCAGTGCGTTGGAGAGTGCCTCTTCGACCACCCGCACGATGAGCAGCCGTCGTTCGAGCGGCAGCGCCGTGCTGCCGTTGCCCTCGAGCGCGATGATCGCGTCGTCGAAGTGCATGGCGCTCGCGATTGTCGCGGGAAGCCGCTGCATCAGCATCCGAAGCGCGGCTACCGCACCGAGGTCGAGGCCGACCGGGTAGAGCAGCTGGCTCATCGTTCGCACGTCAATCTCGCGGATGCGGTCGAGGTCGGCGCGGATCTCGACGAGGTCTTGCAGGTCTTCTTCGGTGATGTGCGCCTTGTTGCGGGCGAGAACGTCTGCCGCCCGCGCGTCGATGCGCAGTCCGAGCAGCACGAGGCTCTGCTGCACTGTGCCGTGGAGTCCCTCGGCGACGTCGCGGCGCACGCGCAGCTCTTCGGTCGCGAGGGCGTCGAGGGCTGCGACCGCGCGCAGGGACTGCTGCGCCGAGGCACGCTCGTGACCACGCACGCGCCGCCGCACAGTCACGTGATAGAGCCCGGCGCCCGCGGTCGCGAGGGCAACGATCATGACCGTGCCCGTCTCGACCAGAACCTTTGACGCATCGGCAAACGTGTAGTTTCCGATCGCGACCTGCAACGGCGCACGAAGGGTCGCGCTACCCGCGCACACAATCGCCAGGTCGAGAACGAGCCGCCCACCGTGATGGTCGAGTGAGCGGGTGACAATCACGAGCGTGAGTGCCACGAGCAGAAGAATGATGTTCGCGGTCACCCGCAAGCCAATGTCGCCGACGATGTAGGCAATGTCACCGCCCCGCCCAGCGCTGAACGCGGCCTGCGTCGCAACCTGCGGAACGGTTGCGACGCCACAGATCGAGAACACAACGATCATCGTCGCGATCATCACCTTGCGGTCGCTGCGGCGGTCCTGGGCCGCGACGTGCAGCTCAGACACGGGAGCTTTCTTCGATGAACTGCAGCACGGCGGCGACCCGCGGGTTTCGCGAACCGTTCGGCTCGAGGTCGAGCGCCGCGTAGATCGTGTTGAGGTGGTTTTCGACGGAACGCGGGGAGAGCTCGAGCCGCTCGGCAATCGCCGCGTTCGTGAGCCCCTGCGCCACAAGCTGCACAACCTGGTACTGGCGAGCGCTGAGTCCCGCGATGGCAGACCCGGAACGCGGACGCGCACGGTTCACCAGACCGGGGTCGAGAACAGTTCCGCCCGCGGCCGTCTCGCGCAGCGCGTGCATCAGCGTTGCCATGGTTGTCGAGCTGGTCTTCGAGAGATAACTCCAGCCGGATGACATATCCTCAGGCAGGTCGAGCAGTAGCGTCATCACGTCATGGCTCGACAGCAGCACGATGCCGAGCGCGGCGTCGCGGGCGCGCAGCGAGAGACCGAGTCCCACGCCGTTGCCGTCGCCCAGCTCGACGTCGAGGATCGCGACATCCACCCCGCCTGGAATGATCAGTTCGCGCGCCGAAACGGCGCCGGACGCGACCGCGACAACGTCAACACCGGGCTCGGCGGTGAGCAGCGAGACGAGCATGTCGCGGTACAGAGGCTGGTCTTCGACCACTGCCACACGGAGATTTCTACTCAAGTTCGGGTCTCTTTCGGGTACTAGGTGAAATCCCCTACAGAGAACCTCAATCACGACATTAGTGTTTCGGAGAACCCGATAGACCATCTAGTACCGCGACTGGGGAGTCGCCTCCAGAAGCACGCGGAACGCCCTGACCCGAATCGTGGCCCCGCGTGCTTCTGCTTTTAATCCGCGAGTCATCGTCGGGTCGCGTGTGTTCCGTCGAAAAAGAAGCCAGAATCGCCCCATGGAGATCGAATTCGGCAGATCCGAGCGCTCGAACGTCGGCATCGAGTGGGAGCTCGCACTCGTCGATCGCGACACCGGCGAACTCTCGCCGGCCGCCCCCGAAATTCTCGCCGCCATCGGCGCGGGTGACGACGACGGATTTCCGCAGGTCACCGCCGAGCTGCTGACAAACACCGTCGAACTCGTCAGCGGGCCGCACGCCCGCGTCGCCGACGCCGTCACCGACCTCGAGGTCATGATCGACCGCGTGCGCGCGGCAACCGACCCGATCGGCATCGACCTCATGTGCGCCGGCACGCACCCATACAGCCAGTGGCACGAGCAGGCCGTCACGCCCGACCACGAACGCTACGCGACACTCATCGACCGCACCCGCTGGTGGGGACGCCAGATGCTCATCTGGGGCGTGCACATGCACGTCGGCATCGAGGAACGCGACAAGGCCCTGCCCATCCTGAACTCGCTGCTCACCTACTACCCGCACTTCCAGGCGCTCTCCGCGTCGAGCCCGTACTGGGCTGGTGTCGCGACCGGGTACGCCTCCAACCGCGCCCTGCTCTTTCAGCAGCTGCCGACCGCCGGCCTCCCACCCCAGCTCGGCGCCTGGGCCAACTACGAAGAGATCGTCTCCGACCTCACCCACGTTGGGGTCATCGACGACCACTCCGAACTGCGATGGGACGTGCGCCCCTCCCCCAAGTGGGGAACCGTCGAGCTGCGCTTCTGCGACGGCCTGCCCACAGTGCGCGAGGTCGCATCGCTCACCGCCCTCGCCCAGTGCCTCGTCGAAGACATCTCCACGAAGCTCGACAACGGCGAAGAGATCGACCAGATGCAGCCCTGGTTCGTACGCGAAAACAAGTGGCGCGCGGCCCGCTACGGCATGGAAGCCATCATCATCCAGGATTCCCACGGCAACGAAGGCCTCGTGAAAGACGATCTGCGGGCGCTACTCACGCGTCTCGAACCGGTTGCAGAGCGGCTTGGATGTCGCGACGAACTGATGGGCATCGAGACAACTTTGACCGAGGGAGCTCCCTACGAGCGGCAGCTCGCCGTCGGCGCGCACAACGATGGCGACCTGCGCGCGGTTGTGGCGTCGCTCGTGGACGAGCTGCGCTGACCTCGCTGGCCTCGCTGGTTGAGTAGGCGCGCCAGCGCCGTGTCGAAACCTAGGCGCGCCCGCGGCCGTAATCAATACCTCGCCCGTCACGCCAAAGAGCGGATTTCGGACAATCGAGCGGGTTTAATCCCGCGCTTTCGTCCGAAATCCGCTCTTTGATGTGCGCCGGGCCCCTACGCGTTCTTGGAGTCGCGCCAGGCCAGCCAGTCGGGGATCGCGGAGATGTCGTAGTCCGGCCCGGAGATGCCGACCGTGAACAGCGTCGCGCCGAGGGCGTACTGCGCCTCGACCTCGTCGATCGAGCGCTTGCCGATCTCGGTGGAGATCTCGATTTCGCTCACGTCGCGTCCGACCGCTGCACCGTGCTCAGCGAGGATGCCGAGCTTGCGCTCCAGCGTCGCGGCGTCACTGAAGGAATGCCAGATGTCCGCGTGCTTCGCGACGATGCGCAGGGTCTTCTTCTCGCCGCCCCCGCCAATCAGCACGGGGATCTTGCGCGTCGGCGCCGGGTTCAATTTGCCCCAGCGTTCCTCGATGATCGGCAGGTCGCGGGCGAGCGCGTCGAGCCGCGTGCCGACCGTGCCGAAGTCGTAGCCGTACTCGTCATAGTCGCGCTCGAACCAGCCGGAGCCAGTGCCGAAGATGAAGCGACCGTCGGAAATGTGGTCGATCGTGCGGGCCATGTCTGCCTGCAGGTTCGCGTTGCGGTAGCTGTTGCAGTTCACGAGCGCACCGAGCTCAACGCGGCTGGTCTGCTCGGCGAGGGCAGCGAGCATGGTCCACGACTCGAAGTGCAGGCCGTCGCGCTCACCGCTCAGCGGGTAGAAGTGATCCCAGTTGAAGAGGATGTCGACACCCATCTCCTCGAGGGCCGCAGCCGTCTCGCGGATCTTCGGGTACAGGGCGTGCTGCGGTGCAATCTGAACACCAATGCGTACGGGACGTTTCTGCGCTGAGGTCATTGCTTAACCCTACGCCCGGCGAATTAAGCGCGGGTGGCCTCGCCGATAACCTCGCCCGTTTCGTCAAAGAAAGTGAGAGTCTGCCCGACGATTCCGGCGCTGGTTGCGAAGTAGAGCTCAAAACCATGATCAGCGCTCGTGCACGTCGAATAGTTGACAGGGCCAGTTGCCGACAGCCACTCGCCCGCAGCGCCGTAACGGAAGCGTCCGCCCGACCCGCCGCAGTAGTTGGTTGTCCAGTAACCTTCGGGCGAAATCGTGAGAGTGGTCTCAACAGCCCCGGCCGGGATCCATTCGCCGTAGATGTCCTTCGCGTACGCAGCATCGCCGGGAAGGCTCACGACCTCAGGATCGCTTCGTTCCACAGCGGCTTCAGGGCTGGCGGCGTCCGTGAGCGATGACGGCACGCCGGACGTGTCGAGCTCTGCGGTACTCGGGCTGAGCGTTGCCATGAGCTCTCCCGCGACATCCACCAGTTCAAACGATTGGCCATTAGCGCGCACAGTTGCAGCATCCGTGATCCAGGGCGTTGCGGGGTCGGCAGCGCAGCCCGCCCAGACTCCGTCACGCGTCGCGAGGAATAGCCCGGCACGCGCGGTGATGTAGCCGTTGAGAATGCCGCAGTCCACGTGAAGCGCGAACTCGCCCGCACCGATCTGAATCACTGTTGCAGGTTCGACTTCAGGGCCGGTCACGTCCCACGTGCCGACGAGATCAGTTGCGCTCAAACCGCTCTGCGTTGGGGTCGCCGCTATATGGACATTCGCTATCTCTTGCTGCATCACCGACGTACATCCGCTCAGCGCTGCGGCGGCAAGCACAGCGATGGCGAGCGCGCGTCTTGTGATCGAGACTGTGCGCTGTACACCGCGCGACGGGGTGTGGCTCACGGCAGAGGCTCTCCGGTCTGGTCGAAGGTGCCCAACACCGTGCCCGTCGCGTCGTACAGGGTAAGTGTCGAACCGTCAGTCGTTGCAGCTCGCACGGACTCGATCAACGCCCGGTACGCGAATGCGTCGCAGTCGAGATTGCCAGCATCGACAATTCTCGGAACAACGAGATACGAACCATCCGCGGCAAGCGAGATGTTTGCCGACGTGAATATGCTCTCGGTACCGCAGGGAATGCTTGCCATAATCGTTGACCCGTTGACACCGACAAACTCCTGATCGTCGAGCGGGATACTGGTATCGAAATCCGCATCAGTCGGCGACCAGAAGCCTTCGAAGGCGGTGAGCGGGGCCGCCTCGACGCCGGAACTCGGGGCCGGCGCAAACGCGTCGATGTTGGCAGGGGCGACCGGAACGGAGAGCCACTCGGCGGGCACCGATGAGTTAGTACCGAGGTAGCGGCCGGCGGTGAGGGTTGCGACGACCGAGCCATCGGCCGCGAGCAGGTCGAAGCCCCGCGAATTCTTCGCATACGACCTCGCCTCGAGTGCCCACTCCGGGCCAGCGAAGTACTGAAGCGTCGTCTGGGCTGAGGTGTCCAGGCACCCGCCGGTTTCCTGAAGAAGCAGTAGTGCAACTGACTCTCCCCTGCCCGCCCAACTTCCGCTGATCGTGCCACAGTCATTCCAGAAGTCAGCGCGAGTGTTGTCGAGCCGCAGCCACTCCTCGGCGCCCTTGAACTCCGTGTCGGGAGTTGTGATCTGCCACAGACCAATCAGCGTGGATGCGTTAGAGGTCTGCGTGCTGGCGAGCTGAGCGTCAACCTGCTCTAACGCGGGCGGCGTCGCCGTACAGCCAGCGAGGGCGAGTGCAGCGACCGCAAGAACAATGACGATTCGTCTCATGCTGTGAAGCTAGCCGACTATGGGCGCACCAAACTGAGAAAAAGATAACGAACGCGGCGCACCATCTGACCTCTCATTTCGCAACAACCGAGACCAGCACGCCATCGGGACCATAGAACGTCAATCCGGTGGATGTCGCGGCAACTCCGGTCGCGACACTGGCGAGCTCGGCGACATCGGATCCGTCACAGCCGATAAGGGTCCGAATGCCCGACGCGACAACGAGCAACCCTGCCTCACCCAGCACCCACCGACCGCCCGTGCGATTGCAGCCGTCGGAACCCGCCCAGGATCCGTCGTCGCGAAACTCGATGAAGGTGTTGTCATCCGAGTGTTCGGGATCAATCCACTCCCCGACAATATCGGTCGCCACCAACGCGTCCGCGGGGAGCGAGTTGAACTCTGGCTCGGTCCGATCAGACACAGGGGCGTATCTGTATTCGGCCCGCGTTTCGGACGGCGGAGAGCCATCCGCGCTGAGATGGGCAACGGTCTCGCCATCGCCGTCGACAAGATCAAAGCCCTCGCCGGAGGGGCGCACTCCGGTCGCCTCGTACAACCACGGGGCGTCTGTGGAGAAATCATTGGAATCGCAGGTGCGTCTCGTGGACATGAATAGTGCAGCGACGAACTGGTTGCCACGAGTGTTCCACTCGCCTTCCGTTGTGCCGCAGCGCGTCCACACAGCCACGTGGCCACCGAGATACAACCACGTCTCGGCGATAGCGCCCTTCGCCTGACTCACCCGCCACATCCCCGTGGGATCCACAGACTCGATCGGCTCCGCTGGGATGGCCGCGCTCGACGTTGCGTCTGCCGAGGCTCCGGGATCAGCAGTTTCGTCAGCAGTCGGCGACGTTACCGCGCAGCCGCTCAGGACCATCGCGAGGAGCGCGAAAGTAAGGACGGGTCGATTCATACCGCGAAGTTAGCTCACTTCACGACCGCCGAACTGGCAATCGGGTAACGAATTGAGTGCGTGTTCGCTCGTGGACCCTGACCTGTCTCGCGGAGCCTGACCGTGCGGGGTCCGCGAGCGACGTGAGGCTCCGCGACGGGATGCGACGCCCGCAACCGCACGAGTCGCGACCGCGCAACCGCGGCGCACCGCGCAAGCCGTGTCCGCGACATCCAACCGCTGGAAACTACCGCCCGAGGAACTTCTGCAGCGTCGCGAGCTCGTCTTCGGACGGTCCGCCCTGCTGCTGCTTGAGTCCGAAGCCGGAGCCGGAAGGGGCGTCCGACGACGCGGGCTTGACACCCGCGGCGAGCGCGGCGTTTTCGGCTGCGCGCTTAGCGGGGTTGCCCGACTTCGAGCCCTTTTTCTTCTTCGACGATGCCTGCTGCTTGGCTCCGCCGAACTTCTGGCCGGGGATCGGTCCCATGCCGGGGATGTTCGGCATGCCGCCCTTGGCCACGGTCTTCATCATCTTGGCGGCCTGGTCGAAGCGGTTGACGAGGGCGTTCACCTCGGTGACGGTTGTGCCGGATCCGCGGGCGATGCGCACACGGCGCGAGCCGTTGAGGAGCTTGGGCTGGCGGCGCTCCTTGAGAGTCATCGACTGGATGATCGCCTCTGTACGCGTGATCTCCGACTCGTCGAAGTTGTCGAGCTGCTGGCGCATTCCTTGCGCGCCGGGAAGCATGCCGAGCATGTTCTTGATCGAGCCCATGTTCTTGAGCTGCTGCATCTGGCTGAGGAAGTCTTCGAGCGTGAAGCTGTCGGTCGCGAATTTCTCGGCGACCTTGCGCGACTCTTCTTCGTCGAAGTTCTTCTGCGCCTGCTCGATGAGGGTGAGGATGTCACCAAGGTCGAGAATGCGGCTCGCCATGCGGTCGGGGTGGAAGGGCTCGAAGTCGTCGAGACCTTCACCGGTCGAGGCGAAGAGGATGGGGCGTCCGGTGATGGATGCAACGGAGAGCGCCGCGCCACCGCGGGCGTCACCGTCGAGCTTGGAGAGCACAACGCCGGTGAAGTCGACGCCGTCCTGGAAAGCGCGGGCGGTCTGAACGGCGTCCTGGCCGATCATCGCGTCGATGACGAAGAGCACCTCGTCGGGGTTGGTGGCCTTGCGAATGTCGGAGGCCTGCTTCATCAGCTCGGCGTCAACACCGAGGCGACCGGCGGTGTCGATGATGACGACGTCGTACTGCTTGTCTTTCGCGTGCTTGAGCGCGAGCTTGGCGACCTTGACCGGGTCGCCCTTGCCGTTGCCAGGCTCGGGCGCGAACACCGCGACGCCTGCCTGCTCAGCAACGACCTGCAGCTGCGTGACGGCGTTGGGGCGCTGGAGGTCGGCAGCGACGAGCAGCGGCGTGTGGTTGTCGGCCGCGAGCCACTTCGCGAGCTTGCCCGCGAGGGTCGTCTTACCGGCACCCTGGAGGCCGGCGAGCATAATGACCGTCGGTGCCGTCTTTGCGAATTGGATGCGACGTGCCTCGCCACCGAGAATGGCGACAAGTTCGTCGTTGACGATCTGCACCACCTGCTGGGCGGGGTTGAGCGCCTTGGAGACCTCGTCACCGAGTGCACGCTCGCGCACCTTGCCGGTGAAGTCCTTGACTACCTCAAGCGCGACGTCAGCGTCGAGGAGGGCGCGACGGATTTCGCGGACTGTGCCGTCGACATCTGCAGCGCTGAGCTTGCCCTTGCCGCGGAGGTTTTTGAACGTATCGGCGAGGCGATCGGTGAGGTTTCCAAAAGTGGCCATGATTCCAGCAGTTTAACCGAGCCGGAGGCTGTGCGCTTGCCGGTGTTTTCACGCTATCTGTGACGAATCGTCGCTGACCGGCTGTTCTGCGGCCTCCGAGTGACCTAATCTTGTCCAATGCCCCTTATTGTCCCCTTCGGCGGAAATTCCCCGAAGATCGACTCCACAGCGTGGGTTGCGCCCAATGCGACCCTCGTCGGAAACGTGACGCTCGACCCGCACTCGAGCGTCTTCTACGGCTCAGTGCTGCGCGCCGACACCGACATCATCCGTATCGGAGCGGGCAGCAACATCCAGGACAACGTCTCGATGCACACCGACCAGGGCCTTGTACTCACCGTCGGATCACGCGTGAGCGTCGGCCACGGTGCCGTGCTTCACGGCTGCACGATCGAAGATGACTGCCTCATCGGCATGAGCGCGACGATTCTCAACGGTGCCGTCATCGGCGCGGGCACCCTCGTCGCCGCAGGAGCCGTTGTGCTCGAGTACACGGCAATTCCCCCGAACTCGCTCGTCACGGGCGTACCGGCCAAGGTCGTTCGCCAGCTCTCCGAAGATGAGCGCCTCGGCCTCATCGAGAACGCGCGCCACTATGCCGAGCTGAGCCACGCGCACCGCGTGGCCAATGGTGGCTAGGTAGTCGCACGCGCTCTTGTTGGTTGAGTAGGCGCTCCAGCGCCGTATCGAAACCCTTGGACGCGCAGCTCGGTTTCGATACGGTCGTGGCCGGCCTACTCAACCAGCGAGAACTTGGTGGTTGAGTAGCGAGCGCCAGCGAGCGTATCGAAACCTCAGATCGCGCAACGGGGTTTCGATACGGCCGTGGACGGCCTACTCAACCAACAAGCTGCTGCACGAACACGTGCGGCGTAAAACCGGTGAGGTCGCCGATACCCTCGCCCTGGCCGACGAGCTTGATCGGGATTCCGGTGCGCTCCTGCACCGCGAGCACAAACCCGCCCTTTGCCGATCCGTCGAGCTTGGAGATGACGAGCCCTGTAACGCCGGCGTGCTGAATGAACGCCTCGGCCTGAGCGACGCCATTTTGGCCGGTCGTCGCATCCAACACCAAAAGAACTTCGGCAATCTCGGTCTGCTTTTCGATAACGCGGCGAATCTTGCCGAGTTCGTCCATGAGACCGCTCTTCGTCTGCAGGCGGCCCGCCGTGTCGATGATGCAGATCTCGATGCTGTTGTTGATCGCGTTCTCAACGGTCTGGAAGGCGACGGATGCAGGATCCTGGCGCTCGACCTGCGGGCGCACGATTGACGCTCCCCCGCGTTCGGCCCACGTCGCGAGCTGTTCAACGGCTGCCGCACGGAAGGTGTCGGCTGCCCCAACGACAACGGTGCGGCCGTGTCCGACGAGAAAGCGCGCGAACTTGCCGATCGTCGTGGTCTTGCCGACGCCGTTGACGCCGACGACGAGAACAACCGCCGGGCGGGCAGTGAGGTGCAGGGTCGAGTCGTACTTGGCGAGGCGCTCTTCGAGGGTCTCGCGGAGCATGCGTCGCAGGTCTTCGGGGTCGGTCGTTTTGAAGCGATCGACGCTCGCGCGCAGTTCGGCGACGACGGACTCGGTGATGTCCGGGCCGAAGTCGGCAACGATGAGGGCGTCTTCGAGGTCCTGCCACGTGCTGTCGTCAATGGTCTTGCGCGAGAACATTCCGCGAAGGGCGCCGCCGAGGGACCAGGGGTTCGAACGCTCTGCCATGGTGCCCAGCCTACCGAGAGCCTGCCGATAGGGTGGCAGGGCGCCGGTGTTACCGGCCTTCAGGGGGAACAGTGAACGAGATCAAGCCATCGAGCACCGTCTACAAGCGAGCCCTGGGAGCAAGTGCCGCGATCACCGTGCCGCTGCTCATCCTCAACCTGAGCACCAATCGATCGAACCCGCTTGTGCTCGGTGTGCTGCTCGTTGTCACGATCGGCATCACCCTCGGTTTCGTCTGGCTGTACTTTCGCAACACGCGCTACTCGGCCGATGCGCTGCAGGTGACAAAGAAGAACCTCTTCGGCCAGGTGCGCAGCATCCCGCTCGGCGAGATCGGTACGTTTGTTTTTCCGCACGCGATGACCGACCCGAATGGCACTGCAAACCCCACGCTCATTGCCCTCCGCCCCGATGGCTCCAAACTGTTCGGCCTGAGTGGTTCCTGGTGGGCTGGCGAAGACATGACCTCCCTGCTCAACGCGACGGGCAAGGTCGCCGACGTCATCCCGCAGCCCATCACCCCCGCGCAGCTTCGCGAACGCCACCCGAGAGCGATCTCGTGGGCGACGGCTCACCCGTGGGCCTTCGCGTTTATCATCGCTGGCGCAGTGGTGGCGGCCGGCATCATCGCCATCGTCATCGCGTTCGCAGCGTTCACCTCCTAGCGGGCTGGGAGTCTCCCGACAGCGCGAGGCACATTCGCTGAGCGCTCGTTAGCGTAGAACGATGGCCCTGATCGGATTCCACGCGTCCCACGAGCAAATCCACCCGACCGAACTTCTCGCCGCTGTGCGACACGCGGAGACCGCGGGCTTCGATGCCGCGATGTGCTCCGACCACATCGCGCCGTGGAGCGAGCGGCAGGGCCACTCGGCCTTCGCCTGGAGCTGGCTCGGCTCGGCGCTCGAGGCAACGAACCTGCCGTTTGGCATCGTCAATGCCCCCGGCCAGCGTTACCACCCCGCGATCATCGCGCAGGCGATCGCCACCCTCGGCGCGATGTACCCGGGGCGTTTCTGGGCCGCGCTCGGTTCCGGCGAGAACTCGAACGAGCACGTGACCGGAGAGCAGTGGCCGCGCAAAGAGCTGCGCAACCAGCGCCTGCTGGAGTGTGTCGAGGTCATCAGAGCGCTGCTCGCCGGCGACGAGGTAAGCCACGATGGCCTCGTGAAAGTCGATCGGGCGCAACTGTGGACGTTGCCGGAGATCGTTCCGCCGCTCATCGCCGCAGCGGTGAGTGTTGAGACCGCCGGGTGGGCAGCGCAATGGGCCGACGGTCTCGCAACCGTCGCGGCACCCGTTGAGCACCTCGAGCGAATGATCGACGTCTACCGCGACAACGGCGGGCGCGGCGAGCTGACCCTGCAGCTGCACGTGAGCTGGGCCGAGACCGACGACGAGGCGCTTGCCATCGCCCACGACCAGTGGCGCACTAACGTGTTCGGGCCTCCCCTGGCCTGGGATCTCGACACACCCCAGGCGTTCGACGCGGCGGCACGAGTGGTGCGGCCCGAGGATATGCGCGGCACTGTGCTCGTTGCATCCGATCCCGGTATTTTCATCGACGTGCTCGACCAATACGACGAGCTGGGCTTCGACAACGTCTACGTGCACCACGTCGGGCAGCATCAGAAGCCCTTCATCGACACGTTTGGTGAGCGAGTACTGCCCGAACTGAACGGAAGTGCGGCATGAGAATCACCGACACCAGCGACCTGTGGTGGAAAACCGCTGTCGTCTACTGCCTCGACGTCGAGACCTTTATGGACTGGAACGACGACGGGATCGGCGACTTCGAGGGTCTCTCCCACCGCATGGACTACCTGCACGAGCTCGGCATCACCTGCCTGTGGCTTATGCCGTTCTATCCGAGCCCCGATCGCGACGACGGTTACGACATTGCTGACTTCTATGGCATCGATCCGCGACTCGGCAACCACGGGGACTTCGTCGAGCTCGTCCGCACGGCGGAAGACCGCGGCATGCGCGTGATCGTCGACCTGGTTGTGAATCACACAAGCGATACCCACCCGTGGTTTAAGGCATCGCGGTCGAGCATCGACAACCCTTACCGCGACTACTACGTCTGGCGAGACGCGCCGCCGAAGTCGCAACCCGACCCGGTCTTCCCCGACCAGGAGACGAGCGTCTGGGAGCTCGACCCGAAGACGAACCAGTACTACCTGCACAGCTTCTACAAGTTCCAGCCCGACCTCAACGTCACCAATCCGCGGGTGCGTGACGAGATCGCGAAGGTGATGGGGTTTTGGCTGCAGCTCGGCGTGAGCGGGTTCCGACTGGACGCCGTGCCGTTCCTTCTCGACCCGGCCGGTGCAACCCCCGGCTCCGGCGATCTCGAAGACCCAATGGCGTTCTTCCGTTCGCTGCGCGCATTCCTGAGCCGCCGTTCGGGCGAGGCGATTATGCTCGGCGAGGTCAACCTGCCGCGCGACAAGCAACTCGAGTACTTCGGGGGCGATGACGCCGACGCGCTGACCATGCAGTTCGACTTCATCGGCATGCAGAACATGTACCTGTCGCTCGCTCGCCAGAACCCGGAATCTCTCGTCCGCGCGATCGAGTCACGGCCCGTGGTGTCGGTTGAGTCGCAGTGGGCCAACTTCGTGCGCAACCACGACGAGCTCACCCTCGACAAGCTGAGCGATGCCGAGCGCGAGGAGGTTTTCGCGGCATTCGGCCCCGACGAAAACATGCAGGTCTACGGGCGCGGAATCATCCGCCGGCTGCCGCCCATGCTCAAGGGCGACCCAAGGCGCGTAAAGATGGTCTACAGCCTGCTGTTCTCCCTGCCGGGCACGCCCGTTCTGTTCTACGGCGAGGAGCTCGGCATGGGCGAGAACCTCGCGATCGGCACGCGCAGCGCAGTACGAACTCCGATGCAGTGGACAACCGAGAAGAACGGCGGATTCTCGAACGCCAAGCCGTCCAAACTCTCCTCCCCGATGGTTGAGGGCGGGTTCTCCCCCGAGCACGTCAACGCGTCAGCGCAACGCCACGATCCGGAGTCGATGCTGCACTTTATGCGCAGGCTCATCGAGCGCTATCGCGCATCCGCCGAGATCGGCTGGGGCGAGTTCGAAGCGCTCCCGACTCCCGTGGATTCCGTGCTCGCGCACACGGTGACCGGCGCCGAAGGCCAGCTTCTCGCCCTTCACAATTTCGCCGACGAGCCAGCAACAGTGACCCTGAAAATCGAAGGGGTGGATGCGAGCTACCGCCTGCTCGACCAACTGCACGACACCGAACCAACCGTGCCTGCGGCAAATGGCGAGTTCACAATCGTTCTCGACGGATACGGCTACCGCTGGCTCCGCGTTGTGCCCTCCGACTCCAGGCGCCTGGGCTAGTCAAGGGCGGTTAACGAAAGGCGGCACGGGTTACCCCGTGCCGCCGTCGTCAATCAGTGGTTAGCCAAGCCCTGTGCTGCCGAACAGTGTGAGTGTGCGGTAGCCGGGCTTCTTGACCGTGACCTTGACGAAGATTCCGCCGTTGGAGATGTCCTTCGCCGTAACCGTGTGGGTCTTCAACGTTTGCCCCTTGAGCGGCTTGTCGTCGCTGCCGAACCACTGGTACGTCAGCGTTGCACCGGTCGGCTCGCTCGCGGGAACCACCGCAGCCGTGAGCTTGTTGCCCTTGACAAAGTTGCCCGAGATCTGGACGTTCTCGGGGGTGATTGTCCACTCCTTGGCGCTCACGGGCTGCGGCACGCTCGCACGCTTCGTCGGCGCGTAGCCGGTGAGGCTACCCGTCACGACCACGGTGATTTCCTTGTCGACCGCCGAGGTCGGAACCGTGAAGGTGGACTTCGTCGCACCCTTGACCGCGGTTGAACCGACGTACCACTGGTAGCCGTACGTGACGACAGCGTCGGCGGCGAGAGTCGACGCTTCTTCGAAGACAGGTTCACCGGTCCACGTGCCGCCGGGGTTGGCAGTCACTACGGTGCCAGCAACGAAAGGACCTTCGGCGTAGCTGATCTGGGGCTGGTAGGTACCCTTGATCAGCGGCGCGGCAGTGACGATCTTCGTCGAGCTCTGCTTGGCCCAGGTGGTGTATCCGGGGCCGGAAATGGTGATCTTCACCGAGATCTTCTTACCCTTGTCGGTGGGCAGCTGGTAGTAGTCGTTGCCGGTCTCGCCATTGATCTTCACCGCGCCGCGGTACCACTGGAATGACACCGAGTACTCGGTGAAGGGAGGTCCCGCGATCTGGAGGTTCTCACCGCCGTCGAGAAACTCGCCGACGTTGCGCGGGCCAAACGCTACGGGCGCCGTTGCCGAGAACGATCCCTTGAGGGCCTTTCGGGTTGCGACGCTCGTCTTGACCGCAGAGTCACGGAATCCCTCGGCGATTGCCGAGACCTTGACGGTGATCTTCTTACCAACGAGGTCGCCGTAGATCGGGAACACCGACTGGTTGCCACGCTCTTCGTTGTCGACTACCCACGAGTAGGTGAAGTTCTCAGCGACGATGGCGGTCGATCCGGCCTTCCAGCCGGTTGTGACTGCCTTGAGCGTCTTTCCCACGGTTACGGTTCCCGAGATCTTGACGGTGCCGGTCGTGATGAACTGCACGGGTGCTGACTGGTAGTGCGCGACGATGACGACCGCGTACTTGTAGCTGCCAACCGTCACGACCGAGATGCCCGCGTAGTTGTACGCGGAGTCCCTGACGACGGGAAGGAACTCGTCTTCCGGCGACGAGTCGAAAGCGAGCTGGTCGTAGATGCCCTGAATGGTCTTCGACTTGATGGCCTTTGTTGCCATGTAGTCGTGCACGGGAACCGACGGCGACACCTCGGTGTTGAGTTCAGCGGGCAGCGTCGTCCACTTCGGTTCCGCGGAGTTGGGCTTCTTCGCGTACGCAGCTGCATACGTGTTCGCGAATTTGGTGAGTGCCGGGTTCGAGGCGAAGGAGCTGACCTCGAGAGAGTTGCGCTGGGCATTGATCGTTGTGGTGAGAGCTGCTGAATCGCTGGCGTTCGTCGCCATCGCAGGAGCCGCGACGACGGGAGCCAGAACGAGGCCTCCGACCAGCACGGCAAATGCTGTCGCGGCCGCGAACGGCCGGCGAATGGACTGTGATCGAGACATGGAAATCCTCAAAGTTAGGGGCTCCAAAGCATCCTCTTACTCGCGCGCGAGCACGAGACCCCCCAAAGGGGGTCAAACGCTACAAATCCTAGGATTTCAGCGCGTCCGCTTGCTTGCGGCGGGTTACGCCGTCAGCGCGTGGCGGGCAGTCACCCGCTTACGCGGCAACTGCGCGAGTACGGCGCCGAGCATCAGTGCTGCGAGGCCGAACATCACCGGAGTCGCTGCGACGTTTACAACCTCGCCAAGACCGGGGGCGGATGCAACGACCCGATCGATCGCAGACACCTCGAGCGCGGCGCTCCCCGCTCCAGAGTCGACGCCTACCGAAACGAGTCGGGCGTCGCCCGTCGACGCGGGGGCGAGGCCGGTGACCCGCACAGTCGCAAGTTCGCCGGTTGCGCCCGCGACGGTTATCACGTCGCCAATAGCGAGCTGCGCGGCATCCACTCTGCTCGTAACGGCGAGGGTACCCGCGGGAAGATTCGGCGACATCGCGTCGTTAGCGAGAACGACGTAGCCGAGTCCGAAGAACGTTGTCATGATCGCGATCGTGAGAACAACCGCGCCGATGACCGCTTCGAAGGCGATGACGACCGTGCCGAGGCGCGAACGCACGGGAATGTGGCTTGCCTCGATTGCACGCGCGACGGCCTGGTCGAGGGGGTACAAAAACAGGCTCATGACGCACCACCAGGGCGCACTGCACTGTTCCACAACACACTTGAAATACACGAACTATTTGTAGCCACGATGATGCCTGTTCAGTACCGCACCAGCAGTCGGGTCGGACCCTCAGGGCAAGGATCCGTTGACTTTAGTCACAACTGACACTCATCGAGTGAACCCATGGGGATGGGCTCACAAGTAATGTCTACTCCCCTTTTTGACGCCTGTTCGACACCCCACATCGGGGGCAGAACGGACCGACGAAACTGTACCCCGGCCCTAGCCAGCACTTTTTCTGAAATGCCTCGCGGAGGCGCCATTATTTACCCCACAAGTGGGGTATAGGGCGTTCGTTTAGCGAATAGTGACGGGGTCGCTGACGACCGTGACGGGCACGAACCCTGCGTGTTTGCCGACAACGCGCACCGTGACCGACTTCTTTTTGTTCGCCGAGGCGAGCTTGTAGGTCGCGGCAGTTGCACCATTGATCTTCTTGCCATTGCGCAGCCACTGGTAGGTGTAGGTGGCGCTCGCTGTCCACGCCGGCACGGTCACCTTGAGGGTGTTTCCCACTTTCGTGTAGCCCGAGATCACGGGCGCGGGGGTCGCGCTGAACACGCGCGCGTCGACCGCGACGGGCGCGCTTGTGATCGCACTCGGCGCGTAACCGGTGCGACTGCCCGTTACCGTCGCCGTGACCGACTTGCCAGCGGCGGTCGGCGGAACAACGAAGGTCGGGCCGGTCTGCGCCAGCGCCGTCACACCATTGACGCGCCAGGCATAGGCGAGGGCAACCGGCCCCGGCGCCCACGTGCCGGGTGTGGCAGTCAGAGTCTCGCCCGGGAGCGGCACTCCCGAGACGACCGGCGTCGGGCGAGTCACGAGGAGCGCTGGCGCTGCCGCGACACTGCTCAACGATGTCTTCTGCGCCGAATACCCCGGCGCGGTTGCCGTGACGCGCACGGTGACGCGGGCTCCGAGCTCGCTCGGGGCGAGAAGCAGCGTCGCGCTGTGGGCGTCGGCACGCTCGCCCTCGACGGGTTGACCGTTCGCGAGCCAGTCGTAGCTGAGCACGCTGCCCTCGCGCGGCCAGGTGCCGACATCGACGGTGAGGGAGGAACCCACATTGTGGTCGCCACTGACTACGGGCACATTCGCCGCAGTGATCTTCCTGGTGGCCGACGTCTTCACCGCCGGAGTGACGTAACACTTGCGGGTGCCCTCGACGGAGACAGTCACGCGCTTGCCGACGTCAGCGGTAACCGGCCTGTAGTACTTGGTGGCGTCACCGACGACCGTTCCGTCGACGCGCCACTCGTAGCGATGGCGCACACCGCTCGACGGCGACCAGGTACCGGTGCGTGCCGTGAGCAACTCACCGGCGCGACCCGTGCCCGCGATCGTCGGCGCGGTCGAGCGGAGCGTGAGCGGCGCGCACCCGGTGTACTTCGCGACAACCATGACGTACCAGGTGCTCTTGCCGGTGATGACCCCGACGGCGCCGTGAGTGTATCCGCGCTTGCTCCACACGGTGCCAAACGATTCGGCGGTCATTCCCCAGACGATCAACGACGGGCGGGAGACCACAACAAAATCCTGATCGCCGAGAATGATGTCGCGGTCGGCCGCGATGAGCGGTGTCACCCCCGTTGCACCATCCGCCGGCGGCGAGTACAACTCGGAATACTCCCACTGACCGCGCGAGGCGCTCTCGGCCCACGCCTGCGCGTACGCCGTCAGAGCGGGGCTCGACTTCAGCTTGTTGATGCCCAGCTTCGCGCGCTTCGTGTTGAGCAGCGAAAGAACCTTGGCTCCGTCTTTCGCATTGGATGCCGCCTGCGCCTCCTCGGGCGCCGGTGCAAACGCGAGAGCACCGACCGTGAGGGTCAACGCGATAGCGAGAGCGGCGGCGCGGCGAATGCGGGCGGCGAGTTTCATGGCGTCCTAGGTCTGGAGCGAGCAGGTGCTCGCAAGCCTAGGGGTGCGCCGCGACATCCACGAACTTTAATCAGTTTGCGTGGGATGCCACGCGCTGGCCGACGACGGCGCTGATGCCGTCCGCGCGCATGCTGACGCCGTAGAGGGCGTCGGCGATCTCCATCGTGCGCTTCTGGTGCGTGATGACGATGAGCTGGCTGGTCTGGCGCAGGTCTTCGAAGATCTGCAGCAGACGACCGAGGTTGGCGTCGTCGAGGGCGGCCTCGACCTCGTCCATGATGTAGAACGGGCTGGGGCGCGCCTTGAAGATCGCGATGAGCAGGGCGACGGCCGCGAGGCTGCGCTCGCCACCGCTCAGCAGGCTCAAGCGTTCGATCTTCTTGCCCGCGGGGCGCACGCTGACCTCGATGCCCGTTGTGAGCATGTTGTCGGGGTCGGTGAGCGAGATGCTTCCGGAGCCGCCGGGGAACAGCACGGGGAAGACCTGGTTGAACGCCTCGCGAGTGTCTTCGAAGGCGGCGGAGAAGATGTCTTCCATCTTCTCGTCGATGTCTTCAATAATCGTGAGCAGGTCTTTGCGGGTGTTCGTGAGGTCGGTGAGCTGCTCGGTGAGGAACTTGTGACGCTGTTCGAGCGCCGCAAACTCTTCGAGGGCGAGCGGGTTGACGCGGCCGAGCTGGCCAAGCTTGCGCTCGGCGCGCGCGAGGCGGGCCTGCTGCTCGGCGCGGTTGTACGGCTTCGTGTTTTCTGTCGCTTGTTGAGTAGGTCGCTCAGCGACCGTGTCGAAACCCGTCTCGGCTTCGCTCGACGTGGTCACTTCGACAGGCTCAGTACGGCGTTCGACAGGCTCGACCACCGAAGGCGGCTCAACCACCGGGGGCGGGGTCTCGCCGAAGTCGACCGGCACGGGCACCTCGGGGCCGTACTCGGCGACGAGCACGTCTTCGATGAGGCCGAGCTCCTCCCCCGCGCGCTCGAGCAGCGTTGAGAGGTGAAGCTTCTTTTCGTAGATCTGCATCTCGAGGCCGTGAACGTTTTCACTCACCGCGGCGAGGCGTTCGCGCAGCGATGACTCCTGATGACGCAGCTCGGCGAGTTCTTCGTTCTGCTGCGAGCGCTCGGCTTCTGCTGCGGCGAGCTCAACCCGGGCCTGTGACACCGAGCGATCGACTGCGTCGAGCACCGCGGGAAGCGCATCGACGACGTAGGTTGCCGATGCAATCTGGCGCTGACGCAGAACAGCGAGGCGTGCCTGCTCTTCTGCCGCTGCCCTGTCTGCCTCAAGCTGTCGCGAGAGCGCTTCTGCGCGGGCCATTTCGGCGCGCACCCGCTCACGAATGGTTTCGAGTTGGATGCGCTGCTCGAGCTCTGCGGCGCGAGCGGCCTCTACTTCGCCGAGCACTGCGTCGCGGCTCGAGACGTCTAACATCGGGCGAGGAATCGCCGCGTACTGGTCGTGATCGTGCTTCGCGCGCTCGACCTCGGCCTCCGCGACGCGCACGGTTTCGGTCGACGCCTCGACGGCGGCCGAGAGCCGTTCCCACTCGGCCTGCGCTGCTTCGAGCTGGATGCGCAAGCGTCCAAGCGCCTCGCTCTGGGCGGCGAGGGCGGAGTCGAACTCGCGCAGTGCACTGAGTGCGGTCGCGGCATCCACCTTGGCGGTTTCGAGCGCACCGCGCTTTTCGGCGAGCAAGAAGCGTGTGCGCTCGATCTGCGTGCTCACCGTCTCGAGCTTCTCGGCGGCTGCGTCACGCTCAGCGACGAGTTCGAGGCGCGAGCGGGTCGCACCTGATCCGCCACGAAGCACGTATTCGGTGAGAACGTCGCCGGGCTTTGTGATGATCGTGATGTCGCCGAGGTCTCTCAGTGATCCCCACGCAGCGCGAGCCGCGTCGAGATCGTCAACGACGACGACACGGGCGAGAATTCCGGTGATTCCGTCTGGGGCGGTTACGAGGTCGCGGGCCGCAATGACGCCCTCGGGCAGCGCGCCGAGACTCGGGGCAGCCGCCGCATCTGCGACGACAATCTCGACGCGTCCGGCGTCGCTCGCGCGGGCGTGATCGAGCCCGGCGAGCGCGGCATCGTGAGTATCGGCGAGCACCGCGTTCGCGAGAGTTCCGAGTGCCGCGGCAATCGCTGCCTCGTAGCCGGGCTGCACCTTGACGTGTTCAGCGACGAGCCCGCGGATTCCCGTGACTCCGGCCTCGACGATCGCTGTCGAGCCGTCTTTCTGGTCTACGGCGAGCGAGAGTGCTGAGTTGCGGGCGGCGAGCGCATCGCGCTCACGCTCGAGCACGTGCAGTTCGTCGCGAACGGTTTCGATCTCGGCCTGCAGCGCGGCGACAGCGGCCTCGGCATTCTCGTATGAGACGTCGAGCGACCCGTCACCTTCGGTGCTCGTCGCGGCCTCGGCTTCGAGGGCGACAAACTCGACGCGCGTCGCGTCGCGTCGTTCTTCTGCGAGCTCGAGTGCATTTTTCTGGCGCAGCGATTCACCGCGCGTTGCCGCGAGCTTTGACTGGGCGACCTCGACGCGGCTCGCGTGGCCGGCGAGTTCGAGAGCGTGACGCGAGACGAGTGCACTCTGCGCCGAGATCTCGTCGTCGAGTGAATCGAGTGACGCTCGCGCGGTCGCTAAAGCAGCCGATGCGCGACCAACAAGCTGCTCGGCCTCAGAGACCTCACCCTGCAGGCGGATTGCCTCTTCGCGAGCGTCTTGTACCATGCTCGCGCTCACTGTCGAACCGATCGACGTCGATCCGCCCTCCTGCCCGAGCAGCGCGAGGCGCTGGTTGGCGAGTGAGTAGAGACCGCGAAGTCTTTCTTGAACGGATTCGAGCCCAAAAGCGGTGCGGCGCGCGATGTCGACGGCGTCGCCAACCTGCGCCTGCTCGATGCGGCTCTCGCGCAGCTTGGCCTGGTCGAGCTGCTCTTGAAGAACAATGCGCTCGGTCTTGCGCTCGCTTTCGCTACGGCTGCTGACCGTGATGGCGGCGCGAAGCTCGACGACCTCGTCGGCGAGGATGCGAGCGCGCGCGTCACGAACGATGCTCGCGATCGACTGGGCCTCGCGAGCGATCTCGGCCTGCTGCCCGAGCGGCTTGAGCTGGCGACGGATCTCGCCGGCAAGGTCGGAGAGACGCGTGAGGTTCGCCTGCATCGCCTCGAGCTTGCGGATCGTCTTCTCTTTGCGACGACGGTGCTTGAGAATTCCGGCGGCTTCTTCGATGAAACCGCGGCGTTCTTCGGGGCTCGCGCGCAGCACGTTGTCGAGCTGGCCCTGGCCGACAATGACGTGCATCTCGCGGCCGAGGCCCGAGTCGCTCAGAAGTTCTTGAACATCGAGCAGTCGACAGGTGTCGCCATTGATGGCGTACTCGCTGCCGCCGTTGCGAAACAGCGTGCGGCTAATCGTGACCTCGGTGTATTCGATGGGCAGCGCGCCATCCGAATTATCGATTGTCAGGATGACCTCGGCGCGACCGAGCGGCCCCTTCGTCGAGGTACCCGCGAAGATGACGTCTTCCATCTTGCCGCCGCGGAGGGTCTTGGCGCCCTGCTCGCCCATGACCCAAGCGAGGGCGTCGACGACATTGCTCTTTCCGGAACCGTTCGGACCGACCACACATGTAACGCCGCGCTCGAAAGCGAAGGTCGTCGGTTGTGCGAAGCTCTTGAACCCCTTGAGGGTCAGGCTTTTGAGATACACACGCCCGCCCTTCCATCCCGGTCCGATGTCAGTGTTTAGGGTACCCGACAGCGCGACCCGCCCCGTTTACAACAAACGGGTTTCGAATTCTTGGTTTCCATTAGTGCGAGAGGTATTCTGGTCGGCTGCCCTCGGCACGCACTGCCTGGAGGAATTATGACCCTGTACGAGATCGAAGAGATCGCTGTGCCCGAGTCGATCGACGCGCCCAATGCTGGGCCGTTCATCGAGATGTGCGCCATCAAGAACAGCCTCGAAGAAGAGGGATACGGCAGTGATGAGCTGAGCTACCTGCCCGAAGAGATTCTTCCGAATTGGAAGAAGCCCGACACACCGAATCGTGGTTTCGGTGTGCGGATTGACGGCGCTCTCGTTGCCCGAGCTTATTTTTCAGTCAACGTGGATGACGCGACCGGCACCGTCTGGCTCGGCGGAGGTGTGCTGCAGAACTATCGCCGGCGCGGCATCGGCACTGCTCTCTTCGAACACATCGAAAACATCGCGATCGCCGAGGGTAAGTCGAAGCTACTCGTCTACACGGTCTCGCGAGAGAACGACGGCGAGCGCCTCTTCTCCCCCACCGGGTTTGGATCGGTGCCAATCGACAACCCCGAGGTGCAGTTTTTGCTCGGCAATGGCTTCTCACTCGAGCAGGTCGAGCGCGCATCGCGCCTCGCGTTGCCCGTTGACCTCGAAGATCGCCTCGAATCGCTCACTCCCGACGGGTATCGCGTTCACCAGTGGTCGGGGCGCACTCCCGAGAAGTGGCTCGACGACCTTGCTCACTTGTGCACCCGCATGAGTACCGATGCGCCGTCCGCGGGCCTTGAGGAGCCAGAAGACGTCTGGACCGCCGATCGAATTCGCGCAGACGACGAACGGATCGCTCGCGGCCCGCGCACGCACTTCACCTCCGTCGTCGAGCACGTCGAGTCCGGACGCCTCGTCGGCTTCACGGTGCTCGACGCACCCGCAGAAATACACCGCCCCATCGGACAGGAAGACACCCTCGTTCTGTCGGAGCACCGTGGGCACGCCCTCGGAATGCTCCTCAAGGTCGCCAACCTCCTGCACATACAGCGCGAGCGCCCCGGCCACCCCGGCGTGATCACCTTCAATGCCGAAGAGAACCGCCACATGCTGAACGTCAACGAAGCCGTCGGTTTTGTGCCCATCGGGTATGAGGGCGGCTGGAAGAAGCAGCTATGACCATCGAATTCACCATTGAAGAACTTGTCATCCCGACATCCATCGACTCGGAAGGCGGCGAAGCCTTCGCCGAAATGATTCGCGTTCGCAACGAGATCGAGGCCGAGAGCGTGGGCAACTACGACCTCGCCTACGAGCCCGCAGAGATGCTGCCGCACTGGCAGCGCTCGTGGGAGCCGAAGCGTCTGCTCGTCGCGCGTGTCGATGGCCGCATCGTCGCGCGCGCGATCTTTGAGACCGAGGGCGACGATTCACCCACCGCGTGGGTGGCAGTCGAGGTACTCCCGTCATTTAGACGGCATGGTATTGGATCCGCTCTATATGGTTCCCTTCTCGAAATGGTTGAGGCCGCGGGCAACACGATCATTCAGACCTCCGTCGCGCAGAAGGTCGCACCCGGGCCGCAGCTCGACGCCCCGACTGGCTTTGGCTCGGTTCCGCTCGAATCTGACGCCACACGGTTTCTTCTCGCGCGTGGTTTCGCACTCGAGCAGGTCGAGCGGATGAGCCGGTTGGATCTGCCCGCCGCGCTTCCTTCTGTCGATGATGCACCCGGCTACCACGTTGTCTCGTGGACGGGTCGCACCCCGGTGGAGTACCTCGACGCAATCGCGTTGTTGAGGACGAGAATGCAGACCGATGCCCCGTTCGCCGGTCTTGAGCCCGACGACAATCCGTGGAACGCCGAGCGCGTGATCGAAGACGACGACGGCCAGGAGTCGAGCCCGCGCACCAACCTCAGTTCACTCGTGGTGCACACCGCAACGGGAGATGCGGCTGGCTTCACCGAACTATCGGTGCCACCTGAGCTGAACCGGCCGGTTGGGCAGGGCGACACAATCGTGCTGCGCGAGCACCGCGGGCATCGACTCGGCATGGTGCTCAAGCTCGCGAACCTTCGCTACCTCGACCAGGTCGCTCCCGGGCACCCATCGGTCACAACCTTCAACGCCGAGGAGAACCGACACATGCTGTCGGTCAACGAGGAGATCGGGTTTGTCGCCTGGGGCTACGAGGGGGCGTGGAAGAAGACGCTCTAGCCCTCGTCGATGCCCTCTGTTTCCGGGTCGATGTATCCCATTACCTGCGTCGTCTCGAGTACGGAGCCGAGTCCTACTCGGCTTGAGAGCTAACGAATTGGCGTCTTCGCTCGACCACTAATCACGGCATATTGAAAGTGAGTGTGCGAGCCAATTGGCGCGACTTGCTAAGGATTCATGGCCCAACTGCAATGATGGATTTCAACCCGAAGGAGCAGCATGATTGACGAACCGGTGGTTAAGCCTTATCAACCATTTCCGACATTCGTCGAGTGGTCGCGCGGAAAACCAAAACTCGCCAGCTTTGACTCGCTCGCAGCCGCATTTTCGAAGTCAAAGCATTCTTACTCTCCCGAAGCTCTTGCAAAATCTGTTGATGTGGCGACGAAATGGGCCGCTATCGACACCGGCGCTATTGAAGGTCTCTATGAAGTTGAGCGCGGCTTCACCTTCACCATGGCTCTCAACGCGGCGTCTTGGGAAAACATGCACCAAGTTCGACCGGATCACGTTGTCCGAGCGATTGAAGATGCAATGGAGGCATACGAGTACGTTCTAGATATCGCAACTGGCTCTCGCCCAATCACTGAAGTATGGATTAGGGAACTCCACGCAACAATCTGCGCATCACAATCGACCTATACCGTGTACACATCGGTAGGTCCGCAAGAGCGACAGCTTGACAAAGGTGCGTACAAAACCGACCCGAACAGCCCTCTCAATCTGGCGGCGAATGAGATTCATAGCTATGCCTCGCCCGAAGACACAATTCCAGAAATGGCGCGATTGGTGGAGGAACTCAAGTCTGACCTGTTCGCCAATGCTCACCCCATCCTTCAGGCTTCTTACGCACACTACGCTTTCGTTTGTATCCATCCTTTTCCTGATGGCAACGGACGGGTGGCCCGAGCTCTGTCCTCCATCTATTTGTACAGACATGTGGGCCTGCCACTGGTAGTTTTTGCCGACCAGAAGCCAAGTTACTTGGACGCTCTCGAATCGGCGGACCGAGCTGATTACTCGCTTTTCATCAGATTCATTAGCGAGAGAACTATCGATGCCATGGGAATGGCCAGAACGGTTCTCGAAAATGCATCAACGCCTTCAATCAGCGAGCAGATTAAAGCAGCCAACGACCTTCTAGTTGGACGAGGCGGCGTCAGCCATCAGGAATTCGACGCGATCGGGCTTCGTTTTCTGGATGCCTTCGCTGCGGCTTTCGATAAGGTGATTCACGATCAAGGGTTCACTGCCCCATTCCGCGTATCAACGAGCTTCCAAGGAACTCAACGAGGCGAAGCCCGCGAGGGCTATCGCCCAATTCCCGATCAACCACGAATCCTAAAGCTGGAAGTCCGCAGTAGCGCTCCTCTGAATTCCGCAGCTACGAGATCGTACAACTTGCTTCTTGCAAGGCCAGGAGTCTCCGACGTTCCGGATTTCTTGCTCGTTTACAAGGGCGGCGAGATCGCTGCTGATCTCCGCGAACTCCACCCGACTTTGGGAGCGGCTCTCCAGTTCCGCCTTGAAACGACCGCTGAAGCTCACATCGGCATTCTTCTCAGGTCGGTAGTTGCGCGCGGCGAGGATCAGCTTCGCAATCAAGGTTACGCAATCTAGAACTTCTGGTCGTTGCTACTCGTTCAGGCTCACAAGCGCTCCATAGCCGAGCGTATCCGCTGGCAGAACGGGCAGAAGTGCGAGCCGCGGTTCATAAACTGCTCGCGCACGATGTCGCGGCCGCAGCGGGGGCACGGCTTGCCCTGCTGGCCGTAGGCGTTGAGCGAGTGCGAGAAGTAGCCCGAGTTTCCGTTGACGTTGACGTACTGCGCGTCGAAGCTTGTGCCGCCCTCGGCAAGAGCCTTGATGAGCACGGCGCGCACCTCGGCGAGCAGCAGCGATGCGCGAGGCCGACTTAAAGAAGATGTCGGCTGGTTGTAGTGAACGCGAGCCGCCCAGAGTGCTTCGTCGGCGTAGATGTTGCCGATACCGCTGATGAGCGACTGGTCGAGCATCGCACGCTTGATTCCGGTTTTCCTCGCCGCTAGGCGGCTGAAGAAGAGCTTGTCGTCAAAGTGCGGATCGAGCGGGTCACGCGCGATGTGAGCAACCTGCGACGGAACGAGTTCGCCCGCGACATCCATCGCCGGTTGCAATGTATCGATCGCCATGGAGCCGAAGATCCGCTGGTCGACAAAGTTCAGGCGCAGGTCGCCGTGTGACGGGTGCGAGAGCTCGATGCGAATGCGGGTCAGGTTGTCGTCGGTGAAGCGGTCGCGCAGCAGAACCTGCCCGCTCATGCCGAGGTGAACGACGAGAGCCTCGGGGGCTCCCGCAGAAGGCGCGGCCTCGACGAGCGGCAGCCACAGAAACTTGCCGCGACGCGAAGCGGCAACAAGCGTGCTGCCGGTGAGGCGAGCGACGAAGTCATCGGGCGGGCCGGGGTGGCGGCGCAGCGAACGAGGGTCGAGAACCGTGACGGCAGAGACGGTCGAGCCAGTAACCGCGGGTGCGAGTCCGGCGCGCACGACTTCAACCTCGGGAAGCTCGGGCACCGGTCTAGGCGAGCTTTGCCTGAAGCAGCGTCCACGCTTGAAGGGCGGCAGCCATCTCGGCGTGCTTCTTGCTCGAACCGTCGCCCGCCGCAATCTCGTCGGCGCCCAACATGACAACCGCGTGAAAGCGCTTCGAGTGGTCGGGGCCGCTGTCGGTGACGACGTAGATGGGAAGACCGCGGCCGAGACGCGTCGAGAGCTCTTGCAGGCTCGTCTTCGGGTCCATCGCGGCACCAAATCGGGTCGGGTCGTCGAGCAGTGGCCGGATGAGCCGCAGCACGAGGTCGGTCGCGAGTTCGCCACCGACCGAGAGGTAGGCAGCACCGATAATCGCTTCGACGGTGTCGGCCAGAATCGACGACTTCTCGCGGCCGCCGGTCATCTCTTCACCGCGACCGAGGCGCAGGTGCTGGCCGAGCTCGATCGAACGCGCTACCTCAGCGAGCGCGACACTCGAAACCAGGCTCGCGCGGCGCTTGGCGAGGTCGCCCTCGTCGAGCGAGGGGTTCTCGGTGTAGAGCATGACGGTGACCGCCTGGCCCAAAATTGAGTCGCCAAGAAACTCGAGCCGCTCATTGTGAGCCGCGCCGCCGTGTTCGTAGGCCCACGAGCGGTGCGTGAGCGCTAGCTCAAGCAGCTCGGGGCCGATATCGACGCCAAGAGTTAACGACAAAGAAGCCCGCGTGGCCGAATCGGCCGTGACGGGCTTTCTTGTCTTGTCAGACAAGGACGTTAGTTAAACGTCGGCGACCTTGCGGCCCTTGTACTCCATGTACAGGGGCGTGCCGGTCGAGTCTTCGACAACCTTCGCGCGGTGCGGGAGGCTGTAAACGGTCTTGCCGTTCTCAATGGTCTTGACGAGCGTGGGGGCAGTTGCCTTCCACTGTGCACGGCGCATGCGGGTCGATGCCCGCGACATTTTGCGCTTCGGTACAGCCATTAGCTTCTCTTCTCTCTATCGGCAGCATTTGTATCGCTGCCTTCAACATCCTGGGGGGTTTCGGCTGCCAACCCGGCGAGCGCAGACCATCGCGGGTCAAGCACTTCTTTGGGTTTTCTGTCGGGGAAATCAGCCAGTCGATCTCCCGTTTCGGGATCAAGACCTGGGCAATCCGGGCGACACACCGGCTGGAACGGCAGTGCGAGCACTACCGCGTCCCTGACCAACGGTTCGAGATCGACATGATCATCGATAACCGTGTAGTCAAAAGCTTCGTCCTCAGAGTACGCGAAAAGCTCCTGAATTTCGACTTCGATCGGCAGGTTGACCGTATCCAGGCAGCGCACGCACTCACCAACAGCTTCTGTCTCGACGTCAGCCGAGACGAGGATGCCATCGTGGAGTGACTCAAGGCGAACATCGAGGTGCACGAGTGCACCGTCGCGAACGCCAATAACCGCATTGCCAAAGCCCTCGCTTACGGCAGCATCAAGCTGGCGTTCGCGCTCCTCACCGGGACGGTGCATGAGGTCGAACACCGGAACGGTGAACGGGGTTGCAATGAAATTAGGCACAAAGAGAGATTCTACGCGCTTCCGGCGGCCTTGCGCTGCTCCCGCAGCTTCCAGACTCCCGCGAGCGCCCCAATCACTGTCGTTACAGCCGCACCCAGCAACACCGTGCCCGATTCAACGACGCCGGGCAGCACCCAGAAATACACAATGGCGATGGATGTCGCGAGCCCGACGATCGGCGGAATCGTAAACAGCGCCGCCCGCCGCGTCGCCGGCCGCGCGAGCCCCACCACGAGCACCACGAGGCACATCGCGACGATGGCAAGCCCCGACCCGAGAATGTAGTCGCGAATCTCACTGCGCAGGTCGCCCAGCTTCACCCCGAGCAGCAGCACACCCACGCTCAGCAGAGCCGCGAGAAGCACAGAGCTCGCGAGCTGCCACGAGAACGGCAGCTCGCGGCCGAGGTCGCGCCGCTTGCGCGGAATGTAGCTCCACGCCTCGCGCTCAGACCACGAGGCGGCGAAGTAGCCGATGATCGCGAGCGAAAAGAAGGTGGTGACCGGTGCAACCCAGTTCTCGACGAGAAACCAGAGCAGCACCGCGATGACAAGCGCGATTCCCGGGCTCGTGAGCGCCCGCGTGACGTACGCGCGCCGGAAGTCGCTGCGCGCCTCTGGCAGGTCGAGCGGGTGCACGAGGGGCTGTTGCTCTGCCGAGGGCAGGGCGACAGTTTCTGTTATCTGTGCAGGCGTGATCTTCATAGTTGCCTCCATGGAGAGATGTCGAGGAAGGCGGCGACCGTGCCGCCCTTGCTGATGTCGTAGACCTTTTGACGTGAGACCCCGAGAGCCGAGGCGACCGCGACCGCTGAGTAGTCGTCGAGTAGGGCGTCGACGGCGAGCGCGCGCACGGCCGATGCCCGCGAGTTGAGGTGCGCGGCGAGGGCGCTGACTTCGGCGGCCAGCAGCGCAACCCCGAGGTCTCCCCCGAACGGCTCTGACCAGTCCGCTGCCCGGGCACGGGACGCCGCGTAGAGCGCGTCGCCGCCGTCCGCGAGGGCCGCGGCGAGGTCGTGCGGCGCAAGCCCGGCCTCGGCAAGGCGCGCCGCCACAGCGTCGCGCTGGTCGGCGGGCCGGTGGTCGAGCTGCCACTGCGTGTCGCGCACGGGCGGGGTCACTTGTCACCCCGGGGTTGACTGATCATGCGTGCAACTGTGCCACGCGACATCCAACGTGTCAACCCTAGGGTTACAACTGCCGCGCGAGTCCGCGACAGGGTTTGTCAACCACGACGGCGGTCATCACCCGTCTCGGTTGGCAAACGGCGTCATGGAGTGGTGTCGCGACCTATCCTTCGCCGTCCCACGGCCAGTAGTCGGCGACTCGATTTGCAGGCATAAGAATGACTACCGCGACAGGGCCTTGGGTTTCGAGGTCGCCACCCTCGTAACCGACAAAACCAAACTCGTCGCCCTCGTACTTTTCGGAAAACGGCGAAACACTGATCGGCTCTATATTCGGGGAGCCGAGCGCGATGTACCTCTTCGCTAGCACTTCAGCCGTCTTGTTCGGATCGGCGAGGGGCGCAACGTCGATCGATTCGAAAGTGCCGTCCGGGTTCCACAAGAAGACCGCCGTGCTGAAGCCATCGCCGAGAAACGAGCTGTGCAAGAAGAACTCGCGACCGTCGTCGAGTGTGCCCACGTATTCGTCTGGCCACTGGTCGGGAGAGATCGTGAACCTTGCGGGAATGAGCATTGCCTCGGGCGGGTAATCCTGAACCTCCCCGGAGCCGTCGTCGGTTCCCCAGACTGGATAATCTTCTACCGTCCAGGTGATCTCATCTTCTTCCGCCGCCACGCATCCGCTGAGGGCGACGGCAAGCGCGATGACGAGCGCGGTAGTGAGATTTTTCACGTGTCGTAGCCTTCGCCGTCCCACGGCCAGTAATAGGCCATAAAGTTGCCAGGCAGAAGTTCCACTATCGCGATGGCTTCTTCGTCGTCTTTCTCGGGCGCGCGGGCGACGAATCCAAAAGTTGTGCCATGGTATGCAACCGAAAACGGTGCGACAGTTATCGGTTCGAGTCGGTATGGACTAAGTGCAGCGAGGTGCCCGGCGCGAGCGGACTCGAGAGTTTCTGCGTCGAACGAGCCACGAGCGCCGAACTCTTCAACCTCGATCGAGTCAAACGATCCGTCGGGACGCCAGAGAAACGTCGCGACGAATTCGTTGTCCATCTCGAAGAGCTGGGTCACAAAGAACTGCCGTCCATCACGCGCCGTGCCCGCGAACTCGGCGTGATAATCGTCAGGAATTATCGTGAACCTGTTCGGAATCTCGCGCGCCTCAGGAGGCGAATCGAGCTCCCCTGCGTCGCTCCCCCGACGTTCAAAGAATCTCACGACCGCAACAATCACGTTGAAGACGCGGTCGCCGAGCCTCACGCAGTAACCGCAGTAAACGCCTCGTCATAGATCTCGAGCGCCTGGGCGACCTCGTCGGCCGTGACTACGCACGGCGGCACAACGTGAATGCGGTTGTCGGCGGCGAAGGGCAGCAGACCGCGCGACATAAGCTCCTTTTTGAGCTGCGCGATCGTGGAACCGGAGACGGGCTCCTTAGACGAGCGCGAGTCGACAAGGTCGAGCGCCCAGAAGACTCCGAGGCCGCGCACGTCTCCGATGATCGGGTGCTTCTCGGCGAGGGCAGCGAGGCCCGGGCCGATGTGGTCGGTGCCCATGGTGCGGGCGTTGTCGACGATTCCCTCGTCTTCCATCGCGTCGAGTGTTGCGACGATCGAGGCCATCGCGAGCGGGTGGCCGGAGTAGGTGAGCCCACCGGGAAAGACCTGCTGCTCAAACGCATTCGCGATCGACTCAGAGATGACAACGCCACCGGTCGGCACGTAGCCCGAGTTGACACCCTTCGCGAAGGTGATGAGGTCGGGAACGACGTCGAAGCCCTTCCACGCGAACCACTCGCCGGTGCGCCCGAAGCCCGCCATGACCTCGTCGAAGATCAGCACAATGCCGTACTTGTCGCACAGCGCGCGCACACCCTCGAGGTAGCCGGGCGGCGGCGTAAGAACGCCCGCCGTGCCGGGGATCGTCTCGAGAAGAATCGCGGCGATCGAAGCCTGACCTTCAGATTGGATGACGCGTTCGAGGTGCTTGAGCGCACGCTCGCTCTCTTGCTCAGGCGAGTCGCTCCAGAACTCCGAGCGGTACGCGAACGGGCCGAAGAAGTGCACGTGCCCGCGCGAGAACTCGTTGGGAATGCGGCGCCAGTCGCCGGTCGACACAATCGCTGCGCCCGTGTTGCCGTGGTACGAGCGGTACGTCGAGAGAACCTTGTCGCGCCCGGTGGTCAGCCGCGCCATCCGAATCGCATTCTCGTTTGCATCTGCACCGCCATTGGTGAAGAAGACCTTGCCGAACTGCGAGCCGGCTCGGGCGAGAATGCGAGCCGCGGCTTCACCGCGCGCGAGGTTTGCGTGTGCGGGCGCAATGGTGGTCAGCAGGTCGGCCTGGGCCTTGATGGCCTCAACGACCTTGGGGTGCTGATGTCCGATGTTGACGTTGACGAGCTGGCTCGAGAAGTCGAGGTAGTTGTTGCCGTCGTAGTCCCAGACGGTCGAGCCGAGGCCGCCAGCGATGACGAACGGAGTCAGCGAACCCTGTGCGCTCCAGGAGTGAAAGACGTGGGCGCGGTCGAGGTCAAAGGCGAGCTGGCCGTCTGAAGGATTCAATGACATTGGGTACTCCTGAAAGTGATGGGGTGGGCGGCCGAGGCCACCCACCCCAAGGTTATTACTGGATGTTACTGGCCGCCCTCGGTGAGCACGACGTCGAGGGGGGTGTACTCACCATTGACGGTGATTCCCTCTTCTTCGAGCTCTGCGAGTGCCTTCTCGATGTACTCGTTCGAGTACGCCGAGTCGGTCGGCTCTTCTGTGATGAGCGGCAGGCCGTCCTGGTTGATCGCCGAGAGGGCGCCCTTGACGGTCTTGGCCCATGCAGCCTCGTCGGTGACGCCGAAGTCTCCGCCAGCCCAGATGAGCTTGTTGACCTCGTTCATCTGCCACAGCTGGTGGTTCGGTCCAACGGGGAACGCTCCGCCTTCGCCGGCAGCAATTGCTGCGTCGTAGGTGATGGTTGCTGCCTCGGTGGGGTTGTCGCGAGCGTAGATCCAGCCCTTTGTCACTGCCTTGAGAAAGCGAACAGTTGCGTCAGCGTAGGCAGGGTCGTCGAGGCGAGCGGTGTCGGCCCAGAGGGCGTCCTGAAGCATTGCACCCTCGGTGTCTTCGTACGAGACAACGTCGAAGTCTTCTGGCGTGTAGAGCTCGCCCGTGGCGGGGTTGACCGTCTCGAGAATCTGAGCCCACTCGTTGTAGGTCATCGCCTGAGCGGCGTCGACGTCACCATCGAGAAGAGCGTTCATCGAGAAGTCCTGCGTCGTGATCTTCACGCTCGAAGCGTCGAGACCCTCGGCTGCCATTGCAGCGAAGATCTCCCACTCGTTACCGAAGCCCCACGAGCCGATGCGCTTGTCTTCGAAGTCGGCGACCGAAGCGACGCCATCACCCTTGAACGAAACCTGCAGCGTTCCAGACTTCTGGTACACCTGAGCGATGTCGGTGAGCTCTGCACCGCTGGCCTCGAGCGTGCCGAGAACCTTCGGAACCCACGCAACGGCGAAGTCGACGTCACCGTTTACGAGGGCGTCCTGCGGAACGATGTCACCACCAGAGGGAACGATCTCGACGCTGTCGAAACCCTCCTCTTCGAAGTAGCCCTGGTCGAGGGCAACGTAGTAGCCCGCGAACTGCGCCTGCGGCAGCCACTGCAGCTGCAGCTTGATGTCGGTGATCGGCTCGAAGTCGCCCGATGCGTTGTCTGCCGGTGCGGCACACGCGCTGAGAGCGATTGCCGATACAACGGCGACGGATGCGACGGCCAGGCCGCGTCGAATGCTGTGTCTCATGCTGGTCCTTTCGTGGTGCGTGATTGGTGGTGCGAGGCGGTGCATTTCAAATACCCGGTCTAGACCGGTTTTCTTCTCGATACGGCGCGCTCGAGCAGCGACATAACGAGAAAGAGTGCGAGGCCGATGGCGATGCCGCCGGCGACATAGGCGAAGGCAAGCGATGCACGGCCCGACTTCGCGTAGGTGGCGATCGCCGTGCCGATTCCGTCGGCCGGGCCGCCGAAGTACTCGGCGACGAGTGCCGCGATGACGGCGATCGAGCTGGCGATGCGTAGACCCGTCAGCAGGTAGGGAAGCGCCGTAGGCAGCGTCAAAACCCGAAAAGTCTGCATGGATGTCGCGGCCGACGCCCGCAGCAGGTCGCGGTGCACGGGGCGGGTCTGCCTCAGCCCGCGCAGCACGTTGACGAACACCGGAACAAACGCCGCGATCGCGGCGACCGAGAGACGCCCGAACTGGCTCGAAGCGCCGAACATTGTGTTGAGAATGGGCGTCAGTGCGACGATCGGCACCACAGCGATGGATGCGACGAGCGGGGCGAGCATTCCATCGATCGGACGGAACGTGGCGGCGAGCGCCGCGAGCACGATCGCCACGATGCTGCCGACGAGCAGACCCGTGAGCGCGTTGGTCGCGGTGATCATCATGTCTTCCCAGATGATGCCGAAGCGCAGAATGAACTCTTCGACGATCGCGATCGGGCTCGGCAGCGCGCGCGGCGCAGCGTCGAGCACGTCGACGACGAGAATCCAGACGCCGATCATCAGCAGACCAACGACGACGGGCGCCGCGAAGCGAACCCAGCCTCTTACCGGTGCGTCGTAGGTTGCGCTGCTCATCGTTCGTTCGCCCTCTCCACGGGCGCACCGTGCAGTGCTTCGCGAACGGCTGTCACTCGCGTGAAGTACTCGGGCGACTCGCGCAGGGTCTCGTCGCGCACCTCGCCGAGGTCGGTTGTGACGATCTCGGTGATGCGACCCGGTCGGGGGCTCATTACAACAACGCGGTCAGACAGAAAGACGGCCTCGGGAATTGAGTGCGTCACGAACACAACAGCAGCGCCGGTCTCTTTCGCGATGCGGGTGAGCTCGCCCTGCAGGTATTCACGCGTCATCTCATCGAGCGCGCCGAATGGCTCATCCATAAGCAGCAGGCGCGGCTGCTCGGCGAGCGACCGGGCGATCGCGACGCGCTGCTGCATTCCGCCCGAGAGCTGGTCGGGGTAGCGGTCGATGAAGTCGGTGAGCCCAACGAGCTCTGCAAGGTCTGCGACGCGCTTTGCCCGGGCAGGCTTCGCCATGCCGTGCAGCTCGAGCGGCAGGGCGATGTTGCCGCCCACCGTGCGCCAGGGCAGAAGGCCGGCCTGCTGAAATGCGATGCCGTAGTCCTGGTCGATGCGGGCCTTGGCGGCCGGCTTGCCGAAGATTTCAAGCTCGCCCGTTGTAGCGCTGTCGAGGTCGGCGATGAGGCGCAGAAGCGTCGACTTGCCGCATCCCGACGGGCCGATGAGCGAGACGAACTCCCCCGCCGACACGGTGAGCTCCACTTCGGTGAGGGCGACGACATCCCCCGCCTTTGTTGGAAAGGTCTTGCCGACCCCTGATGCCCGTACTGCGAATTCGGTCGTCATGCGGTCTGTTCTCCCCTGCGGTAGTTCTTAAGCGTGAGGCCGATGAGGGCAACGGTGCCCGCAGCGACGAGTCCAAGCGCGACCGACCCGAGGGTTGGCCCCCATGGTGCTGCGGGGTCGCTCGACCCCTGCCCGGCAAGTTGGATGAGCATGCGGCCGATGCCGCCCTGCATTCCGATCGAGACTTCGGCGACAACGGCGCCGACGACGGCGCTGGCCGCTGCGAGCCTGAGCGCGGGAAGCAGGTGGGGAATTGCCGCCGGGATGCGCAGACGAAACAGCGTCTGCCAATAGCCAGCGGCGTACGTGCGCATGAGGTCGAGGTGCATACGATCGGGCGACTCGAGACCGCGCAGCACACCAATGGCGATCGGGAAGAACGACAGGTATGAAGCGATGATCGCGACCGAGAGAGCTTGCGGCCAATCGAATGCAGAGCCGCGGCTGGCCTGCATTCCGATCGTGTTGACGATCGGTGCGAAGGCGATGAGCGGAATCGTCTGGCTCACAACGATCCAGGGCAGGAGACCCGCTTCGGCAAGGCGCCAGCGCTGCATAACCGCGCCAAGAATCGAGCCAACGACGATTCCGATGATCCAGCCGACGGCGGCGATGCCGAGGGTCGTCAGGCCCGCTGTGATGACGGGAACAATGAGCGGCGGGGTGGTGCCACCGCTCGTTGACTCACCGAGGCGAGCGATCATGTCCCAGATGTGCGGCATCGCGCGATCGTTTGTGCGCGGCAGAAGCATCACACCAGAGCCGGTCTCGCCCTCGGTCGCGCCGACGACGAAGCCGGCGGCCGGGCCGAGAAACTTGTAAAGCTCCCACGAGCCGAGCAGCGCGACGACGCCGAGAACACCCCAGCTGACGGCCCTGACTTTGCCGGCGCGCAGGGTCATACCTTTGCCACGATCTGGTCGCGCATTGCCGGAATGATCGTCTCGCCGTAAACGCGCAGCGTCTCTTCTTTGTTGTCGTGCTGCAGGTAACCGGCGAACTGGTCGACACCGAGCTCTTTGAGCGCCGTGAGCTTCTCGATGTGCTGCTCGGGGGTGCCGAGCACGCAGAAGCGGTCGACAATCTCATCGGGAACGAAGTCGGCGTGCGTGTTACCGGCACGACCGTGCTCATTGTAGTCGTATCCCTCGCGGCCCTTGATGTAGTCGGTCAGCGCCTGCGGAACAGCGCCGTCGGAGCCGTACTTCGCAACGATGTCGGCTACGTGGTTGCCGACCATCCCACCGAACCACCGGTTCTGGTTGCGGGCATGGGTGAGCGCCGACTCTGAACCATCAGTGACGTACATCGGTGCGGCAACGCAGAACTTGATCGACTCCGGATCGCGGCCCACGTCAGCGGCTGCCTTGCGCACGGTCTTGATCATCCACTCCGCGACATCCACATCGGCCATCTGCAAAATGAAGCCATCGCCGACCTCGCCCGTGAGTTTGAGCGCCAGGGGGCCGTAGGCGGCAACCCAGATGTCGAGCTTTGAGCCACGGCTCCACGGAAACTGCAGCTGAGCGCCGTTGTATTCGACGGAGCGAGAGTTGGCGAGCTCGCGAATGACGTGAATGGATTCACGCAGCGTCTTGAGAGTCGTCGGCGCACCGTTTGTCACGCGCACGGCAGAGTCGCCGCGGCCGATTCCGCAGATTGTGCGGTTGCCGTACATCTCGTTGAGGGTCGCGTAGGTCGAGGCCGTAACCGTCCAGTCGCGGGTTGCCGGGTTTGTCACCATCGGGCCGACGATGATGCGGTTCGTCTCGGCAAGGATCTGGCTGTAGATCACATAGGGCTCCTGCCAGAGCAGGTGCGAGTCGAACGTCCAGACGTACTCGAAGCCATGCTGCTCTGCAAGCTTCGCGAGGTAGACGGTGCGCGATGCGGGCGGGTTGGTCTGAAGGACTGCGCCGAATTCCATGGGGTGCTGCTTTCTACGTTTTAGCCGGT
>Ga0247805_1000191_pt1 | contig 38068 bp, 33 predicted proteins | sample UWRJL044104R1_FD_180930 | JGI IMG/M metagenome (GOLD analysis project Ga0247805, IMG submission 180930) | Plant litter microbial communities from Arlington Agricultural Research Station in Wisconsin, United States - UWRJ-L044-104R-1 | ecosystem: Environmental > Terrestrial > Plant litter >...
TGGTGATTTGTTTTTTGGGGAGCTGTCTTTTGAAATTGATGATCTGATGCGAATTGATGAGAATGGAAAAGGATACATCAATATAATACGTCTAACAGATATTCAGGACAAACCTAAATTATTCTCTACATTTATGTTGAGCTTATTAGCTGAAATCTATCAGCAGATGCCTGAAAAGGGAGACGCCGATCAGCCTGAACTAGTCATTTTTATTGATGAGGCACATCTTATTTTTAATGAAGCAAGCAAAGCTCTTTTAGAACAAATTGAAACCATTGTAAAACTAATTCGTTCAAAAGGCGTTGGTGTTTATTTTGTTACTCAAAATCCAATGGATGTTCCGAGTGGTGTTTTGGCACAATTAGGATTAAAAATCCAGCATGCACTTAGAGCTTTTACCGCTAATGACAGACAGGCAATTAAAAAGACAGCTGATAATTATCCAACATCTGAATTTTATAAAACAGATGAGTTATTGACCAGTTTAGGAATTGGAGAGGCTTTAGTTACGGCTTTGAACGAAAAAGGTATTCCAACTCCACTTGTGGCGACCATGATGCGTGCACCGCAAAGCCGAATGGATATTTTATCAGATAATGAAATTGAAGAAATAAATTCGAAATCAAAACTAGTAAAAAAATATAGTGAGGAAATTGACCGCGAAAGTGCATATGAAATACTGAATGCAAAAATAGAAACTGCTAATCAGCAAGCTGCCGAAAAGGAACAACATACCCCTTCAAAATCCTCAAAATCAGAACCAACTACTGCAAGTGTTGTTACAAAGTCGGTTTTAAAAGTGGTAACAAGCGCTACTTTTATCAGAGGTGTGTTTGGCGTTTTAACCAAAATATTTAAAAAGTAAATAATTCAATATCAAAAATCAATTACAGTATCAATATCAAATTTTAAGTTGTTTTTTGATATTGTAATTGACATTGAAAATTATTTTTGTAGCAACTCCAAAATCTTATTTTCAATTTCGGGTGTGTTCCAAATATTTTCAATATTATCCATTCTTAGAATTTCTTCCATAATTTCATTCTGAAAATCACCAATGGCTAATGCTTCCGCATAAGGGCGGTCGCTAAACGTAACCCGACTGTAAAGCGGAATCCATTTCTCCGGATATTTATCAGAAAAAGCTTTTTCAATTTTCTTTTGCAGTAAGAATTTCTCATCTGCTGTTTTTGTACTCATTTCCATAAAATTGCGATAAGACAATTCTGCTATGGCATCAGCATTTGGTTTACGTGAAATTTGATATTCAGAGAAAATGGTTTTCCAGTCATCTCCAAATTTCTCAATCATCTCATTCAAAACCGTAATATCTTCAAAACCGGCATTCATTCCTTGTCCGTAAAAAGGCACAATGGCATGACAGGCATCACCAATTAAAGCAATTTTATCTTCATATGTCCATGGAAAACATTTCATGGTAACTAAAGTACTTGTTGGATTTTTAAAGAAATCTTCTGCCAGTTTCGGAATCACTTCAATCGAATCCGGGAAGTTTTTCTCAAAGAAATCTTCTACCATTTTTCGATCTGTCAATGAGGCAAAAGAGTTTTCACCTTCAAAAGGCATAAACAAGGTACAGGTAAAACTTCCATCCAAATTAGGAAGCGCAATTAACATGTACTCACCGCGCGGCCAAATATGAAAAGAGTTTTTATCCAGTTTATGAGTAGCATCGGCATTGGCCGGAATATTCAATTCCTTATATCCCATATTCAGAAATTCCTGAGAATAATTAAACATGCTCTGGCGCTGCATTCTGTGTCGGATTCTTGAAAAAGCACCATCGGCTCCAAAAACCATGTCGTATTTTTTCTCCTCCCACTCACCTCTTTCGGTTTCGCCAATATGCAAAGTAGCATCGCTTAGTGTAACATCCCAGATTTTTTCCTCAAAATAAAATTCAGCTCCGGCTTCTTCTGCCAAATCAATCATTTTTCGGTTTAAAGTTCCTCTTGAAATCGAATAAATGGATTCTCCTTCCTGTCCATAATTCTGAAAATTGAGCTTATCAACCAAATGAATTGCCCGTTTGTCCATCGGAATCGCTATTTCACGCACTGAATCGCCAATCCCAACACCATCAAGCGCTTTCCAGCCTCTATTAGACATCGCCAGATTAATGGAACGTCCTGAAAAATTTATTTTACGGATATCAGGGCTACGGTCATAAACATGAACGGTGTGACCTTGTTTCTTAAGATAAATTGCCAACAGTGAACCAACCAATCCAGAACCAACAACAGCAATTTTTAAAGGTATTTGCATCAAGAAAAATCTAAATATAAGGCCGTAAAAATAAGCAATAATTACACAACAGCTTTAAAACAAACCAAATATTTACTCCTATATATTATATTTACTGGTGCGTGACTCTTGCCTCTAAAATAAAATGAGGCAAGAGTCGGGCTATACACTATATCTTTTGTGGCAAACCCCGCCACAAAAGGATGCCGTTTCTATCCCTCACGCAACAATTGTTTCATAAGAGTAAGATTTGAACTATAAAATCAATTATTAAAAAGCATGTTTTCGAGTCTCTTCACAAATAGATTCACAGCATAAGAAAAAACAGTAATTTAGCTCAAATTCTTAGTAAATATCATGAATCCTAAAAACATAATACAAAATGAATTTATATTCAGAACATTATGTAAGTGAGAAATGTGAAAGGTTTGTCAATAAATTATGGTGTCTGGACAACAGCATAGGCGAAACCACAATCGAAAACAAACTAGTTTTACCCAATGGCTGTTTTAATCTTGCTATTGTAAGCGGTAAATCTATTGAAGTTCATACCAGTAAAAACAAATATGTAATGAACCAAGGATTTTACTTTTGTTCGCAAATGACCAATAAGGTTTTAGTTAACATTCGGCCCAATACAAAAGTGACAATAATTCAATTGCAAGCCTGGACACTTTCCTTTTTTCCAAATTATGATCTGAATAGTTTTACCGATTCTATTATCAAAATCAATACAAATGAATTGCCTTTTAATGTTGAGAAAGGTTTTAATAATGATATTTCAGGTTTACTTGTTACAATCAATACTTATTTTGAGAAATTAAGTTCCAACAATCAAGAAAAAAATATAGTCGAAAACATCTGTGAAATTATTAAAATGCACAATGAAGAAATTAATGTTTCGGAAATCGGAAAAACATTAAAATCTTCACAACGATCATTGCAGATTAAGTTTAAGGCTGCAACGGGACTTACAATCAAAAACTACATTCAAATTCTGAAGTTCAGAAAATCCGTAGATCAAATGGTCAATTCTGATTTAGAAAAGCTAAAACTAACCGATGTTGCTCTTTACAACAAATATTTTGACCAGTCTCATTTTATAAAAAAGTTTAAGAATGTGACAAAAACAACTCCGAAAATGTTTAATTCAGACTTGTATTTTCTTTCCAAAAAAAGATAAGATTTCGCATTTGTACAATTTTGAGAATTACAATTGATTTATTTTTGCAAATCATCAATCATAATCAATCATCAAAATGAAAATCAACAAATCACTTTTCCATTTAAAAAGCATTTTAATTGGAATTCTTTTCTTCCAAATCCATCTCGTTTTTTCCCAGGAAGAAAAAAACTCAGCTTTGTACAAAACCATTATGTCAAAAGACAGCCTTCTTTTTCATATTGGGTTTAATACTTGCGATGTATCACAATTCGAAAACCTGCTAAGCGACAACTTTGAATTTTATCACGACAAAGACAGCATTTCTAACAAAAGTGTTTTTGTTCAAACATTTAAAAAAGGTTTATGTGGTTCAATTGGGACTTTTCAATCGAGAAGATATTTGATCCCAAACAGTACGGAAATTTATCCGCTATACAAAAAAGGTATTTTATACGGTGCGATGCAAATGGGTATTCATCAATTTTACGAAAAATGGGAAGATAAAAATGCATCTATTTCTAATGCTAAAGAACATTTTGGCAGTACGGCAAGATTTACCCATGTTTGGTTACTAGAGAATGGAATTTGGAAATTAAAAAGATCTTTCAGTTATGACCATCAAAACACAAGCACAGCCGGAACTAAAACAGACATTTTTGATAATGAACAGGAAATTGAAAAATGGCTGACACAAAACAATGTCCCAACGCTGGGAATAGGCATTATCAACAACGGAAAATTACAGGAAATAAAAGTATTCGGTGAGCTTAAAAAAGGAATTGCCGCGCCCTACAATACTATTTGGAACGTAGCATCATTAACCAAACCCATTACCGCTATCGTGGCATTGAAATTGGTAAGCCATGGAAAATGGAATTTAGACGAATCATTAGATAAATATTGGATCGATCCGGACATTTCTAATGACCCCAATCATAAATTACTTACTACGAGAATTGTATTAAGTCATCAAACTGGTTTCCCGAACTGGAGATTTATGAACGAGTCTAAAAAACTGGATTTTAAATTTAAACCCGGAACCCAATATTCCTATTCGGGAGAAGGAATGGAATATTTGAGAAAATCTCTCGAAAAGAAATTTCATAAAACATTAGACCAACTGGCGGATGAATTAATTTTTAAGCCATTAAAAATGGATGATACTCAGTTTATCTGGAACGATAAAGTTGATATTTCACGATATGCCATTAATTATGACAGCAAAGGAAATGCGTATGAACCCATTAAAAATAAAACGGCAAATGCTGCCGATGATTTGTTAACTACCATTCAGGATTACGGTACCTTTTTATGCAGCGTTATGAATGGTGACGGTTTGAGCAAAAAGATTTTTGAAGAGATGAATGCACATCAGGTTGCACAAAAGAAAAAGGACAAATACTTCGGTCTGGGTTTTGAAATCTATGATGTAGGAAATGGTAATTATGCTTTGTCTCACGGCGGAGCAGATCAAGGTGTTCAAACACTCTTTTTTCTTCTTCCAAAAACAAAACAGGGAATTCTGATTTTTACCAATGTTGACGATGGGTACAAAGTGTATGAAAAAATAATTTTACATTATTTAGGCGAAAATGGGCAAAAAATAATTGACATTGAAACAAAATAATGAGTACGCCTAAGAATACCCGTACAACACCTATCATTAATGTTTTAGGTCTTTTCATTTTATTTTTAAACCGGGAAGCAAGTTCTCAGAAGATTGGGGAAGCAACAACAGATAATATGAAAGCAGCTATTTTACAAATGGACAGTTTCCTTTATGATATTGCTTTTAATCAATGTGATGCAGCAATTTTTAAAAAAATAATAGCTGACGATGTGGAATTTTATGATGACCGTTTCGGTTTAAACAAGCCTAACGGAAAAGAGATAAAATCTATGACTGAAAAAATTTCTGTAAATGGAAAACTGACACGTAAATTGGTTTCTTGTACAATTGACAAATTAGGCGATTTTGGAGCCATACAAATTGGCGAACATACTTTTTATGTTAATGAAAATGCTGTAGGTAAAGGGAAATTTATTCATATTTGGGAAAGAATAAATAATGATTGGAAATTAAAGCGAAGTATAAGTTATGAACACAAAGCAATTTAAAAGTAATGACCAGCTTTTTCAGATTACCAAACAAATAATTTAATAACTTTAATTTATAATTTAGTATAGCGAAAAATTATATATCACTATAGCGAAAACGACATGAAAGTTCATACTACCAATTACGAAAACACTTTTATTCAGGCTGCAGAAGATTGCCCGTCAGCTATTGGCGAAATTCCTCAAATAAAAGGTGACACTAAAACTGTTGCGGCGGCCCAATTTGAAATCATCAGTAAGAATCCATATAAGTTTACTTCTGATGAAGTTTTGTTTCAGGTATTTGCTGATAAAAATGATTTTACAAAATCTGAATATGTAGCAGCAAGAGAACAATTTTTTTCAAAAGGACAAGCTTGTTTGAGAGCTTCACCATTAACAAAACGTTATGGCTGGGGAATTCATAATGATGAAAATGGAAAAATAGCACTTTACGGAATGGAAACTCCGGAATATGAAAAATTCTCAAATGATAAAAACTTGAAAATTGTAAAAGCTATGCGAAGTTCTAAAAAATAATTCAAAGCATAAATACTACAATAAACAACTCTCATAGCACAAATTTAAAATAGTGCTATCAGAGTTTTTTTTATCAAACTGAGTTTCTGATTTAACATATTACAATTAAAATACTATTTTAGCACTGAAAATAAAACATGATTAACGCCTCCAATCAACCCTGTTACAACCTATGAAAAACTTTAAAAAGCATCTGTATTTAATTCTTTTTGTACTTATTCCGGCCGTTAGTATTTGCCAGACTTCATCAAAAGTACCCATGCCCACCCAACAAAACACCATCATAATTAATAAAATAATTGAGGCTGCCAATTACAAAACCTATTTTATTGATTATTGTCTAACCAAAATAAATGAAACCGCTGCTAAAGAGAAATGGAACGACCAAAAAACGATGGAAATAACAGAAAGTATCGATTTCAAAAATTTTAAAGATGCTGTTTACAATATGTTTGCTTTTCATGACGAGGTAGAATTGGAAACACTATTAAAAGCGTATCAAAAAGACACCAATCATCAAACTTCCAATATTATGACGACTAGCAAAGCGCTTTCTACTAATTTGGATATATATGCCAGAGATGTGGTTACAGGAAAATATAAAATGGCTAATTAAAATTACTTTTTGGGCTTAAAAATCAATTTAGTCGACGTTTTTACAATCTCTTCCTTGTTAAGTTTCATTCTCCTGAATTTACCTGCATTGAACATTTCAGCCTGATCATCATAATGTTTGCTGAAAGGATTTCCGGATTGACCTGTTGGTAAAATGCTCCAGCTGTTTTCGATATCCGAAAAATCCACTACTCGCCTATTAGAAGGACCGCCTTTTACATAATATCTGCCATCTTCATTATATCCAAAAAACTGATTGTTAATCACTTCGTTTGATCCGGGTGAAGCAAAGGGACCAACATTAAATAATTTTCGCAAAGCAGCCACTTTACCCATCGGATGTTCATGCTCAACTGTATGTACTGTTCCCCAATTCCAATCTGAAACTGAATTTCCTAATTGCTTTTGAAGAGAGGAAACAGTTTTATGAAATGATTGAGTTACAATTTCATCTCTTGTTTCTTTTACATTTTTTGTTTTGATATCATCCCACCAAACCGAATTTTCATTTTCAATTTGTCTGGCAATAACTTGTTTTCCTAATGATGTTCCGAGAAACAAATTAAAATTATCAGAACCCATTTCATCTTCAAAAGTATATTTCAGATATAAATAAATCCATTTATTATAAATCGTTGGAGCAACGTCTGTAACATTATGAGCTCCTTTCCACAATCTTAAAACATTGAGTACTTGTTTTTCTGCTTTAGAAAGTGAGTTTTTGTTTAAGCTTGAAATTAAATTTCTGACAACTCCCAGAGCTGTTTCAGAAGTATCATCATAAATCATTTTGCTAATGGATTCCTTATCCCAATCTGACTTTACGTCCAATAGGGACACAATTCTTTTCGCACGATCTTCAGGAAGATAATATCCGGGATACAAATAACCATCAATAGCTTCAGGCTGATTGTTGGCTGAATATACATATCCCCATTCAGGATTTTCTGCTGAGGGATTTTTTGAAAAATCTAAATATTCTGCAATATCATCCTTACCGCTAGCTCCATCTAAAATAAATAATGAATTGACACCTTTATGATGCTTGTAAAGTTTTCCTGTTGCCCACCATCCTACATTTCCTTTGGCATCACCATACATGACATTCAATCCAGGCGCTGCTACCAGCTGTACTGCTTTTTTGAAATCCTCTTTATTTTTAGCATGCGAAAGTCCATAAACGGCATCCAAAATCTGAATAGGCTGCTGCGTATAAATCCACGACATTGCGATGGGATTTTTACGATCTAAACGCTCCAGTAAATCATTCATAAGTGGTCCGTGACGACTCGATTTAATTGTCAAAACTACATCTGAAGTATCTTTTACTTTAATTGTTTTCTTTATTGATTCGTATTTAGCAAAACCTGCAGGAGTATGATATTGACTGGAATCTCCTGCCTTATTTTTCTCCTGATAAAAATCGATATCATCATTCTCAAACATTGTTAAACCGTAAGCATAATCACGGTTGTGTGCTAACAATGGAAAAGGTGTTCCTGCCAGATAACAGCCATACAATTCATGGGTTGGTGTTATTAAATGAGCCTCATACCAGGTTGCAGGCTGCGAAAATCCTATATGTGGATCGTTTGCAAAAATAACTTTCCCGCTTTTGGTTTTATCAGGCCCGACCACCCAACTATTGCTTCCAACAAATGGCGGAATAGGAGATTTATCCAATAAAGCTGCTACAGATTTAGCAATTATTGAGTATTCCTTACTATCTACTTTTGAACTTTTTATTTGTGTGGTGTTGAATTCTCCGTTAATTCCTAAATCTTTCAAGTATTCCGCGCCGTATTTATTACGGATATCCGTCAACAACGGATCCGTTTTTTGAGCCATTGCAAAGCTGAAAGACATGTATCCAAAAATATTATACACATCTTTTATTGTGAATTTTTCCTTTTTCACTCCTACCAAAGTAAATTCAATTGGAGTAACGCCTTCATCCAGATATTGATTGATTCCATCCAAATAAGCAAGAGTTAATTGATAACTCGGACTGTTTTTATTTAATTTGGAAATGGCTTTCGCCGAAGCTTCTTCAATACCTATACCTGAGAAAAACATATCATTTTTAAGCGCTACTGACCCGAAGATTTCCGACAATCTTCCCGGTGCAATTCGGCGTAATAATTCCATTTGCCATAACCTTTCCTGTGCATGAACATAGCCTAAAGCTCTCATGGCATCTTTTTCAGAATCGGCATAAATATGAGGAACGCCAAAATCATCAAAATATACTGTTGTTTCCTTATCAAGATTTTTCAATTGCAGTTCACCTTCATATTTAGGTTTCAGGTGAAAAATATAGCCGCACAAACCAATAGCAGCAACAATAATCAATAGTAATAAAACTAACAGGACTTTTTTAATTCTTCTCATATACATTAAAATTAACCAATCATATAACTTAAAGAAATAATCATATAAGAAAATTGATTTTTAAATCTCTAAATTTATGTATTTAAAAACAATATCGTAAATGTCTATCTACAAAAAAATAGCAATAGGAGTAATTTCAATCTTAATCTTAGTGATTTTAGCCAATTTTGGACTCAATTACTGGATAAAAAAGCAACTTCCGATAATTATCAACGAGAAGAACACAACGGCTTATAACATCAATTATGAAAAAATTGAAGTCGAACTTTTATCTCGAAATATTTATGCCAACACTTTATTGGTAAGTCCGAAAAACCAGCCTAAGGACAGCAAAAATGGACTTTTTTCTAAAATCGAGTCCATTACTATCAAACATTTCAATATTTGGGACTTAGCTTTTAATGATGTGATTGAGGCTGAAAGTATAATTATCAATAAACCGCGTGTTATTTTATACAAAAAAGGCGAAAAGCTTATCAATGACAGCAAAAGCATCAAAAAAGAAATAGTGGAGCCTTTTAGAAAAATAGTTTCTGTTTCGAATATTTATCTCAATGACGGAACAGTTGATGTTGTTTCACTCGATAGTGACAAACCCATTTTAAGCGTAAAAAAAATCATCTTTAAACTTGAAGGCATCTTGATAACTGATGCAACATTAAAAGAAAAAATTCCGGTTCAATATGAAAGTTATGCCTTGGTAATCGATAGTTTATTTTATCGCCAGAATGCTTTTTACCATATGAATATTGGAAAAATCAGTACTGAAAAAAACTTTTTAAAGATTAATAATTTCTCTTATATCCCCCAATTTAATCGTCCTGATTTTATCAAACAATTACCCAGTGAAAAAGATATAAATACCCTGAAATTTGATTCGGCCAGTATTGAAAAAATGGACTGGGGTTTCAAAAATAATCGATTTTTCTTCAAGGCTAATTCAGTCGTTATTAATCATTTTGATGCCAATATTTACCGTGGTAAAATGCCGAAAGATGATTTGAGCAAAAAATACCTGTACAACCATTTATTAAGAAATATTAAATTCCCACTTCAAATTGACACTTTGCAGGTTTTGAAATCCAAATTGGTTTATGAAGAAGAAAAGGAATTCAGCAAAGGTCCGGGCATTCTAAATTTTGACAAATTCAATTTGAGGGCTACTAATCTTAGAAGTGGCTTTGGTCTTAAAAAAACCGCTGATGTTAAGATTAAAGTGAATTGTATTTTTATGAAAAATTCGCCTTTGGATGTTGACTGGAGTTTTAATGTACTGGATAAAAAGGACAGCTTCCACATTCAGGGAACCATTTCTAATTTTGACGTTGCCGCTATGGGTCGTTTTAGCAAACCGTATATGAACGCATCCTTTACGGGAGTTTTCAACAAATATCGTTTTAATTTTTATGGAAATGATGATATCTCAAAAGGAAATGCTTCTCTTGATTACGATGATTTAAAAGTAAAACTATACAAAAAGAAAGATCCGGAAAAAGAAGCGAAACTAAAATCAGCAATTGCCAATTTACTGGTCAAAAATGATTCCAAAGAAAAAGTAAAAACTGCCAATGTTGAATTGGAACGAATTAAGGAGAAATCATTTTATAACTTTTTATGGCGAAGCATTGCAGAGTCTTTAAAAAAGATTTTAATATAGACTGGAAATAAAAAAGCCCGAATTAAATTTAATTTAGGCTTTTTTGAATGTATGATAGAAGCTTAGCTTATTCGTTTTTCTTCTTTTTACCATCAATTATCGCACCTGTACCAGCTCCAACTCCGGCTCCGGCTAATCCTCCAATAATGGCACCTTCACCTTTTTTCTTACTAACAGCAGCTCCGGTAATAGCTCCAACTCCTGCTCCGATTACAGCACCTTTAGCTGTCGAACTCCAGCCTTTTCTCTTTTTCTCTACTACTGTTGTAGTTCCTGGCTGTTGTACTACAACCACTTTCTGTGCTTCAACTTTTCTTTGTGCTTCAGCTTTCTCTTCCTCTACTTTAGCCATTTCAACTTTCATTGAGTCAATAACTTTTTGTTTTTGAATCTCTACTTTCATTGAATCAATACTGGCTTGTTTTGCTTTATTGACATCTATTTTTTCCTGATTTTGACAAGAAACTAATGCTAAAGCTATTATTATGGAATATATTGCTTTCATGATTTTAGAAATTTTTAGTTATACGCTACAAATAAAAGAAGATTTTTTATAATTACGATTATACAATTCGATTAAAAAATTACAGAATTAAAAATAATACTTCTTACTTTTCTAAAATACCTTTCTTTAAAATCTGTCCAAAATCATACATATCTTCAAATGAGCAGTATAAAGGAACTGGCGCCAAGCGTATTACATTTGGTTCCCGCCAATCTGTAATTACGCCGTTCTTCATTAAAAAGTCAAAGAGGCTTCTTCCTTCTCCATGAAGAAAAACAGATAATTGAGAAGCTCTTTCTTCTACGTTAGCTGGTGTTATAATTTCAAAATTCCCTTTTACTTCTTTATCTATTTCATGTAAAATAAATTCAAGATATGACGTAATTTTATCTCTTTTTGAAATTAAATTATCCATTCCAACTTCGGCAAACATTTCAACAGATGCCAGATAAGGTGCTAAAGATAATACTGGTAAATTGCTTATTTGCCATCCATCAGCTCCATGAACGGGATCGAAATTCGGTTCCATTTTAAAACGGCGTTCTTTGTTATGTCCCCACCAGCCTGCAAATCTGGGCAATTCATTATCATTATGATGTTTTTGATGAACAAAGCATCCCGAAACATTGCCCGGACCTGAATTCATATACTTGTAACTGCACCAGGCTGCAAAATCTACATTCCAGTCGTGCAATTTCAATTTGATGTTTCCTGCTGCATGCGCCAGATCCCATCCCACTTTTGCACCGGCTTTTTGTCCGGCTTCAGTAATTTTTCTTATATCAAAAACCTGTCCTGTATAATAATTTACACCGCCAATCAGAACCAAAGCAAGTTCATCTCCAATCTCTTCAATTTTAGCCAATACATCTTCCAAACGAATGTTGTGTTCTCCTTCTCGCCGCTTGATTTCTACAATTGCATCTACCGGTTTAAATCCATGAAAATGTACCTGACTCTGAAACATATACTGATCGGACGGAAAAGCCTTTTCTTCACAAATAATTTTATAACGTGCTGCTGTTGGACGATAAAAAGAAACCATCAGCAAATGAAGGTTTACAGTTAAAGTATTCATGACTGTAACTTCTGAAGGCAGGGCTCCAACAATTTTACTCAATGGTTCTGCAAATCTTTCCTGATAATCCCACCATGGTTTTTCAGCATAAAAATGTCCTTCTACAGCCAGATTTGCCCAATCATTCATGATTTCATCAATATACTTTTTGGTACGTTTAGGCTGTAATCCCAAAGAGTTTCCTGTAAAATAAATAACACGTTTGCCGTCAACTTTCGGAAAAATAAATTGATCCTGATACTGATTTAAAACATCTTGTGAATCGAGTTGCTGTGCGAATTCGCGGGTATTTTCAAAAGTCATTGTTAGAATTTTATCCTGTAAAAATAGAAAAAATAAAGCAGGCCTATAGTTAAAGAATAAGGGAAGTGCCTAAAATAAAACCAAATTAATTCGATATATTTGAGTAAACTTAAATCCATTATTATGATTAAGAATAGTTTAAATGTTATTATTATTGCTTTTGCCCTGATAATTTCTGCTTATTTATTTTCTAATGCTTTCCAGAACAGAAATAAAAATGACAACACAATTAGCGTAACCGGTTTAGGCAAAAAGGATTTTGTTTCTGATTTAATTGTGTGGAGCGGTACTTTTTCTAAAAAGAGTTTTACCTTGAAAGAAGCCTATTCTGCATTGGACAGTGATCGTGAAAACATCAAAAATTATCTAATAAACAAAGGAATTGCAGCTGATGAAATAGTATTTTCTGCAGTCAACTTCAATAAGGATTTTGACACTTCCTTTAATGAAAACGGAACGCCAAAGCAACAAATATTTACAGGATTTACTTTGACTCAGACTGTTACCATTCAGTCTAAAAATGTAAATAAGATTGAAGATATTTCAAGACAGTCAAGTGAATTGATTAATTCAGGAATTGAATTTTACTCCAATCCACCTGAATATTATTATACCAAATTAGCTCAACTTAAAATAAAAATGATTGCTGAAGCTACAAAAGATGCCAGTAGCAGAGCGAAGAGTATTGCCGAAAATGCTGATGCCAGTTTAGGAAATTTAAAAAAGTCAGATATGGGAGTATTTCAGATTACAGGTCAGAATTCATCAGAAGACTTTTCGTATGGAGGCTCTTTTAATACCACATCGAAAAACAAAACCGCCAATATTACTGTAAAATTAGTGTATCAGGTAAACTAAAAATCTACATCCTCATAAAACAAAAAATCTCGCCAATTGACGAGATTTTTTTATTTTTAATTAATTCAGAAATTAGATAATTAACATCGCGTCTCCGTAAGAATAAAATTTGTATTCTTCTTTTATTGCTTCTTCATAAGCTCTCTTCATTAAATCATGACCGCAGAAAGCAGAAATCATCATTAACAATGTTGATTTTGGTGTATGGAAATTTGTGATCATACAGTTTGCAATACTAAAATCATGAGGAGGAAAAATGAATTTGTTTGTCCAGCCTTCAAACGGATTTAAAGTATTCTGAGAAGAAACGGAACTTTCGATAGCACGCATCGAAGTTGTGCCAACAGCGCAAATACGCTTTTTGTTTATTTTAGCCGCGTTTACGGTATCGCATGCGTCCTGTTTGATGATTAATTCCTCAGAATCCATTTTATGCTTCGACAAATCCTCTACCTCAACCGGATTGAAAGTTCCTAAACCTACGTGAAGTGTAACCTCAGCAAAGTTTACTCCTTTAATTTCAAGTTTTTTCAAAAGGTGTTTAGAAAAGTGTAGACCAGCAGTTGGTGCCGCTACAGCTCCTTCTTCTTTTGCATAAATAGTCTGGTATCTTTCTGCATCTTCCGGAGTTACTTCTCTGTTGATATATTTAGGAATTGGAGTTTCTCCCAATTCTGTCAATTTATTTCTGAATTCCTCGTAAGAACCATCATATAAAAAACGTAAAGTTCTACCACGGGAAGTCGTATTGTCAATTACCTCAGCAACTAACGAATCGTCATCTCCGAAATAAAGTTTATTTCCGATACGGATTTTTCTAGCCGGATCAACTAAAACATCCCAAAGACGCTGCTCAGAATTTAATTCTCTTAATAAGAAAACTTCAATTCTTGCTCCTGTTTTTTCTTTGTTTCCGTACAAACGAGCCGGAAAAACTTTAGTATTATTCAAAATCAAAACGTCTCCGTCATCAAAATAATTGATAACATCTTTGAACATTTTGTGTTCTATGGTTTGTTTTTGACGGTCGATTACCATTAAACGAGACTCATCTCTGTTTTCTGCTGGAAATTCGGCTAAAAGTTCTTTTGGTAAATTAAATTGAAAATGTGATAATTTCATATTTGAATTGTTGATTTTAAAGTGTAGATCTTAGATTTCTTTATCCAAAATTTTAAATCGTGTGCAAATATACGATTGTGAGATAGGCGTTGTCAAGTGTTTTGCTGTTTATTTTCAAAAGTAGTTGATTCAGTGGTGTTTCGAGAACATCGAAAAACGTTTTTTTCCACCATATAAGTGATATAAGTTCATTTAATTTGAATTCCTGAAAATTGTTGCGTGTTTTTTGTTTGGCTAAAGCCGAAAATCTAATCATAAAAAAAACCTCCAATTAAGACTGGAGGTTATTAAAATTATGTTCATTTATTTAAATGAACTTATATCACTTATATGGTTTAAAAACTTTACAGTTCTGAAACCTCGAAGTTTAATTCCTTTAAATCATTCCAGAAATCAGGATAGGATTTCGAAACTACTTCGGCATTTTCTATAATGATAGGTACTTTTAATGCTAAAGGTGCAAATGCCATCGCCATACGGTGATCGTTGTAAGTGGCGATTTTTACATTATGGCTAATGTTATCTGACAGTTCTAAAGTCAAACTCTCATTGGTTACAGAAATATTGGCTCCTAATTTTGTAAGTTCAATTCGAAGTGCTTCCAATCTGTCTGTTTCCTTAATTTTTAAGGTATGAAGGCCGGTTAAATGGCAGCCAATTCCTAAACCTAAGCAAGTCACCACGATGGTTTGTGCAATATCAGGTGTATTATTCAGATCAAAATTTACGGTTTCATATTTAAAATCAGACTGTTTAACCAATGTCATTTTATTTCCTTCGAAAGTAGTTTTGACACCCATTTTTTCATAAATAGAAACCAAAGCAGAATCTCCCTGCAAGCTGTTTTCTTTATAACTGCTCAATTTTATCGATGCTGTATCTGCCAGAGCAACCAAACTAAAGAAGTAAGAAGCCGAACTCCAGTCTGATTCTACCACCATTTCTTTTGAAACAACAGCGTCTTTTGGATACACTTTTATTACATTTCCTTCAAAACTGGTTTTAATATCCAAATCTTTCAGCAAAGCCAACGTCATTTTTATATATGGAATAGAAGTAATTTCGCCTTCTAAAGTCAACTCTAAACCGTTTTCTAGTTTTGAAGCCACCAATAAAAGTGCCGAAATATACTGACTGCTGACATTTGCAGCCAATCTTACTTTTGAAGCGGTAACTTTTTTCCCTTTGATTCTTATTGGCGGATATCCATCTTCTTTTTCATAAGAGATTTCAACACCCAATTGCGCTAAAGCCTCAACCAAAATTTTTATCGGACGTTCCTGCATTCTGCTTGAACCTGTCATTACGACTTCACTTCCTTCATTTACAGCAAAATAAGCCGTTAAAAAACGCATTGCAGTTCCGGCATGATGAATATCTACAGTTTCATCATTTCCAATTAAAGCTTTTTGCATTACCTCGCTATCATCAGAATTGGAAGTATTCGCAAGAGTGATATTTGGAAACAGTGCTTTTAAAAGTAACAAACGATTGGTTTCGCTTTTTGATCCTGTAACTGCAATCTGACCTTGTAAATTATGTTGAGTTGTCTGAAGTAGTAAATTCATTTTTTTAATTGTAAGTTGTAAATTATGAATTATGAATGATAGATACGTAATTCAGGCACGCAATTTACCACTCCCCATTCATAATTCAAAATTCAAAACTCATAATTCAAAATTTATAACTGATATATCACAATTATTTCAATTTATCATTGTTTTTATGGCGGTCTTTATCTCTGATTGATTTTAAGTCCATTTTTTTGTCAAAGGCAGCCTGCAAATCGATTCCGGTTTGGTTGGCAAGGCATAAAACAACAAATACAACGTCTGCCAGTTCTTCGCCCAAATCTTTGTTTTTATCACTTTCCTTTTCTGACTGTTCACCATATCTTCGGGCAATAATCCGGGCAACTTCGCCTACTTCTTCCGTAAGCTGGGCCATATTGGTCAATTCATTAAAATAGCGAACTCCGTGTTCTTTTATCCAGGTATCAACGTCCAGCTGAGCATTTTTTAAATCCATTATTATATTTTTTGACAAAATTAGTTTTAATGTTTCTAACTGACTAAATTCTTTTTAAAACAATTTTCTCCGTTTCCTTTGCAATCATAGCTTTATAATAGTTTTTAAGCATTTCATATTTTTCAGTTGAAACAATAGCTTCATTGATCTGATGTGAAATGACCAATTGAAGTGTATTTTCTTTTGCTGCTATATTAAATTTAAAAGCACCTAAATTATCCTCCATTGCTACCATTGTTGCAGCTGGCAAAGTTTCTATTGTAAATCCTTCCGGAATCTGAATTGTAATATTGTATTTATCGGAATAAGGGAAACCAAAATCTACTGGATACTCTCTTAACTCCTGAGTAAAAGGATTTTTGTTTTTAGTAAAAAACAACATTGGACTCACATAAATTTTGCCTCCAATTAATTCACATAAATTATTTCCTGTAAAAGAATAGGATTCTGTAATTGGCAATAAAATATCCTTTTCATTTGTTCTGCTGTATTCACTTATTTCAATTTTATTATTTTCATTTTCAAGCCTTTCCAAATACTCTTCTTCTTTAAGTGAGCTGGTATTTTCCCTTGTAATCATAGCATTGTAATCTGTGTATTGTCTTCTGGTTTTACCTGTTATATTACCTTCGGAATCAATGCTATAGTTCAGAAAAACAAAATCATTTGAAAGTTTTTTCGGCATCAGATTAACTTCCTCTGAAGTACCGTCCTTTCTAATCAATCTGCCATACCAGTTTAAAGCTCTGAAAGGCAAAATGTTTGGAGTTGAGAACTTATCTGTTGCATCTAAAAGTATATTGCCATTTGGTGTCTCGACAGCAGCAATTACATAGTTAAAAGCAGTTCTGTTAGGAAACAATGCAATTCCATTGGAGCGTGTGCTAACTAAAACCGGATTAGCTGTAATACCCGCATAGCGTAATATAGCTGTTAACATCAGATTTATTTCAGCGACATTTCCTGTCTTTTCCTGATATGCTTTTCGAACACCTTTATCACAACTATATCCGTAATAGTTGTCCCACTTCACCCTTGTCTTTACATAATTTAATATTGCCAGTATTTTATCTTCAGAAGTTGTTAATCCCGATATGATTGCTTTTACATCTTCTTCAAAATAACCCGTTTTGTTTAATTGAGGACCAAAATCCTCATATTCATAAATCGTTTTTACTACAGAATTCCAATTTGTTGAAAAAGTCTGTAAGTTAGAGTTCGGATACTTAATCATCGAAAGTTCCTGCTCTAAACTGGAGGTATAATTATCCATATTATTAACATATAACTCCTCTATCACAGCAGGCAGATTCTGGGCTATATAAGTAGTTTGTATTTCGGTATAATCGATTTTATCCTGAGAAAAAGTTGTACTGACAACTCTTGCTCCTGATCTTTCTTTAGAATTTATAATGATTGACTTACTATTCTTTACTGTAACAACTTTGGGGAAAATGAATCCTTTTTGCCTAATATTGAATGTATAATAATCCGGAATATAAGTCACATACTCAGAATAATTTACAGGAATATCTGTCTGAAAAGCCCATTCCCTTATCATAGCAAAATTAGATGTTCTTACCGTATAACAATATTCTAACACTGAACCTTGTTTTACATTTGGAAGTGTGATTTTTTTCCTGGCTCTGTATTTATTGACTTGTTCTTCAAAAATACCATCACTTTTTAATTTTGTTTTCTCAATTTTCCCATTAACTAAATTGTATGTGTTTACATCTGAAAAATCAACTCTTTCTTTAGAATCATTGCTCCCAATGTAATATCCTACACTTTGATTTGCCCAATCAGTTCCTTCCTTTTTATATATCTTAATACGGGTATCTACACGGGTAATTAAAACAAATCCTTCGCTTTCACTATATTCAATTTTAGAAATTCCTTTTTTGTACAAAATAGCCGCAACGGCCGATGTATCCTTTGGATGTGATTTTTCTTCCAGTTCAGCAATTGAAACTTTTCCTAGTTTAAATTCTTGTGCTGTTGTTTTCGAAATCAAAAACAATAGACTTATTATGCTAAAAAATTTAATAAATTTCATGTTGGTTAGTTCTTGGTTAATATAATTTTGGCGTTATCATTTCTTGAAACCTGTTCCATAAAAACTCTATATTCATCATATTCTTTATTGGAATATTTTCCTTTGTTTAGGAACATCGAACGTTTATAGGTCAGCTTATTGTTTTCTCTTTTTATGATTTCAGTTTTATATTCTCCAAATTTTCCTTTCAATTCAAAGTTTGTAGGTAAAAATTCAATCAAAAAACCTGTTGGCAGAGTAATTTCAATTTCATCTGTATCATGATATCCATGTTCAATCTGAAATGGATTTTTCCTGTTTCTGATACGTCGGACCGTTTCATTATTTTGATTGTAAACGTCCAAAGTAAACATCATCTTATTTAAAGTTATATTACCATAACCCGCAGCATTTAACTGGACATTTTCTACAATACTTATTTTTTCCTTATCGTCAGAATATGAAATTTTTTCAAGCTTTAAATTGTTGATATTGCTCCAATATTTTTTATAATATTTATCTCTTTCTTCTGGCATAAATTTAGAAACTCTTTCTTTTTGTTCATATTGAGAACCCTCAGAAACAATAGTAATTTTACCAGACAATTCTCCATTTTCATTTATGGTATACAATCCTTTACTATTTTGTGTGTTTTCATTAGATTCATAATTTTTAGTTCTAATTACTTCACCACCCTCTGGTTTCATAATAACTACATTTCTGTCATCTGTAAAGTTGGCCTGATATCCAAAAGGATTGCTCTGACTGGTACATTCCAGAAAAATGTATTTATTTCCATTTGGAACACATAACATTGCATGATTTCCCTGAATAGAAAAGAAATCTTCCTGAATGTCAATTTTGCTCTTATCTCCATACAATTCTGTATAATAAGAAGGCACATCAACTGCATTTAAAAGCGCTCTGGTATAATTTGATAGTGCTTTACAATCTCCATAACCCAGACGGTCTACATCTTGAGCCAGCATTGGTTTAAAACCTCCAATTCCTACTTGAACACTCACATATCGCGACTTATCCTGGACAAATTTGTATATTATCCTGGCTTTTTTGACAGGATCTTTTTCATCTCCTACTAAAGCCTTAATTTTAATTTTAGTTTCTTCTGGTAATGCCGTGGTTCCTGAAAGAATTTTTTCAGAAAACCATTTTCCGTATTCCTGCCAATTTTTAGCGTTCCCATCAACACCTTCTAAATTAAAATATTCCAGCCCCATCATTAGTTTTGGGTATAATTGGAAGAATGGCGGACTGTAATCTTCAGGCTTCTGAGCCAATAAGTATGATGCTGTATAGGAAAGCTGTGTTTCAGTGTCGATGGTTTTTTGAATATTAAAATTTGAAAACTGAAAATCTTTCTTTCTAAATCCTAAATTTATTGGATAAGTAACGTTTAAAATATTTTTTTCGACACTTACAAAATATCCTCTCAATGGATACCAGGATGGTATGTTTGCTGTAGTAGAAGTCTCTAACTCGCAATTATACACAATTGTAAAGGGATAAAATACAGGTGTATATTCGAGATAAAGCAAACGACTGTCAGAAAAAAGTGTACTCCCGCTTACAGCGCTTTGATCTTTAAAATCCTTACGTTTGATTTTCTTGATTTCATTTCCAAACGCATCATAAATAATTGCCTCAATGTTTTTTATTGAAGTTGTTTTATCATAATGCTGGTATGCGTCAGTATCATTTAACCCTTTTTCATTTAAAACCGTTACGATTCTTTGGGTTTTGATATTCATGTTTCGCTGTGAAACAATTGTAATATCCATTTTATTCAAACGAATAACTGCATTGGCATTTTCCTTAAGACTATCGGCAATTTTTGTTATGGAATAATCACTTTTTTGAGCTGAAGTAAGAATAGAAAATAAAAAACACAATGCAAAAACTGAAATTTTCATTAGTAAGTAATTTCGCCAAATATATATTTATTTTTAGAAATCCTTAACAAAATATTAAGATTTTTTATTCTTTGTTTTTACTGTCTACACATATCGTTACAGGACCATCATTTAACAAATTAACTTTCATATCTACACCAAAAATTCCGGTTTGTATTTTTTTATTGAATTCTTTTTCTAAAGATTTTACGAAATTCTCATACATCGGAATTGCGAATTCCGGTTTTGAAGCTTTTATGTACGAGGGACGGTTTCCTTTTTTAGTAGAAGCATGAAGTGTAAATTGGCTTACTACAATAATATCGCCATCGACATCCTGAACCGAGCAGTTCATAACATCGTTTTCATCACCAAAAATTCTTATTTTAATGATTTTTCCAACCAGCCAGTCAATGTCTTCCTGCGTGTCGGCATCTTCAATTCCGACTAAAACCAATAAACCTTTTTTAATATCCGCTACAATTTTAGAATCAACTGTTACGGATGCCTGAGAAACTCTTTGAAGAACAACTTTCATATTTAGTATAAAGTTTGAAAGTCATAAAGTTGAAAGTCTAAAATCTCACTTTAGGACTTTAGACATTTGACTTTAGACTATTATTTATTTCTGGTTTCTGGTTTCATCGCTGATTTTTCGGTCTTCATCATAAGAATCAGTTCGATAATTTTCTTCATCGCCTTCCAGTATTTTGAGGTAACTGTTGTAACGAGACCAGGCAATTTCATCTTTTTCTAAAGCTGCTTTTATGGCACAATGTGGTTCTTCTTTATGTAGACAGTTGTTAAACTTGCATTGGTCTTTCAATTTGAAAAATTCAGGAAAGTAACCACTGATTTCTTCTTTTTCCATATCAACGATTCCGAATCCTTTAATTCCTGGTGTATCAATGATTTTTGCATTAAAAGACAAATCATACATTTCGGCAAAAGTGGTTGTATGCTGACCTTGTTTGCTGGCTTCAGAAATAGTTTTCGTTTTAAGATGTAAGGAAGGTTCCATCGCATTTACCAAAGTCGATTTCCCAACTCCCGAATGTCCCGAAAACATACTTACTTTACCAATCATCATTTCTTTCAATTCGTCGATTCCTTTCATTTCTGTAGACGAAACACGAAGACATTTGTAGCCGATTTGCTGATACACATATTGCATAAACAATTGGTCATCAAGAGTTGCTTCATTAAAAGTATCAATTTTATTAAAAACCAAAATAGTTTCGATATTATAAGCTTCGGCAGTTACCAAAAAACGGTCAATAAAATTGAATGTGGTGGGAGGATTATTAATCGTAATCAATAAAAATACCCGATCAATATTGGATGCGATAATATGCATTTGATGCGACAGGTTAACCGATTTACGAACGATGTAATTCTTTCTTTCGTGAATATTAAAAATAGTTCCCGTTACAGCATCCGAAGTTTCTTCGAGTTCATAATCGACAATATCGCCCACAGCAATAGGATTGGTACTTTTAATCCCTTTCATCCTAAACTTCCCTTTCATACGGCATTCTATAAAATCGCCTTGTTCAGATTTTACGGTGTACCAGCTTCCTGTAGATTTATATACGAGTCCTGTCATTTTTTAATTTTAGATATCTGATTTTAGATTTTAGATTACTCATAAATCTAAAAATTTAAAAGGCAAAATTACGTTTTTAGAATCGAACAACGCAATTTCACCTTTTAAAATTGAAGACATACTTTGAATCTTACTACATTACCAAACAATTTCAGCTAAAACTTCATTCTCTTTGATTTTCCCTAACTGAATTGTTTTTAAAACTTTTGTGGTTTTTCCGGCTTTAGTCGTATAAATTTCAACCATAACTGTTGCAGGACCATTTTCGGTCAATTCGCTTTCTCCAAAATAATTCGTTTTGATTTGGTATTTCCCTTTTACAGCATTTCGAATCAGGTATTGTTCAGGACCATAACCTTGTGTGAAATCCTTAGAAAAGCTTGCACCTGCTTCTGTATTTTTATGTGCATAATAACATTCCTCGCCTGTTGGTTCAATAATATGCAAATCCAAATCGACATCCATTAAATTCCAGTTCATTATAATTCGAATATCAACCGGCATTTTTTGAAGATATTTTTTATCTAATTTGCCTGAATCCAAACCAGCATGTTCCGTAGTCAAACGATTAATATCCATCAGAATAATATCTTCAACACCTTCATACTGACCACTCATTTCTCCATAATAATTTACTTCCAAAGCTTTCACCAATTGATCAAAAGCTTCCTGATATTTTCCTGCATCTTCAAGTGCCAAAGCGTAATCGCGTAAACTTTGTGGTTCATGCGCTCTCCATTTTGCAATTTGTTTTGCAGTAAATAAGGCATCATCAAAATCCTTCCACTGACGTAATGTGTACGTCAATGTTTTATACAATTGATGATTTTCTAATCCTAAATCAGCAATATTGCTAATTACCTGCAATGCTTTTTTTACATCTCCCTGATTGTAGAAAAAGTGTGCTACATCAAAATAAAAACTCGGATTTCTCTCTTGTGATTTTCGCAATTCGAAATACAAGTCATATTGTTTTTCTTTTGGTGCCGATGCCAAAGCTTTTAAATACAATCTGTCCGGATTCCAGACTTTGTTATCATTTTCTATTAATGATGTAGAAGCAATCCCGTCTTTAGTTGTAATTGTAATCACTCCATTTGATGCCCTGCTTCCATAAACAGCAGTTGCAGAAGCATCCTTCAAAACATTCATTGAAGCAATATCATCTTTGTTCAAGTCAGATAATTCTCCTTCATAAACTTGCCCGTCAACCAAAATTAAAGGTTTATTTGTATTCGTAAGTGCAACATTTCCTCTTATAACAACATTAACATTTGGGGTTTGTTCAACTTGAACTCCGGCAACTTTACCTGCCAGCGTTTGTGCTACATTATTTGAAAGTCCTGGCGCAACAGCTCTCTCTGGAACGAAAGATTCAGATTTTTGAGTTCCATATCCCATTACCACTACTTCTTGTAATTTTTTATCTGCTTCAGAATTGGATACTGAGGGTGCAATAAATTTAACCATATCTGCTTGTGGAGCTGGCGAAGCGGTTGATTCACTTTCTACAATATTCACTGATGTTCCTGCTCCAACTGGCTCGTCTACAATTATATTGGCGTTGCTATTCCCTCTTATTCTTTGTGCTGTTTTTTTTCCTTTTTGTTTTGGTAAAACTTTCGGAGCCACATATTTTATATCTTTTTTCCACCAGGCATTTAATCCTGCAAAATAACTGTCTATATTCTCCCAGTTATTTTTTTGCTGGACAAGATTCGTATCATGCTCCTGTTTTTTAATTCGATCAAATTCTGCACGCAATTCTGCTGGCGGAATAATATCATACATAATATAATCCCGAATATCCTCTAAAACAATCAGGGAAGTATTTTTGGTTATGATTCCGTATTTCTTTCCTAGAAGTTCAATTTCTTCAGCATTTTTGGCATATTGCAAATCAAGACTGGCGATTTTTTTCTGAGCCCAAAGTTTTTCAATATTGACATCCGTTGTGTTTTGAATAGCTGCATCCAAAGCGATTTTTCGTTCCAAAACAGCTTCATTCCCATAACCAAATAAAAGCGTAATTTCATTTTTCGGATTCAGTGAAATTCCCGAAAAACTAAAGCTTCCAGAAACTGACGTTCCTTCCAACGGAAATAAATCTGTCACCGTAAAATTTTCTTTTATTCCTAAAAACTTCAAATTATTGTTGACCAGTTTATCCAAAGCATTTTCTACATTCAATTGATTCAGATTAATGAAATTTCCGCCTGTTTGCATAGCTGAAAAATTCAGAAAAGCAAAATCTGCAGATGCCGAAGACGTAATCGTGTAAACAGGTTTTTTCGTTTTTGGTAAAATATTCTCACTCAAAGAAGATAATCCGTCCGAGAAAAACAAGTATTCATCATGCCCCGTAAAATTGAGTTGAGAAAAACGCGTTCCTCCATCGTACTTTGTGTTTTGCAAAACCGCCTTTAATTCCGCCCAATTTCCATCCGAAATCAGATATTCTTTTTGTTTCTCAAAAGTATAATTCAGAAAGTACAACGTCACTTTCGTATTTTTTATTTTTTGAAAATAAGCATCCAGCAAATCCAGTTCTTTCTTCAAATCCCTGGTTTGACAGCTCAATGAATTATCCCAAACTAATCCAATGGAACCTGATACTTTTTTAGCTACTTTATTTCCTTCAATAAAAGTATTTCCATAAAAATAATGCTGACCGCCAACATTCTGCATCACAACACTTGGAATATTTTGCTGAATCGGAATCTTGAAAAGCAGTTTTTCAGAAGGCTGATAATTTTCCTTTTTCAAGGAAGTCTGAAAAGATTGGTTCCAGTTGGAGAAAGCAATCGCTTCCCCGGAATTTTCAGCAACAGTCGGCGAAGCAGAAGCTCCTAAAACCGAAACATTAATTTCGAATTTATCCAGTTTTTTAGGATAACGGCTCACCAACTGATACGCCAGATTATTTTTATCAAAAGCAGAAAGCTCTTCTTCATAGCCAATAATAACAATTCTTTCTCCATTAGGCATTAGCGGATAAATTCGGGTTCTGAAATTATTTCCATCTACCTTTTCCAATAATCCCGGATCAACACGACGGTGTTCGATAGCCTCAAAAACCTGCTTCCCTTTGTTTTTATTTACAGGAACCGCTTCACGCATTTTCCCATTAATATCAATTGCATATCTCGAAACTGAAACATTTTCCGGCAACGGAAAAATAAGTTCAGCTTCCATCTGTCGAGTACCTGAATTAAAAAAATGCATTTCGGCGGTTGTGTACGCAATATTTCCCACCACTTTCACATTGACAATCAACTGACTCATTCTGACTTTTTCAGCTTCATCTCCATTTACAGTCATCTCAGGACTTTGTGCAAAAGTTTTTACACCCAAAAAAAGTAAAAAGTAAAATATCAATTTCAGGTTTCCCTGAAAAATTTCCGGCTTAAACAAACACATATTTGATTTCATGATACGAAAGTTAAGGTTGTATATTGATATAGAGGGTTTAAATATTAAAAAGGTTGGAAACAACTTCAATTAATTTCATAAAAAAATCCCCAACCCTTGTTTTCAAAGGGATGGAGATTCTATTTTAATTATCTGAATCAAATCTGTGATATAACACAAATTAACAACAAGCTTTTAAAAAACTGAAATCAACTTATAGCACTTACCTGATTATAACCAATTTATGCATTCAAAACTTTTTCCTGGTGTCCAATACTTTCCTGGTGAATCGCTTTGAACATTTTCAAAACAAACTCTTCAGTAAGACCTTTTTTCTCACCTTCCAAAATCATTTTTCCTAAGATTTCGTTCCAACGGCTATTTTGAAGAATCGCTACGTTTGCATCTTTTTTCACCTGACCAATTTCGTCAGCAACTTTCATACGTTTTCCTAATAACTCTAATAAATTAGCATCAAGTACGTCGATGTTAGCTCTTAATTTAGTCATTTTTGAACTGTATTCATCAGTAGTATCATCCGTTTTTCTGATAGTCAAATCTTTAATGATTTGTTTCAAAACGTCTGGAGTAACTTGTTGAGCAGCATCAGACCAAGCGTTGTCCGGATCGTAATGAGTTTCGATGATCATACCATCGTAGTTCAAATCTAAAGCCTCTTGTGTTACTTCAAAAATCATTTTACGATCTCCTGTAATGTGAGACGGATCGATGATTAATGGTAAATCAGGGAATTTATTTTGCAATTCGATAGCAATCTGCCATTCTGGAATGTTTCTGTATTTTGTTTTTTCGTAAGTAGAGAAACCTCTGTGAATAACTCCTAATTTCTCGATTCCAGCCATGTGTAAACGCTCAACACCACCTAACCATAAAGCCAAATCCGGGTTTACAGGGTTTTTAACCAAAACGATTTTATCTGTTCCTTTCAAAGTATCCGCAATTTCCTGAACGGCAAATGGATTTGCAGTTGTACGTGCACCAACCCATAAAACGTCGATATCATGCTCTAAAGCCAATTTACAATGCGCTGCAGTTGCAACTTCAGTTCCCATCAATAAACCAGTTTCAGCTTTTGCTTTTTGCAGCCATTTCAAACCAATTTCCCCAACACCTTCAAATCCTCCCGGACGCGTTCTTGGTTTCCAGATTCCAGCTCTGAACACACTAACTTTTGAATCTTTCAATTCGTGAGCAATTTTCAAAACCTGATCTTCCGTTTCTGCACTACAAGGTCCAGCTATCACAAGTGGGTGATTCAAATTGAAATCTTCTAACCACTTTCTCATTTCTTTCTTATTTTCCATCTTTATTCTATTTTACTTTTTAATTGTTAATCCGTTTAATATCTCTTTTATTTTATTCGTGCTTTCCATTTCTTCAAAAATGGCATTGTAATTTTCTTCTTTCAGCAAATCCCTAAACCGACTCAGATTTGAAATATATTCTTCTAAAGTTTCAATAACGTGTTCTTTGTTCTGCTTAAAAATCGGTGTCCACATTGCGGGCGAACTTTTTGCCAAACGAACGGTGCTTTCAAATCCACTTCCCGCCATATCAAAAATATCCTGTTCGTCTTTTTCCTTGTTCATTACCGTTTTTCCGAGCATAAAGGAACTAATGTGCGACAAATGCGAAACGTAAGCAATGTGTTTATCGTGCGAAGTCGGATCCATATATCGAATCCTCATTCCAATTTCGCTGAAAAGCTTCAAAGCCTTTTCCTGCAGTTTGAAAGTGGTTTTTTCCACCTCACAAATGATATTCGTTTTCCCCTGAAACAACCCTTTTATTGCCGCTGAAGGTCCTGAAAACTCTGTTCCTGCGATCGGATGCGTGGCAATAAAATTTCTTCTTTTCGGGTGACTGGCAACTGCATCACAAATTGGCTTTTTAGTCGATCCCACTTCAAAAACAATCGTTTGATCTCCAACAGCATCAAGCACTTTTGGCAAAACGATCAAGGCCACATCAACCGGAACCGAAACGATTACAAAATCGGCCTCAGCCAAATCTTCAAAGTTCCCTGCCTGATCGATAACACCTAAATCAATTGCTTCCTGCAAATGATTTTCGTTCTTATCGATTCCAAAAATAGTGGCATCCGGATGTTTCTCTTTGATGTCCAGCACCATCGATCCGCCAATCAGCCCTATTCCTATTACGTATACTTTCATAATTCTTTTTATTAGAAGCTAATTCCTGCTATCCGCTTCAATCTTTTCTGCCGAACCCCGGCAAAAAAGGATTTCCACTTCTATCAGGGCTAGAGCTTCTCGTTTTTAAGATGCTTCGTCATTGCGAGGAACGGGCGCCATCACACTAACAATTGACTCAGCAGCCGAGATTGCTTCGTTCCTCGCAATGACCTCTAAAACCTGTCAATCGCCTCCTGTACTTTTTCTTCCTTAACACACAACGAAAACCTAATATATCCTTCACCATTACTTCCGAAAATTGTTCCCGGTGTGATAAAAATATGTTTCTCGTATAATATTTCGTCAATAAACTTTTCTGCTGATTCTATTCCTTCCGGCAATTTTGCCCAGACAAAAAGTCCAACTCCTTCTTTATACACTTTGCAGCCTAATTTTTCTGCCAGTTTTTCTGTCAATTCTCTGCGACGTCTGTAAATTTTGTTTTGGTCTTCAAACCATGATTTATCACAATTCAATGCTGCAACTGCGCCTTTCTGAATCCCATAGAACATTCCGCTGTCCATGTTGCTTTTTACTTTTAAGACTGCGTCGATAATTTCAGGATTTCCTAAAACCATTCCGACTCTCCAGCCGGCCATGTTGAACGTTTTACTAAGTGAATTCAATTCTAAAGCCACATCTTTTGCGCCTTCAACCTGCAATAAGCTCATCGGATTATCATTCAAAACAAAACTATACGGATTATCGTTAACCAATAATATATCATGTTTTTTAGCAAAAGCAACCAATTTTTCAAATAACGCTAAACTTCCTCTCGCTCCTGTTGGCATGTGTGGATATCCCAGCCACATAATTTTTACTTTAGAAAGATCTAATTTTTCCAATGCTTCAAAATCAGGTTCCCAGGCATTTTCTTCTTTCAAATCATAATAAACCGGAACTGCCTGAACCAAATTAGTTACCGAAGTATAAGTCGGATAACCCGGATTCGGAATCAAAACATGATCGCCTTCATTTAAAAATGCTAACGAAATGTGCATAATTCCTTCTTTCGAACCCATCAAAGGCAAAATCTCATTATTCGGATTCAACGCAACACCAAACTGATCCTGATAAAAATCTGCCATTCCCTTTCTCAATTCCGGCAATCCCTGATAACTCTGATAACCATGTCCATTTTCGTCCTGAATAGCTGCGGCAACCGCTTCAATTACGACTTTAGACGGACTCAAATCAGGGCTTCCAATTCCCATACTGATGATCGGTTTTCCTTCAGACATTAGTTGACGAACTTCTCTCAATTTTGATGAGAAGTAGTATTCTTCAACTGTATCTAATCTTTTTGCTGTTGTAATCATTTTTATTTTTATTAAATGCTTTAGGCTCTAGGCCGTAAGCTTTATGCTTTTCAATTTTGACTTTATGACTTTCGACTTTCCAACTTTAAGACTGACTTAAAGGTTTCGTATTTTTATATTCTCCCAACACCTTAAAGTACTCTGCCATAATATTCAGTAATGTTTTGGCTTTCGTGTAATCTTCGTAATTTTCAAATGTTACGTCTACGAAAAACGAATATTTCCAGGGCGTTTCAATTTTTGGTAGCGACTGAATTTTTGTCAAATTCAGTTTGCAGTCGCTCATTACATTCAAAACTGCTGCTAAACTTCCTCTTTTATGATCCAATTCAAATTTGATGGAAGCTCTGTTGATTTCGCTTTCCGGTAAAAATGAATTCTGTTTTTTGATGATTACAAAACGAGTCATGTTATTTTTGATGGTTTGAATTTCCGGTGCCAGAATTTCCAGATCATACATTTCAGATGCCGTTCTGCTTCCAATCGCTGCAATTCCTATTAACTGGTTTTGCTCAATTCTTCTGGCAGTTTCAGCTGTATCCTTGTCTTCAACCAATTTGATATTTGGATATTGTTTTAAGAAATCCATACATTGCAATAACGCCATCGGATGCGAATGAACTTCTTTAATATCTTCAATGTTCTGACCTTTCAAAGCCATTAAATTTTGGTGAATGCTTAAATAATGTTCTCCTATTATGTGTAAATTATTCTTGTCAATCAAAGCATAATTCGGAATAATTGGACCTGCTATCGAATTTTCAATTGCCATAACCGCCTGATCCGTTTTTCCGGAAAGAAGGCTATCAACCAATTCTTCAAAAGATAAACATTCATCAATATCTACGCTTTCAGGAAAATATTCCTTCACTACCTGATGATGAAAAGATCCTTTGATACCTTGTATTGCAATTTTAGTTGTCATATAGTCAAAAAAAAATCCTGATTTTCATCAGGATTGTATATTAGTTTTATTTGTCTTTTAATTTTCTCAAATAACCATAGCACAATCCTAACTTCTACTAAAGAAGAAATAAAAGTTGTTGCTAAAATAAAAACGGTTAGTTGCCATTTTGTTTGTGTTATTTTTTAAATTCTGTGCGAATGTATAAATTATTTTAACTGCACCAAAAAAAATATTGCATTTTATGAAACAAAAAAGGAATTCTTAACAAATTAAGGCTGTTTTGTATGATATTTTAATAAATCAGGCTTGAAATGAGATTTATACAATTGGTTTTGAGGAAGGTTATAAGGTTTAATTTTATAATCCTAATCTTTTAGACCAATTTTTAGGAGAACGAGAAGTATGAAAAACACCAATTACAACAATTTCATTTTTTTCAAATTTATAATGTATACCATAAGGAAACCTTGAAATAAATCTAATTTTTATGTTTCTATATTTCTTTTGAAAAGCATCAGGATTTCTTAAAATTGCATCAACTCCAGCTTCAAGGCAAAGTTCAAAATCATAAGAAAGCCCCATTCTCTGTTCTTCATACCAAAGAACTATATCTTCAATATCGAATAATGCTTCTTTTACAAAATGAATTTTGTACACTATCTGATACTTTTTAAATGGCTTTTAACCTCATCCCAGGTGTACAATTCTGTTTTTCCTTCTTCTAAGTTTTTAATTCGAATATCCAATTCGTTTTTCACATCATCAGAAATTTCTAAATCTTTTTTGGAAACACTATCCCACAATTGTTCTGCCAATACAATTTTCTCAGCATCACTATATTTAGATAAATTTTTAATTTCCATAACTTCTATATTTAATTGAATATTACAAATTTAGACAAATTTAATTTTGAAACGTGAATATTTTTAGCCCCGATGGAAGTGAAAATCCTTTTGTGCCGGGGTTCGGCACAAAAGATTGAACCGTACAGCGGGAATAGCTCCTGAAAAAGCTAAAACAATCCTGAAAGCGGTATTCTTAACTATAAACTTTTCTAATCCTAATTTTTCAATTTTAGCGGCTTCCTTTCTTGAGAAGCCCAATCGCAATGACCAAGATTGCTTTTTTTCATAATGCGAAGATTATTTAAAATAATACTTTGTTTTTCTGGAAAGGTTTAAATAGAGGAAGGCTCTAAGGTACTTAGTAGCTAAGCTACAAGGGTTTGATAGTCTTATTATCTATTATTAATAACGGAAAACTTGTTATGAATATTGTCATTCCGAGGAATGAGGAATTTTCATAAATAGAATCAAATTAAGTTAAAAACTCATCTATAAACTGCTTTTCCATATCCAAATAAAGATAATAGTTACCCGTTTTATTTTGTTTGTCTTGTGAATTAAGCTCCAGTTTATTTCAATGCAAGGAGTTGAAATGAATTCGTGATGAATTATTATTGAAATCGATTTTAAAATAATTAATTCCTTTTCTATACATTCCTTGTCAATGTTATTGTAATATTCAATAACGAGATTATAAAGCATTTCCTTATTCTCAATAATGTTTTTCTATAAATCCATTTGATAATTTAAAATTTCATTGATGAACGAATTACTTAGCCCCGATTGAAGTGGAAATCCTTTTTATTTTTTCTTTAAAAATAAAAAGATTGCAACGGAAAGCGGGAAATAGCTCCTAAAAAACAAAAGCAGCTATCATTGCAATAACTGCTTTTTATTAATCAAAGAATAAATCTTTACTCTTTACTCTATATTCTTTCTACTAAAAAAAATTAAGACCCACACATCTCACAATCTTCAGGACCTGCAGCTTGTGCTTTAAGCAACATCGCTTTGTATTCCTCAATATTGATTTCTTCAGTTTCTGCAGCAACTAAAGAAGGTGTCTCTTCTTTTTTGTCATTGTTTAATGTGAACTTAATCGCATCAACTGCTGATTTAGTTCTCAGGTAATACATACCAGTTTTTAAACCGGATTGCCAAGCGTAGAAATGCATTGACGTTAGTTTAGAATAGTTGGCATCCTGCATAAACAAGTTCAATGATTGTGATTGGTCAATGAAATAGCCTCTTTGACGCGACATATCGATAATGTCTTTCATAGACATTTCCCAAACGGTTTTGTATAGTTCTTTTAAGTCTTGCGGAATCACATCAATATTTTGAACCGATCCGTTATGACGCATGATTTCCTGTTTCAACGTTTCGTTCCATAAACCTCTGTCTACCAAATCATGCAATAAATGTTTATTTACTACGATGAATTCTCCAGACAATACACGACGTGTGTAAATATTTGATGTATACGGTTCGAAAGCTTCGTTGTTTCCTAAAATTTGTGAAGTCGAAGCAGTTGGCATTGGTGCAACCAATAATGAGTTACGAACTCCGTGTTCTACCACTTCTTTTCTCAATGAAGCCCAGTCCCAACGACCAGATAATTCCTCATCTTTCATTCCCCACATATTGTATTGGAATTCTCCTTTTGACATTGGAGATCCTTCAAATGTAGAATATGGTCCTTCTTCTTTCGCCATTTCCATAGAAGCGGTTACGGCTGCGAAGTATAAAGTTTCGAAAATTTCCTGGTTTAGTTTTTTAGCTTCATCGCTTGTAAACGGCAAACGCAGCATGATAAAAGCATCTGCTAAACCTTGTACTCCCAATCCAACCGGACGGTGACGCAAGTTAGAATTTTCAGCTTCTTTTACCGGGTAATAGTTTCTGTCGATTACTTTGTTCAGGTTACGGGTTACACGTTTTGTAACGTTGTAAAGTGCTTCGTGATCAAATTTTCCGTTCTCAACAAACATCGGTAACGAAATAGAAGCTAAGTTACAAACTGCGATTTCATCTTTAGAAGTGTACTCCATAATCTCAGTACACAAGTTAGAAGAACGAATTGTTCCTAAATTCTTGTGGTTCGATTTACGGTTTGCTGCATCTTTGTACAACATATACGGCGTTCCGGTTTCGATTTGTGATTCCAGGATTTTCTCCCATAATTCACGTGCACGGATTGTTTTTCTGCCTTTTCCTCTAAATTCATAATCTGTGTACATTGCTTCGAATTCATCTCCGTAAACATCGTACAATCCTGGACATTCATTAGGACACATTAAGGTCCACGTTGTATCTTCCTGAACACGTTTCATGAACAAATCGGATGTCCACATGGCGAAGAATAAATCTCTTGCACGCATTTCTTCTTTTCCTGTATTTTTCTTTAAATCTAAGAAATCGAAGATATCAGCATGCCAGGTTTCGATGTAAATCGCAAAACTTCCTTTACGTTTTCCACCACCCTGATCTACGTAACGAGCCGTATCGTTGAAAACTCTCAACATTGGAACGATTCCGTTTGAAGTTCCGTTTGTACCGCGGATGTAAGATCCGGTTGCACGAACATTATGAATAGAAAGACCAATTCCTCCCGCAGATTGCGAAATTTTAGCCGTTTGTTTTAAAGTATCGTAAATTCCATCAATACTGTCATCCTGCATAGCCAAAAGGAAACAAGAAGACATTTGAGGTTTTGGAGTTCCGGCATTGAACAAAGTTGGCGTTGCATGTGTAAAGAACTTTTTAGACATTAAATCGTAAGTTTCAATTACCGATTTTAAATCGTCTAGGTGAATCCCAACTGAAACACGCATCAGCATATGTTGCGGTCTTTCAACGATTTTTCCGTTGATTTTTAGTAAATAAGAACGCTCTAAAGTTTTAAATCCGAAGTAATCGTAATTGAAATCTCTTGTATAAATGATATGAGAATCTAAAAACGCAGCGTTTTCCTGAATCACATTGAATACCTCATCCGAAAGTAACGGAGCGTCTTGCCCGTTTCTTGGATTTACGTAGTGATACATATCTTTCATCGTTTCTGAAAACGACTTTTTAGTATTAGAGTGTAAGTTTGAAATTGCCACACGAGCTGCCAGTTGCGCATAATCAGGATGTGCAATAGTCATAGAAGCTGCAGTTTCTGCCGCAAGATTATCCAATTCAGATGTAGAAACTCCGTCATACAATCCTTCGATAACTCTCATGGCTACCTTAACAGGATCTACAAGCTCATTTAGCCCGTAACACAATTTTTTGATTCTTTCTGTAATCTTATCAAACATTACCGGCTCCTTGTGGCCATCTCTTTTTACTACATACATAAGCTTACTTTTTTATTGTTTTTAAAAAAAATGAAAGACTCCGGAAAACAAATTCCATTGCTTAACATCACGTGATTTTTAATATTTTTTGAGAATTGCAGGATTCCCATAGTTGTTCGATTTCCAATCTAAAAAACAGACGAAAATAATTGTAAAAATGTTATTGGATCTTCGATTTGGGATAGAGATCCAATCTTAAAATTGTCTAGTATAGAAACTTTCGTTTCCTGATTTTATTTTCTCTAGTGTTCGTGGTAGCCACTAAAAGTTATGTGATTTAAAAATCTGCATCAAATGAGATTTTCTGAGCATCACTATCGGTATTCATTACACCTGATTTTTGATATTCGGCAACACGTTTTTCAAAGAAATTGGTTTTTCCCTGAAGAGAAATCATATCCATAAAATCAAACGGATTCGCCGATCCATATACACGTTCGCATCCTAATTCTACCAATAACCTGTCGGCAACAAATTCTAAATATTGTGTCATCAATGCGGCATTCATTCCGATTAAACTTACAGGAAGAGATTCTGTAACAAATTCTCTCTCTATATCTAACGCATTAACGATGATTTCCTTGATTCGGTCTTTTGGAACTTTATTGATCAAATGATGATTATGTAAATGCACTGCAAAATCACAATGTACGCCTTCGTCTCGGGAAATCAATTCGTTAGAGAAAGTCAAACCTGGCATTAAACCACGTTTTTTTAACCAGTAAATAGAACAAAAGGCTCCTGAAAAGAAAATACCTTCAACTGCTGCAAAAGCAATTAGTCTTTCAGCAAACGAATCAGAATCAATCCATTTTAAAGCCCAGTCCGCTTTTTTTCTGATGGCAGGAAAAACTTCCAAAGCATTAAACAACTCTGCTTTCTCTGCTTCATCTTTCACGTAAGTGTCAATCAGCAAAGAATAGGTCTCGCTGTGAATGTTTTCCATCATGATCTGGAATCCGTAGAAAAATTTCGCTTCGGCATACTGTACTTCATTTACAAAGTTCTCAGCAAGGTTTTCATTTACGATTCCGTCAGAAGCAGCAAAGAATGCCAAAATATGTTTGATAAAATATCTTTCGTCGTCACTAAGTTTGTTGTTCCAATCTGTCAAGTCCTGATGCAAATCGATTTCTTCGGCAGTCCAGAAACTAGCTTCCATTTTTTTGTACCATTCCCAAATATCATGATGTTTGATTGGAAAAATGACGAAACGATTCTTATTTTCTTGTAGTATTGGTTCAACTTGTGACATTGCTGTTTTTATTTAATTTTTATAATGAATTTCCCCTTATTCATAACGATTACAAAGATTGTCATTTGTAGCCAAAAATGAAAGCCAAACTTATTCACAATTCGGTGTAGTTTTTAACAAAGCAAAAAAATGAAACTTTTTTCAGACAATAATTAATTAACTGTAAATGAATTACTTAAATATAACCATTCCGCTCGAAACCCCTGTAGAATATAGAATTTTTACAATCAAAAACAAGAAATTTAAAATAGTTTTCAAAAGTTTTTTTAGTGCTAAAAATTTATTTTTTTGAGTTAAAAAATATCGAAATTAACCCTTAACTGAGGCAGCAATATTTTTATGAATTTTTATGCTCTTCCGCTACTTTTTCGAGTTCTAAGTACCAATCTTCTCCAAAACGGCGAATCAGGGCTTCTTTGACAAATTTATAAACGGGAACTTCTAATTCCTTGCCTAAAGAACAGGCATCATCACAAATATCCCACTTGTCATAATTCACGGCAGCAAATTCTGTAAAGTCTTTCACACGGATCGGATACAAATGACAGGAAACAGGTTTTTTCCAGGTCACGATTCCCTGGTTGTAAGCCTGCTCAATTCCGCAAAGTGCCGTTTTACCGTCAAAAATTACGTAAGCACAATCTTTATTATCGATTAATGGCGTTTCAAGATCGCCATCTGTTCCGGTTACCCAGGTTCCTTGTGCTTCGATAGCGGCAATTCCTTCTTTCCGTAAAAAAGGTTTTACTTTTGGATATATCTCTTCCAGAATTTTAGTTTCCGCTTCGCTTAGAGGCGCACCGGCATCTCCGTCAACACAACAGGCACCTTTACAAGCCGACAAGTTGCACACAAATTCTTTTTCAAGAATATCTTCTGAAATAATGGTTTTACCTAATTGAAACATAATACTTAAATACTGTAATTTATAAAGTGCAAAGATAGCTAAAGAAAGCGGATAAAAAATTTACCGGAAAGATTCACAGAGTTTTCACAATCATTCATAAAGTATAATCCGGGTTTTGAATTTTTATAATATAACGTTACGAAATATGTATTAACAAAAGACTATTGTTATAAATATCGCTTATTCATATCTAAAAACATATTTTTAAAACAAATCATGTTGTGTTTGAAAAACAATTAACTTTATTATTTACTTTTGCGACAGTTTTTTAACCCTTTAAAATCAAAGTGATATGCTGGAAATCGACTTTAAAGAAATCATTACGGTGGGAATGGTACTTTTTGCCGTAATTGATATTGTAGGTTCTATTCCTATCATTGTGAACCTAAGAGCAAAAGTTGGCCATATAGAATCTGAGAAAGCTTCAATAGTTGCCGGAATGATTATGATTATTTTTCTTTTTATTGGAGAAGGTTTATTAAATCTTATTGGTATTGATGTGCATTCTTTTGCCGTTGCAGGTTCTTTCGTTTTATTCTTCCTAGCCCTGGAAATGATTTTGGGAATTCGAATTTACCGTGATGAAGAACCGGGATCTGCTTCCATAGTTCCTTTAGCTTTTCCTTTGATTGCTGGAGCCGGAACCATGACCACTTTACTATCATTACGTTCACAATTTCATACTATCAATATCATTATAGCTATTCTGCTGAATATTATCTTAGTTTATATTGTTCTGAAATCTTCTAAAAAAATTGAAGACTTACTAGGCGAAAACGGACTTGGAGTAGTCCGTAAGACGTTTGGAGTAATACTTTTGGCAATTGCTGTTAAATTATTCGCTGCTAATGTTAAAGGTTTGTTCGTCTAACAGATATTTTTATAAATTTGCCTCAATAAAATCCTTAAATACAGCTTATATATCTCTTATTGAAAAGCTTTACTTTATTATTTTAGACAAACAAAACAGCCTTATGAAAATTTTCACTTCTATTTTAGTGCTTTTGGCACTAGCTTTAATTGTTTTTAATATTACATTGCTGGACTTCAAAAACCCTCTTGAGGGAGATAGTATGGTAGCTTTTATTGGAATCGCTGCTTCATTTTGTGCCGTTTTAATTCTTTTGATTTTTAGAATTTCCAAAAAAATTGAGGAAAAAAGCAATGGCAGATAATATATTTGATGTTTTAATTATCGGCGGAGGCGTATCCGGCATTTCCTGCGCACTTGTTCTGGGTTCAGCGAAAAACAAAGCCTTTGTTACCGATAAAAAAATCGGAATTCTTACCCATCAGAAGAATTCTTCTTTGCAGGAAGCCATTTTTTATAATGCATACGGAATAACGCCAGGCAAATTAGGATCTGAATTACTTTTTGAAAGCACACAGGATTTGGCAATGACTTATCCGCACATCGCTCAGATTCCAAACGAGAAAGTGATTAAAGTAGAAGGAGCTTATCCTGAATTTACTGTAGTTACCAATAAAAACTCTTACCAGACTAAAAGCATCGTTATCGGGATTGGTTCTGCCAATACTTTTGACATCGAAGGCCTGATGCAATACATTGAACCACACAAAAAAGCACTTCCCGAAAAACAGCGTATTCAGCTCAAAAATGATGATCATAAAGTAACTGATGGTATTTACGTAATTGGAACTTTAGCAGGCTGGAGAAGCCAATTG
>Ga0247805_1000192_pt1 | contig 38011 bp, 27 predicted proteins | sample UWRJL044104R1_FD_180930 | JGI IMG/M metagenome (GOLD analysis project Ga0247805, IMG submission 180930) | Plant litter microbial communities from Arlington Agricultural Research Station in Wisconsin, United States - UWRJ-L044-104R-1 | ecosystem: Environmental > Terrestrial > Plant litter >...
TTATCCACCAGATAAAAATTTCCTTAGAGTTTGTGATTCGCTGGGACTTTATGTGATAGACGAACTGGCGGGATGGCAAAAAGCCTACAGCACAAAAGCAGGCGAGCCCTTGGTAAAAGAAATGGTTATTCGTGATGCCAATCATCCGTCGATCATTTTTTGGAGTAACGGAAATGAAGGTGGACATAATTTTGATTTTGACGATGATTTTGCCAAATACGATCTATCGAACCGCACGGTAATTCACGCACATCATAAACCCGGAAACGCTATTAATGGTATTGATTGTAACCATTACGAAGGGTATTACAGTACTCAGGAAATTGTTTCAGGTCCAAATATTTATATGCCAACCGAGTTTTTGCATGCTATGCAGGATGGTGGAGCAGGTGCCGGTCTGGCGGATATGTGGGAACTACATTGGAATTCCAAAAAAGGAGCAGGAGGTTTTATTTGGGATTTTGCAGATGAAGGCATCATGCGAACCGATTTAAACAATAGTATTGATGTGAATGGAAATAACGCCGCTGACGGAATTGTAGGTCCTCACAGGGAAAAAGAAGGCAGTTTTTATGCCATTAAGGAAATTTATTCGCCAGTACGCATCACACTAAAGGAATTGCCAAAAGATTTTAAAGGTGAAATTCCGGTAGAAAACCGTTATCATTTCACTAATTTGAATCAATGTACTTTTCAGTGGGAATTGATTAATTTCAACGGAAAACAAGACGATGAAACAGGCCATGTAATTGTAAAACAGGGAACTTTTTCAGGACCAAATATTGCAGCGGTATCGAAAGGGATATTAAAATTAAACCTTCCTGCTGATTGGAAAAACAGTGATGCATTGGCTTTAAGAGCTATTGGAACAGATAAAAATGAAATTTATCGTTGGGTCTGGAAGATAAAATCGAATGCCGATTTATTGAAACCTATCTTGACGACTGAAGCTCCAAAGACTGTTAGTGTCGAAGAAACAACTGATTTTATAACCCTTTCTGCTAATGCTATTTCAGTAAGTTTTGATAAAAAAACAGGCGAATTGTCAGGTTTAAAAAACCAAAACGGAGCAGCGCTTTCTTTTGGAAAAGGACCCATAATGGTAAGCGGAACATCAACTTTTACAGGATTAAAATATTTTAAGGAAGGCGATGCTTATGTTGTTGAGGTATCTTATTCCGGAAATTTACAGTCCGTACGCTGGAAGATGCAGCCAACGGGATGGTTAGAAATGGATTATCAATACACGCTGGATGGCGAATATCCCTTTGCCGGAATTAGTTTCAGTTATCCAGAAGGTTTAGTGATGGGAGCAAAATGGCTGGGTAAGGGCCCAAGTCGTGTGTGGAAAAACCGATTGCAAGGTGTGAATTTTGATGTGTATCAAAACCGAAATAATGCTACACAAACAGGCAGCTCTCCTTGGGTTTATCCTGAATTTAAAGGTTATTTCTCTGAAATTGTCTGGATGGAGCTGAGTACGTTAGAAGGAAAGTTTACCATTGCTTCGCCAGATAAAGATCTTTTTATCCGATTATTTGATTTTTATGCCATCAATGCCAATAAGCCTCATCCACAGTTACCAGTTGGTGATATTTCGTTTTTGGATGCCATTCCGGCTGTTGGTTCAAAAATGGGAATTAGTGATGCCGAGGTGAAAAAATTTGGACCTGATAGTGAATTAAATTCGATTCATAAGCCAATTAAACGCAGTTTGTATTTTTATTTTGGTTCTCCAAAACTAACAGATAATCAGGAAGAAAAACTGCCAAACTAATAAACGGATTTTAAAATCGAGAGTTTAATTAATCAAAAAGTAGATTATTAATAAGTAGATTACAGAAACACTTACGGGATGATGAAAAAAAACAAAAGCTTTGGAAGTTTGATAGTGTGCATTTTATTTTTTAGTCAGCTTTGGCTTTCCTCAGAAATGGTTGCACAGGTATTGATGCCTTCAAAAGGAAAAAATACAAAAACGATGTTACTGAATGGAACATGGAAGTTCAAATACATTCCGTCAACAACTATTGGTGCCGATTCATTATTTTATAAGTCTGATTTTGATGTTACCAAATGGGCTCACATAAAAGTTCCTGGAAATTGGGAGCTTCAAGGTTTTGCAGAGCCAAAATATGGAAAAGAGCTTGAAGAAGGCAGTGGATTGTATAGAACAACTTTTACAGCTCCTGCCAGTTGGAAAGGCAGCCCGGTTTATATCGCATTCGATGGTGTTCAATATGGATACAGCCTTTGGGTAAATGGTAATTATGTCGGGGATTTTGCCAGTTCGTACAACAGACAGTCATTTAATATTTCCAGTTTTGTACAATTGGGAAGTACTAATACTCTTGCTGTAAAAGTTTCTACAAGAGTAAAAGGTTATGAGTTTGATACTAATGATGACTGGTCTTTATCGGGTATAATTCGTGATGTCACTTTGTTTGCACTTCCTGCTGTACACATCAACGATGTGGTGGTACAAACAATTTTAGGAACAAACAAAGCAACAATTGATATAAAAACAGTAGTTGAAAAAACGCTTAAGAAAGAATTTTCGGAAAAACTGAATGTATTCGCCAGATTGCTTGATCCGCAGGGAAAAGAGGTCAAGGATCTAGTAATTACTAATAACCCGACAACTTCAGCTTTGGATAACGTTTCTTTTCATCAACAAGCTGTCATCAACAACCCTTATCTTTGGACGGCTGAAACGCCACATCTTTATACACTCATTCTTTCGTTAAAAGACGATAATAGTGTTATACAGCAGTATAGCCAAAAGATAGGTATTCGGGAAGTTTCCTGGGCTAACGGAATTTTAAAATTAAATAACAGTCCAATCAAATTAAGAGGCGTTAACCATCACGATCTGTCACCGATAAATGGCAGGGCAATTACTGAAGCCGAGTTATTGGAAGACCTGAAATTAATTCGCAAGGCAAATATCAATTTTATACGTACTTCGCATTACCCACCACAACCGCGCCTTTTGCAACTTTGTGATTCATTAGGGTTTTATCTAATGGTAGAAGTGCCTTTTGGCTATGGCGATGAACACCTGAAAGACAAGTCGTATTTGCCAATATTACAGGAAAGAGCAAAGTCTACGATTCGACGTGACAAAAATCACGCATCTGTAATTGCATGGAGCATAGGCAACGAAAATCCGGTAACAGAAATAACCTTGCAAACAGCAAATTATGTAAAAACACTTGATAATAGCAGACCGGTTTGTTTTCCGCAAAAAGGTTCTGATTTTCCTGGATTTGCAAAGAAATATCCCGATTCATTGGATATTTATGCGCCTCATTATCCTAACGTTAATCGTCTAAAGGAGTATTCCGATAAATTTGATCATCCCATTATTTTAACAGAATATGCCCATTCGCTTGGATTGGATTTTGATCTGTTAGATTCGTTGTTTGAGATTATTTCGTCAAGTCCAAAGCTTGCGGGTGGTGCTATCTGGATGTTTCAGGATCAGGGTATTTTGCGAAAAGCAAAAGAAAAAGTATCAAAATCAGACCTGACAAAATTTGCATGGAAAGATGAGACCACTTTTTATGACACCAATGGCGAAGCCGGAACAGATGGTATTGTATACGCGAACCGTATTCCGCAAGTAGATTACTGGCAGGTACGAAAAGTGTATACTCCCGTAAAAGCATTGGACGATACATTAACATATCAGGCTGGTAAGAAAAATTTTGCCATAAAGCTTATCAATCGCTATGATTTTACAGATTTATCTGCGGTAAAATGTAAATGGGAATTATATGCCGATACCAAAAAGATAGACTCTGGAATCACCTCCTTGAAAGGTATTCCGCATGACACGGTTTCTGTAGTAATTAATACAAATTTAGCAATTAAACCAGTGACCACTTATTATTATTTGAAACTTTTCTTTACCAATAAAGAGAATTATCAATTTTATGAAAAAACTTATCCAATTAGGATTGAAAGCAGCATACCTGATTTGAAAACCCAATTTGTTAGCAAAGGTAAAAAGCCAGTGCTGAAAGGAAGTTCAGTTTTACAGGACAACTATCTTTTTGAGTTAGCAAAAGCGACTGGACAAGTACAGTTGAAAAATAAAAAAGGAAAATTAATACTTTCCGAAGGTCCTTTTGTTCGTGTAGGACGTAAAACTACTCTGGCTAAACAGTATTTTACTAAAAAAAATAAAGAAGAGAATCAACGTTTTCTGCTCTCAAATCTGAAAACAGAAGTTATTAGCTCGAATGCACAGCAGCTTATTGTAAATTACAGCTCCGAAGCAGATTCTTCTAAAACTAATGCTGCTGGCAAAGTGGCGTATCAATTTTCGGATAACGGTTCCATTGCTGTTAATTACCATTTTTCTCTAGATGGAAAAGCAAATCTTCCGGAGGCAGGTTTGTCTTTTATTATTCCTGCTTCGCTTACAGAGTTTAGATGGGTAGGAAAAGGACCGTATCAAGCCTATCCTGGTAAAGATAAATTAAGTGAATTCGGTTTCTATCACTTAAATAGTGAAGATATTTATTATTCCGGTAACCGTCAGGAAGTTGATTGTGCCTTGTTTACGGATAGCAAAGGGAATGGTTTTGCTTTGTTATCGAATAAAGCAAATATATCCGTTGAGCGAACAGAAAAAGGAATTGTGGTAAGTCACAATGCATTAGTTTCAGGAAGATTTAATAAGTTCGGATGGCCTGACTTGCTTCATACCATTGAAAAAACAAAAGAGATAGATGGAAGTTTCACTATTATACCGCTAACAGGAAAATGGCCGGAATCCCTCCAAAAAATATTTGGTAAGCCTGATCAGACCGTTGTTCCGTTCAAGCCGTTTTATCATAGTTATGATCAATAGTAATAAAATAGTTAATCAAATTATATAAAATGAAAAAGATTTTCTTGTATGGTATCTTTCTATATTTTTCAAACTTTATGAATGCACAGGAAGTAAAGCCAGATCCTAATTTTCATGTTTACCTGTTGGTTGGGCAATCTAATATGGCAGGAAGGGGTAAACTAGACGAAGAAAGTAAAAAGGAAAATTTGCAGATTTTGATGTTGAATAAGAAAAATGTTTGGGTTCCAGCAACTGATCCATTACATTTTGATAAACCAGAATCTGTAGGCGTTGGACCAGGAATTAGTTTTGCTAAAGAAATGATTGCTGATAATAAGAAAATCAAAATTGGACTTATTCCTTGTGCTTGGGGAGGTTCTCCAATAAAAGTATGGCAGCAAGGAGAGACGTATTTAAAAGTAAATCATCCTTATGATGAAGCAATAGTCAGAGCGAAAATAGCCATGCAGAAAGGTGTTTTGAAAGGAATACTTTGGCATCAGGGCGAATCGGATAATGATTCTATAAAAGCGAAGTTTTATAAGGATAAATTAGTGTCATTGATCACTAGACTTAGAAATGATTTACAACAAGCCGAACTTCCTTTTGTGGCAGGAGAAATAGGTTATTTTAATAGAAATAATTTTATCAATAAAGAAATTGTTCAACTTCCTAAATTGCTTAGCAATACAGCAGTAGTTTCTGCAAAGGAGCTAACAGATAAGGGAGATCATCTTCATTTTGATACGCCATCTGCCAGAGAATTGGGAAAACGTTACGCTAAAGAAATAAAAAAACTTCAAGGAAATAAATTACTCAAATAATTAAATTGGAGATTCTTGGTCAATATTTTTGCTTTGAATTCTGACTGATTGAAATCTACTATAACATTCAAATTTACTGTGTTTTAAGTATGAAAAAGTTATAATGAAATCCCCTTTCATCACGAAAGGGGATTTTTTTTGGGAGTCGTTTTTCTTAATGACGATTTGTTTTACTACAGCTATTTCTTCAATTTTATTTTAATAGAATCGAAATTTAATTCATTTCTTAATCTAGGTCAAGTTTCAGCTAAAGCTGATCGTGTAGTTTTGCATAAGAAAATGAGATCAGGCATAAAGAAATTTAAATTTTCAAATCAAATTATTGAACGTACATTTATTTGGTAAAGAAAATACTAGACTTCAGCAATCTTGAAACTTATTTTTATAACAATTTAAATGGTATGTAAAACCAACTAAAAATAAATCAGCATTATGGAGAGAACAGCAGTAATTTTAAACGAAAAAAATAGAGGAGAAATTCAATTGTTCTCTGATGATAATAAAGCAGGCAAAATGGATATTTCGTTATCTGGTGATTTGCTTACGGTTTACCATACCGAAGTGGATGAAATCTATAACGGCAAAGGCTTTGCTAAAATTTTACTGAATAAATTAGTAAGTTATGCCAGAGAAAATAATATGAAAATTGTCCCGCTTTGTCCTTATGTTCACGCACAGTTCAAACATCATCCAGAAGAGTTTCAGGATGTATGGTACAAAAAATAAAATAGTCATTACACAGGATAATTTTAAATAAGAGCTATCTACTTAACAAAATAAATAAAATGAAAACATTGCATTTTTTAGTTATCGGAAAACATAAAGAAATTGTAAATACGCTAAAAAGGATTATCGAAAATAATGAAGGATGGTTTGCCGAAATAACTAACAGTGAAACATTCTGTTATGAATATTTAGAAAATCATAGTCCGGATATTCTTTTGCTTAGCTCAGGTTTAGAATTAGACTTCGAAAACAGCATAAAAGAATATATAATAAAAAACCAAAAACGAACAAAAATCATCGAACATTACGGTGGCGGCAGCGGATTATTAAAAGGCGAAGTGTATGAAGTTTTTCCTGAATTACATTCCTAACAATACTTTTAAATAATTGAAACCCGTAAAGTTTAATAACTAAACATAATCAAATTTAAGACATGGCTCATTTACCTGAAATAATAAAAGATTTAGCGCTTATTCTTTTAGTAAGCACATTTGTAACCATCATTTTTAAACGTATCCAGCAACCTTTAGTTTTGGGGTATATCATTGCAGGATTTTTAGTAGGTCCGCATTTTAGTTTTCTGCCCACAATTGTCGATCATGAGAATGTGAAAATTTTTGCAGAGATAGGCGTAATCATGTTGCTCTTTAGTTTAGGACTGGAATTTAGTTTTAAAAAATTAGTAAAAGTCGGTGGTCCCGCATCTGTTACAGCAGTTACCGAAATTCTCTTTGTCGGTTTGGGAGGTTATCTCACCGGGAATTTATTAGGTTGGACTCAAATGGACAGTCTTTTTCTGGCAGGTATGTTAGCCAGTTCTTCTACAACGATTATTCTTCGTGCTTTTGACGAAATGGGGTTAAAATCGAAACAATTTGCCAGCGTGGTTTTTGGTGTATTGGTAGTAGAAGATATCATCGTGATTTTGCTTATGGTATTGCTGTCAACTGTTGCTGTAACCCAACAATTTCAAGGATCAGAAATTGTTTTTACAGTACTTAAATTGGGTTTCTTTTTAGTATTATGGTTCTTGGTAGGGATTTATCTGTTGCCTGGTTTTATTAAAAAAACTAAAAAATGGATGGACGAAGAAACGGTTTTAATTCTTGCCATCGGACTTTGTTTTGGAATGGTATTATTAGCTACTATGGTAGGATTTTCGGCAGAATTAGGTGCGTTTGTAATGGGATCTTTAATTGCCGAAACGGTATTGGCAGAAAAAATAGAACACATTATCCAGCCTATCAAGCAGCTTTTTGGAACAATATTCTTCGTTTCGGTAGGAATGATGATCGATCCTAATGCGATGTACACTTATGCTGGGCCAATAGTAGCCGTTACACTTTTAACAATTGGTGGAAAATTTTTCTTCAGTGGATTAGGTGCATTAATTTCTGGACAGCCTTTAAAACAAGCGGTACAAATTGGTACCAGTATGGCACAAATTGGGGAATTTGCATTCATAGTCGCTTCTTTAGGATTGTCGCTTGGGGTTATTTCTGAATTTTTGTTTCCTATTGCAGTGGGTGTTTCAGCCATTACTACATTCACTACACCTTATTTTATTAAGTTTTCAGGACCACTTTATGATAGAATTATAAAAATACTTCCTGCTACTTGGTTGGTTCGATTGGAAGCATACAGTTTAGAAACGCAGAAGAATAAAGACAATCCGCTTTGGAAAAAAATGTTGAATGAATACAACCGAATTCTAGTTATCAATAGTATTATTCTTGTGGCTATTGCAATGTTATTTAAATACACTTTTATTCCTTATTTGAATACGCATACAGCAAGTGTTTTGTGGAAAAATGTAATCATAATTACTTCGGCTACACTTTTAGCAGCACCGTTTCTTTGGGCTATTCTTATCAAAAAAGTAAATGTTAAAGAAAACGGACAAGATATTAATACCTATTATTTAAATTATTCGGCAGCAGGTATTACGCTTAATACAATACGTTGTTTGTTAGGTGTTTTTCTTATCGGATTTTTTATTGATCAAATTGCAACTACACGTTATGCATTATTGATTGCTTTGCCAATAATTGTTTTGTTGCTTTGGTTTTTCTCTGATAAAATCAAAAATATTCACCAACATATTGAGCAGCAGTTTGTATCTAATCTTAACGAAAAAGAGCATTTAGAATATTTGCAAAATAAAGATACTCTGGAAATTCAAAGTAAAAATGCTGAAGTGAAAAAACATTTACAGGAATGGAGTGCTTATGTTACCGAATTAGAAGCAAGTGAAGCAGTTACTTTTGCAGGAATGACTTTGTATGAACTGAATTGGAAAGAACAATTTGGAATTGATGTGGTTTATGTTCGCAGAAATGATAAAATCATTCATTTGCCTAATGGTAAGCAACGAATTTTACCTTTTGACAAAGTAGGAATCTTAGGAACTGAAGAGCAAATTTCGCAACTCAAACTGGTTTTTGATCAAAAAGTTTCACAAGAAGACAATGAAGAAGATATAGATATTAATGATATCAGACTTATCAAAGCCAGAGTTACTGATACTAATCCGTATTGCGGAAAAACGATTAAAACGTCTGGTATTAGAACCGATCTTAGAAGCCATGTAGTAGGAATTGAAAGGAATGGAACCCGAATTTTGAATCCAAAATCATCCGAAAATGTCTTTGCTAATGATATTGTCTGGCTGGTAGGTGATACTGGAAAAATAAAAGAATGTTTAAAAAACCATAGCGAAAATTTTCTGGAAGTATAATTCATTCGCTTATTTTAGCCTATTTAAATTCAATTTTGTCTGAAATGAATACTAATTTGTTTTTATCGTAAAAACACAAATTTTAGTTATGCTTTTTTAAGTATGATTATAGAAAAACAAATAATTATTATTTAACCCGTTAGGAGAAGTTATCAAAAACAATTTCTCCTAACGGGTTTCTAAATGTATTTTTGTTTGGTAAAAAAAAACTAATAAATATTTTATATGTAATTTAAATTAATTTTTTTTCAATATAAATTAAAAAAAAACAACACAATCGGTTGTTTTTTTATTGTTTTGTTTATTTTTGTTCAACAGTAGTAAATGTAGAGATTGGTAAGAATTCGAGAATTTAAAATGCTAAACCATTTTAGAGAAAGAAAATACGTTAAATAAATATATAAAAATGCTAATGAAAAAAATAAGTATAATTTTAGTATGTACGTGGGGATTATTATTTTGTGGAATCAAGGTAGAGGGGCAAAATAACCGGAATTCAAGTGCGCAATCTGATAAAAAGTTTGTTCATCAGTCAATAGGAAATCCTTATCTTCCATTATGGGAACATTTACCAGATGGAGAACCAAGAGTTTTTGAAGATCCTGACAACCCTGGAAAATACCGTGCCTATATTATTGGATCGCATGATTTACGCATGACAAGTTATTGCGGACCTGACATAAGAATCTGGTCGGCTCCAGTAGAAAACCTAGCCAGTTGGCGTGATGAGGGGCCTGCTTTTACTTATGAAGTAGATGGAAAGTGGGATGTAATGTATGCACCTGATCTTGTTGAGGTAAAAAGAAAGGATGGTAAAAAAGAATATTATCTGTACCCACACAGTCGTGGTCAAAACAGAGAAGCAATGGTAGCCAAAGGAAGCCGCCCAGACGGGCCTTTTACTCCAGTGAACTTAACTGCTGATGGAAAACGTACCGTACCAGGTAGTATTTTAGGTTTTGATCCTGCTATTTATGTACAATACATTACTGATCCAAAAGATCCTGATTACGAAATAGGATTCAGAGCTTATGGTTATTGGGGATTCCAAAGGTCATCAGCTGCAGAGTTAGATCAAAATACCATGTATTCACTTAGACCAGGAACAAAGATTATTGAGCGTTTTTTGCCTGCTAGTTCAAGATATGGGGTAACAAGAGATCCACAAGGTACTGAATTTCCTAAGATCTATCCAGGTGAAGATTTAGGAACCTTCAATTTTTTTGAAGCTTCTTCTATTCGTAAAGTTGGAAATAAATACGTATCAATTTACAGTGGTTATTCAGGACCAGAATATGGAGTAAGTAGTTCAAATTCTACCTTACGTTATGTTATAGGCGATTCACCATTGGGACCATGGAAAAGTGGAGGGGTTTTAGTTGATTCTCGTGCTCCAGTATTAAATCAAGACGGAACTGCAATTGTAACAACCAATGCTGGTCATAATACACATGGTAGTATTCAAGAGATTAATGGGCAGTGGTATGTATTTTATCATAGACCTCCTAGAGGATTTGGATTTGCACGTCAAGCGATGGTAGCACCAGTTAAGGTTACATGGGATGATAAACCCGTATCAGAAGGTGGTACAGTTTCAATCACAGGATATGATCCATATAGCGCAGATAAAACATGGGGAGCAAAAGATAGTCAGGGTAAACAATATAAAGGGGCAGAAGTAACTTCGGAAGGTTTTCATATTTACGGACTTGATCCCTATCAGTATTATTCAGCAGGATATGCTAGTTATCTTTCTGATAATAGTATACAGCAAGACTCATGGGATATTTGGGATAATCATATGCCAATTACTAAAGTTAAAAATGGGCATATTATTGGATATAAATATTTTGGTTTTGGAGGACTTAAAAATGATAAGGATGGATTAAAAGCTTTCAATGGAACTAAAAAAGGGAATAACACTAAATTTAATTTATTTCTAACTCCAAAAACAAAAAAATCCTTTAAAATCAATGTATGGTTAGATGGTCCGTGGGATAATGCAACTTGGAAAGGTAAAAAAATAGCAGAGATTATTGTTCCTGAGATTTCTAAAGAAGAAACTACTAATTTCACCGTAGATGTTTCAAAATTCGTTGATCAATTAGATAAAAAACATGCTATTTTCTTGGTTGCTGAAGGTAGTGAATCAGAACCGCTTTTTGATTTAGCGGGTCTGGGTTTCAGTTCAAAGGATAAGAAAATTTCTCCTCCAGTTGTTCCGAAAGTAAATATTGCGGTTAATGGAAAAGCAATAGAATTATCTCCTAACCCAGTCAGGTCAACAGATCAAAATGGAATAGTAGGGTACGATATTTATCAGGCAATTTATAAAATACCAGCCGGTACAACTAAAGTGCCTATTGTATCAGCTTCTACCAATAATCCTAAAGTAAAGGTCACTGTTGAGCAGGCTGTTTCTTTAACAGGAAATACAATAGTGAAGTTTGATTATGATGGTTTAGTAAAAACATATAATATACAGTTCGCTTCAGAATAAAAAGTAAAACCCTTAAACAAGAAATGTTTAAGGGTTTTACTTTTTATTGAAGATTTGGTTAAACCAATGAAAGGGTTCTGAAAATTGAATTTTACTCATTCCGTTTGCTCACTTAAGCATAACTAATATTCTTACTACTCTAAATTATCAACGGCAGAAATTTGGTCAAGTATATTGGTCTGGTTTGGTGAAATATAGTTTTTTACTTCGGGTGTGTTTTCTTTCTTAAAGAGAAGGTCTAATGCGTTGTAGAGTTTCAATAAAACATCACGGTCTTCTTTATCAATTTCTAAAGCAGTGTTGAAATTAAAAATATAGTTATTTGAATTGCGTACTTCTACTTTTATAGTTTTTGATGTGATTTTAAATTTGACGATATCCATGTTCTTTATAGCTTTTTGGGATTACAAAGTTATCTAAATTATTTAGAAAATGACCTCAAAGAACAATAGTGAATTATAGAATAATTTGATTATTTAATCTCGTAAATAGATAGTTTCTGAATAATTAATTAAAGAATAAAATTAAATTAAAAAACCTCCAAAAATCAAAATGATTTTGGAGGTTTTATTTGTATAAGTAGTTTACTAATTTTAAGATTTAATAAACTCTAAAATATCTTTGTTAATCGTTTCTGCTTCTGTTGTTGGCATACCGTGAGGAAATCCCGGATACGAAATTAATTTTCCGTTTTTCAAAAGTTTTGCAGCTCTTGGTGCCTGATCATAAGGTACAATTTGATCATCTTCTCCGTGCAATACAAGAACAGGAATATCTAAACTTTTAAGATCTTCTGTGAAATCGGATTCGGAGAACGCTTTAATTCCTTCGTAATGAGCTAAAACTGACCCCATCATTCCCTGACGCCACCAATTGTGTTTGATTCCTTCCTGAACTGTTGTTCCCTTGCGGTTCCATCCGTAAAAAGCTATTGGAAAATCATAAAAATATTGTGCTCTGTTAAATCCGGTTCCTTCTCTAATTTCGTCAAAAACAGACAATGGAACTCCATCAGGATTTGCTTCATTTTTGATCATTATTGGAGTTACTGCGCTAATTATGATCGCTTTTGCAACACGTTCTTTTCCATATTTCGCAGCATAACGTATTACTTCGCCGCCGCCAGTCGAGTGACCTACATGGATAGCATCTTTTAAATCAAGAGCTTCTGTCAAAGCAGCTACGTCAGATGCGTAGGTTTCCATATTATTTCCTTCTGAGCTTTGACCAGAACGACCATGTCCACGTCTGTCATGAGCAATAACTCTATAGCCTTGTTTAAGGAAAAACATCATTTGCGCATCCCAGTCATCAGCCGATAAAGGCCATCCATGATGAAAAACTATTGGTTGTCCTGTTCCCCAATCTTTATAATAAATTTCTGTTCCGTCTTTTGCTTTAATTGTACTCATTTTTTTGGGTTTTAAGATTAATAAATTTAGGAGATGTCCTAATTTTTAATTGTCATTAAATCTAAGTTTTTTATCAGAATTAGATTTTTTGTACAAATGTATGTATGAAGAGAAGAGTTCTCGATTAACCTAGATTAAGTAATGAATGATACCAACGTTATTATTGTTTTTAATCTCTAAGTCTTCAATTAAATATTCGTTTTTTCAAAATTACATTCGGCTTATCTTTTCGTAGATAGCTGGATCATGTTTTTTTACTTTTATTTTCACGTATTTTGATGCTGGCATATTACTTTCTTTAACCACATTATTGACAGAAACTAAAACATTTGTTTCGGGAAAATAAGTCACCGTATTTCGTTCTGGGATTTGGTAGGAAACAATAATAAATAAAGGTGCAATTCTTTCGATACCGTCATCGTAATTAAATAAATCGACTTTATCTCCAGATTTTAATCCTGCTTTGTCGATGTCTTTTTGATTCATGAAAATGACTCTTCGTTCATTTTTTATACCTCGATACCGATCGTCAAGACCATAAATTGTGGTATTGAATTGATCATGCGTACGTGTGGTTGCCATCATGTATTCATCTGATTCCAATTGATTATCTGGAATTTCTGTTATGGTAAAAGAAGCACGATCAGCGGATGCTGCAGCTTTAAATTCTCCATGACGAGGAGCATTCGGCAGATAAAAACCGCCTTTTTCTCTAACCCTGATATTGTAGTTTTCAAAACCGGGAATACAATTTTGGATAGCTTCTCTAACAGCATCATAACTATCGTGATAACGCTGCCAATCAATTACAGATTTATCTCCAAGTGTTGCCATAGCCATACGGCAGACAATTTGTGTTTCATTGATTAATTGATCCGATATCGGTTTGAGAACTCCTTTTGAAGATTGCACCACACCCATAGAGTTTTCGGTACTTATGATCTGCACTTCGTTGTTTACGATATCCATATCGCTTCGGGAAAGCGTAGGAAGTATCAGAGATTCTTTTCCGTGTATCAAATGACCTCTGTTTAGTTTTGTAGAAACGCATACCAATAGTTCCAATTTTCTAAATGCTTCCGCAGTGTAAGTGGTATCAGGCGCTGCAGACAGAAAATTTCCACCCATACAAAACATGAATTTTACTTTCTCGTCGTGAATTGCTTTTATAGTTCCAACTACATCATAACCATGATTTCTTGGCGGATTAAATCCAAAATAAGCTTGCAGGCGATCTAATTGTTCATTAGTAGGTTTCTCATCAATAAGCATTGTTCGGTTTCCCTGAACGTTACTATGTCCGCGAACAGGACAAACACCCCCGCCGGGTTTACCAATACTTCCTTTAATTAATAAAATATTGACGATTTCTCTAATCATGTCAACACCATTTGGTTGCTGCGTAAGTCCCATACCCCAGCAGACAATAATTCGTTTTTTAAATGCAATGATTTTGGCAGCTTCGATAATTAAATCTTTAGTAACACCAGAAAGAAAAGCAAGATGATCTAAATCTAAGTTTTCAAATTGTTTCTGAAAATTTTCAAAGCCAGTTGTTTTCTCCTTGATGAATTCGTGGTCAAAAACTTCTCCGGGATTCTTGTTTTCCAATTCAATTAACAAAAGTTCAATAGCTTTCAATAGTGCCATATCGCCATTTATTTTTATCGGAAGAAACAGATCGGCCAGTTTTCTGCCCGAACCCAGTATTCCTTTTATGGCTTGCGGATTATGAAATCCCATTAAACCAGCTTCAGGCAAAGGGTTTATAGCAATAATTTTTGCTCCGTTTTTTTTGCCTTTTTCTAAAGCACTCAACATTCGGGGAGCATTGGTTCCTGGATTTTGTCCAATGATTACAATCACATCTGTATCATAAAAATCTTCAAGAGTTACGGTTCCTTTTCCAATACCGATTGTGGTTTTCAAAGCAGTTCCAGAAGTTTCGTGGCACATATTAGAACAATCCGGCATATTATTGGTTCCGAATTCTTTTGTAAAAAGCTGATAAAGAAATGAAGCTTCATTACTTGTTCGTCCCGAAGTGTAAAAAGCCGCTTCATTAGGAGATTCAAGTGCATTTAAATGAGAAGTAATTTTTGCAAAAGCATCATTCCAACTGATAGCTTGATAATGTGTACCTCCAATGGGCAAATACATCGGTTCTGTCAGCCTTCCCATTTTTCCAATTTGGTAATCGTCTAATTGTGAAAGACTGTATACGGAGTTTTCTTTAAAAAAATCGGCAGTAACTTTTTTAGTTGTGGCTTCTTCTGCCAAGGCTTTTGCACCGTTTTCGCAATATTCGCCCAAAGGAGAACGATCGTCATCAGGATCTGGCCATGCACAGCTTGAACAGTCAAAACCATCTATTTGGTTCATCTTAAACAACGCTTTACCACCACGTACAAGCGCTTTATCTTCAATCAGATCACTAACGGCTGCGAGAACAGCAGGTACACCAGCAGCCCATTTTTCTACTTTTGTTATCTTAAGTTTTGAAAGTTGGTATGGATTTTCAGCTTTAGGTAAGTTATTTGCTAAATCATCGGTGTTATGTTGTTGATCTTCTTTCATTACATTTTGGTTTAATTTGTATTGAGTTTTTGGTATCAGAATAAATTATTTTCAGACAGTTTCAATAATGGTTTGATCCGAAGCACTGTAGATATTAAATTTATTCTCTTTAAGAAATCCCAAAAGTGTGATGTTAAATTCTAATGCGAGTTCAACAGCCAAACTGGACGGAGCACCAATGGAAGCGATAATAGAAATTCCAGCCATTGCCGCTTTTTGAACCAACTCAAAACTAGCTCTTCCGCTGAGAACTAAAATATGTTCATTTAATGGTAGTGATTGGTTGAGTAGTGATTTTCCAATTAATTTGTCTAAAGCATTGTGTCTTCCTACATCTTCTGTTAATAGAATCAAATCACCTTTAATAGTAAAAAGTCCTGATGCGTGAAGGCCTCCGGTTGTAGCAAAGTCACTTTGAACCATTCTTAACTTTTCAGGTAATTGATAAAACACAGATGCATCAATTGTAACTTTGGGTTTTACTAAATTCCCAAAAGGGCTTACTGTTTTTATAGATTGAATCGAACTTTTTCCGCATACGCCACAACTTGAAGTGGTGTAGAAATTTCGATCTGTCTGCATCAAATTTGGACTAAAATTCTCCTTAAGATCAATCTGAATAATATTTTGCTTGTGAGACAAACAATCCGTTTTTATAGGATAAGCATCTTTTATATCTTCAAAAGAAGAAATAATTCCTTCTGTAAATAAAAAACCAACAGCAAGTTCTGTATCATTGCCTGGAGTGCGCATGGTAACCGAAATATTTTTTTGGATTCTCTCATTTTTGGAACCATACGAAAGTCTTATTTCAAGAGGTTCTTCCACTGAAAGAGTATCTAAAAACGATGAAGTTTCAGTGCCGTCTATTCTCTGAACACTTAGGTGTTTGATGGAAACTAATTCCGAATAATTTATTTCCATAAGATGCTGATTGAAAAGTTTGCTACGTAAATTTAATTAAAAAGCAAATCATAAAGTATGCTTTGCTTAGAAATTGAAGGTTTGTTACTTCAGATTTATCTTAATTTTAACATTGGCTATTGCTATAAATTTCTTTTACAACATTACTTATTGCAAACCTAATATCTATTATAAAATTCCCACTAGATTCAAAAGGAAACAATATTTTATATATTTTTATGCAATGAAGTACAGGAAGGTTTTACTTATTGATGATGATCTGGATGATCAGGAGATTTTTACAATGGCGCTGGATCAAATATCCCCAGAACTTGAATGTATCATTTTTAAAAATTCAGATGAAGCTTTATTAAAGCTTATTCAAGAACAAATAAAAGTAGATATAATTTTCCTGGATCTAAATTTACCTAGAATGAGTGGACAGGAAATCTTAATGAAGATAAATGAAATGGAGTATTTTCAAAATATTCCAATTATCATTTTTTCAACCTCGTCAGATAAGCATACAATTAAAAAGCTTTATGAATTAGGTGCATCTGATTTTATTACAAAACCCAATAAATTACATCTTTTAGTAGACACTCTTAAAAGCATTTTTATATAAAACGGCATTGTTTAATGATAGCTATAAAACAAAATCTTGATCTGTTACAATTTCTGCCTGCTATGGCATGGACTAACCTGCCTAATGGAGAGGTTACATTTTATAATAAGAAATGGTCAGATTATACGGGTGTTGATATGTCAAAAATCAATATCTGGGCACCAGAATCTATTACACATGCTGAAGATGCTTTTGTTTCAGGACTTTTTAGAGATCAGCTTGATAAAGGTATAGTCTTTGAAATAGAGAACAGATACAAAGATTTCAATGGTCAATACAGGTGGCATTTGAATCGATTTGAACCAATAAAAGATGAAAATGGAAACATCTATTTGTGGATAGGAACTGCTACTGATATAGAAGATAAAAAACGATTAGAGGATGAATTGGCGCAAAGGAATCAGAAGTATGAAGAAGGTGAAATAAAGTTCATTAAATTGATTATGCAATCTACTTTTCCCATAGCAGTGTACCGAGGAAAAGAACTGATAGCAGAAATTGTAAATGACGCATATTTTCCAATTGTAGGGAAGACTAGAGAGGAATTTATAGGCAAACCATTATTTGAATCACTTCCCGAAGCAAAAGAAGGTGTAGGATCAATAATAGAAGAGGTAATGGAAACAGCGAACCCTTTTAAGGTTGATGAATTTGGAATAACAATGAACAAGTTCGGTAAAGATGTCTTTGGGTATTATAGTTTTATATTCGAACCCGTGCGCGACCAGTATGGAAAAATTGATGGAGTTATGACCACAGCAATTGATATCACAGAAAAAGTGCTAAGTCGAAAAGCTATGGAAGACAGTGAGGCGCATCTTCAGCTTTTACGTGATACCGTACCAGCTATGATTTTTTATCTTGACAAGGAGATGCGTTACCAATCTTATAATACAGCTTTTATGGAATGGTTTGAGGTTGATGCCAAAAGTGTCATTGGTAAAACGGTGAATGAATTTCTTGGAGAAGCAGCATATAATAAAACTTTGCCTTATCTGACCAAAGCCTATGCAGGTGAACAGGTAAAATACGAAATGGCGGCACCATCAAGGATGGGGAAACCAAGATGGCTGAGTATTGTTTATACGCCACATATAAATAATGATGGAGATATTTTAGGAATAATTGTTCACGCAACCGATGTATCCGACAGTAAAAAAACAGAGATTTCCCTTCGAGAAAGTGAACTTCGCTTTCGTTCCCTTGTAAATGAGGCACCAGTAGCAACCTGTCTTTTTACAGGAAGAGAAATGAAGATTGTTGTTGCCAATGAAATGATTTTGAAAGAATGGGGAAAAGATGCTTCTGTCATAGGAATGCGTTTTGAAGATGCTGTTCCTGAATTAAAAGGTCAGCCTTTTTTTGACATTCTGGATAGGGTTTTTACTACTGGAATAGCGCATAGTGAATCAGCAGCACGAGCCGAAGTTGAAGTGGATGGAGTTTTGACGGTTTCGTACTACAATTTTACATTCAAACCTCTTTTTGATGAAAATGGAGAAGTGTATGGGATTATGGATATGGCTTATAATGTGACAGAGCAGGTTTTAGTACAACAGCGTATTGAAGAAAGCCGTCAGGAGTTATTATCCCTATTTGAAGATTCACCAATAGGTATCGCCATGATTAATACTGATGAATTAGTATTTAAAATGGCAAATAAATTTTACAGTGGTCTGGCAGGACTTACTCCTGAGGAAATGATAGGCAGATCATTATTAGAGGTAGCACCTGAATTAGAAAACCAGTGCTATGAGGAATTATTAAAAGGAGTAATAAATAATAAACTTCCTTTGGAAATTAAAGAATTACCGATAGTAATTGCCAATGATGAAAAATCCCAAACTATTTATACTAATTTCACTTATCAGCCTAGAATTGAGGCTGATGGATTGGTAAGTAGTATTTTGATTATCGCAATCGATGTGACAGCGGAAGTAATTGCCAGAAAAAAAATTGAGGAAAGCGAAAGTAAACTTCGAACATTGATTCTGTCAGCACCACCAGCTATTGGAATGTTTGTTGGACGTGATCTGATTATTGAAACACCAAATCAGGCATTTATAGATGTAATAGGAAAAGGAAATGATATAGAAGGGAAATCATTAAAAGAGGTTATGCCAGAATTAGAAAGTCAGCCTTTTCTTAAATTGCTGGATGATGTATATACAAGCGGTAAAATATTCCAGACAGAGAGCGCCAAGCTGGAGATTTTTAAAAATGGAATAAAAGAAGAGAAATATTTCAACATCACTTTTTCTCCATTATTTGATGAAACGGGCAATGTGTATGCCATCATTGATGTAAGTATTGATGTTACCGAAAGTGTAATATCCCGACAAAAAACAGAAGCTAGTGAAAAGGAATTACGAGATCTTATTAACGCTTCTCCTATAGGTATTTGTGTAGTGGGCGGATCCCCAATAAAAGCAGTAGAAATAAACGAACGCTTTTTGCAAATTTCTGGTAAAACCAGAGAACAATTCGCTTCGATGCCCTATTGGGAAGCTTTGCACGAAGTTGCGCATATTTTCGAATCGGAACTTGATAAAGTATTTGAAACAGGAATACGCTATACTACAGAGGAACATGAAATGATGTTAATACGCAATGGTATTGAAGAAAACATTTTTCTGACTTTTGAATATATTCCAATACTGGATAAAAATAATATAGTTTCAAAGGTAATTGTAATGTCTTTTGAAGTAACACATCAGGTAGAAGTACGTAAAAAAATTGAAGCCGCAGTAACGGAAAGAACCAGAGAATTAGCTGAAGCAAACAATAATCTACAGCGCTCGAATGCAGAACTGGAGCAGTTTGCACACATAGCTTCTCATGATTTGCAGGAACCAGTCCGGAAAATTAGTACTTATGCGAATATGCTTGAGATGAATCTGGGTGAAAAGGCCGATACAAAATCAAAAAAATATCTCGATAAAATTAGCGTTTCAGCAGATAGGATGGGAGCACTAATTCGAGATGTATTGTCCTTCTCAGAGGTATCACATAATGTTGGTCCTATGGTGGAAGTTGATTTGAATCAGCTTATCAAAGAAATAGAAGTGGATTATGAACTTCAGATAGACAAAATTGGTGCGATTATAGAATATAAAAATCTTCCAAAGATTAATGCTGTACCATCTCAGATGCTTCAGCTTTTTAGTAATCTGATGTCTAATTCGTTAAAATATGTAAATGAGAACGTTATACCTCACATAATAATTACGGCTACGATTTTACCTGTTTCTGAAGTGAAATTAAAAGGCTTAATTGAAGATAAAAAATACTATAGCATTGAATTTTCAGACAATGGTATCGGTTTTGATGATCATCAAAAAGATCGAATATTTAAAATTTTCCAACGCCTTCATGGTAAAACAGAATTTGAAGGAACAGGTATAGGTCTTGCATTATGCCGCAAAATCGTATATAATCATAATGGTGATATCTCTGCAAGACCAGGTAAAAATCGTGGTGCTGTATTTACTATTATTTTACCAGCTTAAATAACAATTTGTAATATAGAGTATGACTTTAACAAAGTCATTATTCTTTCGATCTTTTAACAAGGGGGAATAACAAAAACAGCAACTATAAAGATAGCTGCTGTTTTATATTAATATTAAATCGCTTTTTTAAAATAAGGATTCTGATTATTTCATGTCCTTTAGATTTTCGATAAAAAACTTAAAGTTCTTTACATCTTTTTTGATCAATCGTTTAAAATTGGGATTAAAAAAATGCGCTGTATTTTCGCCATCATCATTTAAAGGGGGCTGATAAGAAATGGAAATTGATATTTCAGTGCCTTCAGCTTTTGGGGTGAAAGTAACTTTTCCACTATTGTTTATTTGAGAATCCGGAGTAGATTGCCATCGTATTATTTTATCTTTTACCTCTTCTACTATTTTAGCAGTCCATGAAATGGAATTGATTTGCCCAAATCCTTCGGCTACCCATTTTGTAGTATTGTTATCGATAGTATTTACACTTTGTAAATGCCCCATGAATTTTGGTAAGTTTTCAAAATCTCTCCAGATGCTATATATTTCACTAACAGATCTATTAATTAGTAGTTTTACCTTAACATTAATAGATGGTGCCGTATTATTTTTTATAGTTTCGATTGCTCCATAAACAGGACAATAACCAGTTATACCTCTTAGAAGTAATGCTGCTGCCGCTGAGGTTTTTGTGATGTTATTCTCTTTTTTCGAAATTGTATTGTATAAAAGATAGCCTCCTGCTGCGATCATAACAATTCGTTCTATTTTTGAGACATTTGCTTTTATAAAAGCATTTTCCTCTTTGATTTTACTAATGGTTGCTTCGTTTTTCATAGCAGTTTAACTTTTTAAAATAAATTTCCTTATCAATCAAAAATAGCGTTTAAGAACAGTTTTTTGTTTATATAATTCTGTGAGTGTATTATATAATTTAAATATTGAATGTCTTAATGTTTAAAGATATTTAAAATATATAATATCTCTGTAGTGCATTTAGGCAATATTGATTTTTAAATTGTTGATATTTAATTTTGTTTAGAGATCTCAATTTACTTGTTTTTAGAAACTTGTAGAGCTTTTTATTCTATTTGATATAAATATACAACGGATTATTTTAGTAATATTTTTGATTCAGACATTAAACTAATTTTCAATTTGATAGGCACATCTTCTCTCGCCAGCAATTATGTGACTCACTCGATTAATAATAACTTCATTCCCTAGTACTGATCTAAATGTATTTAATTCAGAGGAACAAAAACCCTGACAAATTGTAGCAGCTGCACAAATAGGACAGTGATTTTCGATTAAGAGATACCCTTTTTCGTTTTTAGAGTACTCAGCCATATAACCTTCTCTTGTTCTTATTTCAACAAGCTTTTCTATTTTTTGTTCAAGATCAAGAATTATATCAATTTCCTGATGATATTTTTTCTTTCCTGTTTCTTCATATACATCAATAACGGTTTGCATGGTATTTTCGCCCATAGCGCTAATAATATTAATCAGTTTTAATGTTAATTCGGCATGAGTATCGGGAAACTTAGCATTTCCTCTTGTGGTAAGGCTAAAAGTTTTTTGAGGTCTGCCCACACCTTTTGATTCTTCCTGAGGATGAATAAGATCATCTTCTACAAGTTTAAGTAGCTGTTGTCTAACACCTTCTTTTGTTATCTTGAGCTCATGGGCAATCTCCAAAGCCGTAAGAGGGCCTCGCATTTTGAGCAGCATTAAAATTCTATTTGTAGTCATAAAAATAATAAAACAAGTATTTAGTTGTTTTATTATGCAAAAATATTAATTTTGCATAACTTATCAAAGCTGATTGCGAGATATTATTACTCTAAAAGCAATCAAACTTGAGAGTTGCAAAATTTATCAATGTAAACTATAGAGTATGGCACTAGAATTACAATTACCTTCCATTAATTCATATGTTAGAATTACTTTGCCTGTTTATATCGTTCCTTATTGGAATGTGTTAATGAAAATCAATAAATAATTCAGGATCTCAAACCTACATTTTAGAAATCTAAAAACACTTTAATTAAGATTAAAGTTTTTTACAACGTGCTCAACAAGATAGAATAGTATTCAAATTGGGCGAGGGATACTTATGTCTAAAAATTACTAGAACTCAAAATTTAAAATTCAATAAATAACTCAATTTTTTAATCATCCAAATATGGAAATAATAAATAAAATAGGTGCTTCGGGGATAAAAACGCTCGATTTAGGTTCGTATAAACCCATCGATAAAGATTTTGTACTATTTGATATAGTGCCATTTCTTGTGGGCGGCTTTTTGTTACAAGAAAAAACATTTCGATTAGAAATGGCTAAAATAGATTGGAAACATTACAAAGGAAAAGATGTTGTAATCACTTGTTCTAATGATGCCATTGTTCCGCTATGGGCTTATGTGTTAATGAGTTCATTATTAGCTCCACATGCCTCAATTGTAATATATTCTGCAGCCAGAAATCACAAAGTATGTTTATGGATGGAAAGAATAAAAAGAATAGAATTTACGGCTTTTATCAATCAAAAAGTAGTGCTTAAAGCCAATTCATCCATTCCTGAAGAAATTGTTGTATTGGCTACAAACCAATTGATAAAATATGTACAAACCCTAATGTGGGGAGAAGTAGGTTCTCCTTTAATGATTTATAAAAGAAAATAAGCGAAATGATGAAAAAAGTAATAGCAATCTTGTTTATAGGAACACTCTTGATGGTTTCATGTAACACAAAAAATACAGAACAAACAGAAAGTCTAAGTGAATATCGAACGCTCAAGCTGAGTCCTCAAAGAGCGACTGTTTCGATCGAATATCCAACAACTCTGGAAGGAGAGCAAACTGTCGAAATACGTTCTAAAATTGATGGATATGTAGAAAGGGTTTATGTAGAAGAGGGTTCGGCTGTAGTCAAAGGCCAAACTTTATTTAAAATAGATGCCAATAGTTATTTGCAAGAAGTAAACAATAAAAAATCAGCAGTGCTAGCAGCCGAGGCAAGTCTGGAAACAGCAGTTATACAAACCAGAAGAACAGCAGCATTGGCAGAAAAAAAAATTATAAATAATTATGAATTAACGTCAGCCAAAAACATAGAGAGAGTAAAAAAAGCCGAATTAAGTCAGGCAAATGCAGATTTATCAGCGGCAAAGTCTAAGCTTGCTTTTACTAATATTGTGAGTCCTATTAATGGAGTAGTGGGGAGCTTGCCTTACAAGATTGGAAGTTTAGTTAGTAGTTCGGCACCCGATCCTTTAACGACTGTTGCGAATACGAAAAATATCTTTGCGTATTTCTCTTTAAGTCAGCAACAATTAAACTCTTTTTTAAGCCAGTATTCAGGAAATCAATTAAAGGATAAATTTAAGAATATGCCAGCTGTTTCTTTAGTAACCGCCGATGGAGAAATATATTCCTCAAAAGGGAAAATTCAAACTTTAAGTGGCGTATTAAATGCAAGTACAGGTTCAGCCAATTTTAAAGCCGTTTTTCCAAATGCCGAAGGAAAACTTTGGAGTGGAGCAAGTGCTACAATAGTTATTCCAACGCAATTTGAAGATGCAATTTTGGTACCTAAAAAAGCTGTATTTGAGTTGCAGGGACGCTTTTTTGTTTTTACAGTAGATGCTCAAAATGTAGTGCATAACACCGAAATAAAAATAAGAAACGCAGCAACAGAAAAAGAGTATATAATAACCGAAGGAGTAAAATCTGGAGATACTATAGTTGTAGATGGAATTGGAAATTTAAGAGATGGGATGAAAATTGCACGATTAACTTCTTCATCAAAAAAATAAAAAGATATGTTTAGAAAATTTATAGAAAACCCTGTATTATCTACTGTAATATCAATTATAATAGTAATTCTGGGATTGTTAGGATTAGCATCATTGCCCATTTCACAATATCCTGAAATAGCTCCGCCTACAGTTGTTGTAACTGCTTCTTATCAAGGAGCAAGTGCCGATGTAGTTATGAAAAGTGTGATTATTCCTCTGGAAGAACAAATAAATGGAGTAGAAAACATGACCTATATGACTTCTACTTCTAGTAGTAATGGTACAGCGTCGATAACTATATTCTTTAAGCAGGGAACAAATCCAGATATGGCAGCGGTAAACGTGCAAAACAGAGTTACAAAAGCTACGAGTTTATTACCCAATGAGGTTGTTAAATCGGGTATTACAACTAGCAAACAGTTAAGTAGTACTGCTTTTAGTTTCTTGTTGTATAGTAAAGATGGAAAATACGACGAAAAATTCCTTGATAATTATTTGAGAATAAATATTATGCCCGAAATGAAACGTGTTGAAGGTGTGGGGGGGACAGAAATTTATAGCAGTCAGGAATATTCTATGCGTATTTGGCTAAAACCAGATGCAATGGCAAGTCAAGGTTTAATCCCAGATGATATTATTGCAGCATTACAAGAGCAAAATATAGAAGCTGCTCCAGGAAAAATTGGAGAAAATAGTCAAGAATCTGTTCAATATGCTTTAAAATTTACAGGAAGATTAGAAAATCCAGCAGAGTTTGAAAATATTGTTTTAAGAAGTGGTAAGCAAGGTAGTTTATTACGCTTAAAAGATGTGGCTGAGATTGAATTTGGAGCTTTAGATTATAGTACATCATTAATAACACAAGGAAAAGTTTCTTCTGGAGGAGCAATAAGTCAGATTTCAGGTTCCAATGCAAGAGAGCTGATAATTGCTTGTGAAGATATATTAAAAAAAGCATCCAAAGATTTTCCTCCAGGCTTGGAATATCATACTTTTTTGAATGCTAATGACTTTCTGGATGCTTCAATTGAAAAAGTAATTTACACCATTATCGAAGCTTTTATTCTGGTTTTTATTTTTGTATTTATCTTTTTACAAGATTTCAGATCAACCTTAATACCAGCAATTGCAGTTCCAGTCTCTATTATTGGGACCTTCTTTTTCTTGAAGTTGTTTGGGTTTACAATCAATTTATTGACACTTTTTGCATTGGTTTTAGCTATTGGTATTGTGGTGGATGATGCCATTGTGGTTGTCGAAGCAGTTCATGCAAAATTAGATCAGGGAGCAAAATCAGCTAAGAAAGCGACTATCCATGCCATGAGTGAGATTAGTGGAGCCATTATATCCATCACCTTAATTATGTCGGCAGTATTTATCCCGGTTACTTTTATTACGGGGTCTGCGGGAGTATTTTATAAGCAGTTTGGATTGACATTAGCTGTTGCTATTTTAATTTCGGCAATTAATGCATTGACTTTAAGTCCTGCGCTTTGTGCTATTTTATTGAAACCACACGATCTTGAAAATTCAAAACATCCAAAAGGTTTTTTACCAAAATTCTACACAGGTTTTAATGTAGCTTTTGAAACTGTTACAAATAAATATATTAATGCAGTTCGATTTCTGATTCGCAGAAAATGGATATCCTTAGTAGCAATTGCAGTGTTCGGAATACTATTTTATGTTTTAATTAAAACTACACCAACAGGTTTTGTTCCTAATGATGATGGAGGAGCTATTTTTGGGAATGTAGTTTTACCACCATCTTCTACGCTGGAACGTACCGAAAAAATTACAAAAGAAATTGATAGTATTGCAAGGAGTATTCCAGAAATAGAGCTTTCATCTACACTTTCGGGAATGGATCTAATTCATGGAAACGGAGGTTCTTATGGAGCATTATTTATTAGATTGAAACCCTGGAATGAAAGAAAAGGTAAAACTCAGGATGTTAATTCAATAGTTGCTCAGTTGTTTGCAAAAACGGCACATATAAAAGGAGCAAGTATAATTTTCTTTGCTGCGCCAACTTTGCAAGGATTTGGAAACAGTAACGGATTTGAAGTACAATTGCAAGACAAAACAGGAGGAAGTTATCCGGATTTTGAAAAGAACATAGGTAAGTTTATGGCAGCAATTAATCAGCGCCCAGAGATTATGTACGCAACAAGTCCTTTTAATATAGGTTTCCCTGAAATGGAAGTAAATGTTAATGTGGCCAAATGTAAGGATGCAGGAGTAAGTTTAAATACCGTTCTTAATACGCTTCAGGGGTATTTCGGTGGAATCTATGCTTCTGATATTAATAAATTCGGGAAACAATATAGAGTAATGCTGCAATCGCATCCAGATTATAGAGCGAAAGAAAGTGATATTAATAAAGTTTTTGTTAGAACAGCTAAAGGAGCAATGGCACCAATTTCAGAATTTGTAACCTTGAAAAAAAAGTATGGTCCTGAATTTTTAAATCGTTTTAATCTATTTACATCCACTACGGTTACTGGAGCTCCAAAAGAGGGATACAGTTCAGGAGATGCAATAAAAGCTATTGAAGAGGTAGCAGCACAAACACTAGACAGAGGGTATACGTATCAATTTTCGGGATTGACCAAAGAAGAACTTTCCAGCGGAAGTCAGACTACATTGATTTTTGGACTTTGTTTACTCTTTATTTATTTTCTGCTGAGTGCACAATACAAGAGTTATATTTTGCCTTTTTCTGTGTTGTTGTCATTACCTATAGGTCTTGCAGGAGCCTTTATATTTGCGAATATTTTTGGGGTTGATAATAATATTTTTCTTCAAATAAGTTTGATCATGCTGATTGGTCTTTTGGCTAAAAATGCAATCCTTATTGTAGAGTTCGCCTTGCTGCATCGATTAAGTGGAAGAAGTTTAGTTCAGTCGGCAATATTTGGAGCAAGAGCGAGATTGAGACCTATTTTAATGACATCTTTTGCTTTTATTTTCGGATTAATTCCGTTGATGATTGCCACAGGAGCAGGTGCGTTAAGTAATAGGTCAATTGGTACTGCTGCAGTAGGCGGAATGCTTATAGGTACATTATTTGGCGTTTTTGTAATTCCTGTTCTTTTTATCATTTTCCAATCCTTACAGGAAAAAGTAGGGGGAATAAAAGAGCCAGCACATGAACCGAGACATATTGATTAAGAAAGGTTTAGGGTTTGAAATGTTCAAATAATAGCTTTATGAACTTCGGGAGAACCTTTGTTAACTCTGCGGTTAATTTCCCCACATAAAAAAAAATAGACTCTTAATAGAGTATTTAAAAACATATCATAATGAATAAATATAATTATAAAATAATAGTCATTGTATTGATTGTTGCCAGTATATGGAGTTCGTGTAAAATCACGAAACCTTATGTTAAACCAACAACCACAATAAATTATCGTGAACCTGAAAATAAGGATACAACAAATATCGCAACGATGAAATGGTCAGAGCTATTTACAGATGTAGCTTTGCAAAAACTTATTTCCGACGGATTGGCTGCAAATTTGGATTTAAAGATTGCAGTAGAACGAATCAATCAGTCAGCTATAAATCTTAAACTGAGTAACGCTGCTTTTCTTCCTTCGGTAAATGCAAATTTATCGGTAAAAGAATCCAGATTGGCTTTTCCACAAGGATTTGGACTTTTCGACCGGTCTACGCAATACGATTTGGGAATTTCCACTGCATGGGAAATTGATGTTTGGGGTAAATTTAAAAGTGCTAAAAAAGGTGCAATTGCTAATTTATTAGCTACAGATGCGGCTAAACGAGCTATTCAAACCCAACTTATTGCTAATATTGCCCATTCATATTATGAATTGCTCGTCCTCGATGAACAATTAGAAATACTTAAAAAGACAGCCAAAAATAGAGAAACTGATGCAGAAACAATTAAAGCCCTATTTGAAAATTCTATTATTAATGGTGTTGCCGTAGTTCAAAGCGAAGCAAACTTTTATGAAGCTGAATTAGCTATTCCAGAAGTTGAACAAAAGATAACCGAAACTGAACATGTTTTGTGTATGCTTTTGGCAAAATCACCCAGTAAAGTTGAACGTAGTTCTTTGAAGCAGCAAAAATTAAACTATGATCTTAAAATTGGAGTTCCCATGCAACTTTTGGCAAACAGACCAGATGTACAATTAGCAGAATATAAATTTAGAATAGCATTTGAAGAAAGTAATGTAGCAAGAGCATACTTTTATCCAGCTTTGACTATTAGTGGAGCAGGAGGTTTTTCTAGTTTTGGATTAAAAGATTGGTTTACCAACGGAGGGCTTTTTGGCAATATTGCAGGAGGTCTTACACAGCCAATTTTTAATAAAGGGATCAATAAGGCTAGGTTAGCTACAGCATTATCATTACAAAAAGAAGCGTTGTATAACTTCGAAATTTCGATGTTAAAGGCAAGTGAGGAAGTTTCGAATGCATTGTCAAAATATGATAAAGCCACTCTAAAAGAAGAAAAAAGGAAAAAGCAACTAGAAGCATTATTTAGAGCTGTAGAGTTTAACAAAGAATTATTAAACAATTCTACTACCAATTATAGTGATGTACTAACTGCTGAGCAAAATTTATTAACTGCACAACTAAGAGGTATTGATGACCAAAGTCAAAAATTACAAGCTGTTGTGAGTTTGTATCGTGCTCTTGGCGGAGGTTGGAATTAATCAGAACTTAATTTTTTTAAAACAAACCATTAAACATCAATTGTTTAATGGTTTGTTTTTTTAGTATTATAATCTTGATTTAAAAATATTTTGTGTATAAAAACTTTAATTATAAGTGCTACAGGAAATTATATATAGATCACAAAGATATTTCAGGTATATGTTTTACGATTTCTAAAAACAGAATTAGGATACCGTATCGTTTTGAATTATTTCGAAGTAATAAGATATTTTTCTAAATAATTTCGTCAATTAGTATTTAGATGATATAATTGAAATTTTGTAAGTTTTTAATATTTTAGTAAAGGAATTAATTAATATTTTTTTAATAAATTTGGAAAAAATATACCTCTTTACCTTAAGAATAGTTTTTTTTAACCAATAATTTTCGGAATGAATTTCATATATAACAATTGATTCTTCCGTATTATCCAACATCAAATGATATTAATTGTAGACGATATTAGAGCAAATATTATTGCGCTAAAAAAAACACTTGAGTTCCATAATATCGAAGTAGATACGGCTGAATCGGGAGATGAGGCATTAAAGAAAATTCTAAAAATAAATTATTGTCTTATTATAATGGATGTCCAGATGCCTGGTCTGGATGGTTTTGAAGTTGTTAAAATTTTATCTGGAAATAAAAAAACCAAAGACATTCCAGTCATTTTCTTGTCGGCTATAAATATTGAAAAAAAATATATTTTTAAAGGATACGAAACGGGTGCTGTAGATTATATAACAAAACCTGTTGATACTGATTTATTGATTTTAAAAGTAAAAACATTTTTAAAAATTTATGAACAGCAAAATGAATTGAAAATAATGAAAGAGTTGCTGTCTAAAGAAATTAAGATACGCAAAGAAGCTCAGGAAAATTTAGAAATTAAAATTGCTGAAAGAACTAAAGAATTAGTTTTAAAAAATGAAGCATTAGAGTTCAATAACCATGAATTGCAGCAATTTTCGTGGGTAGTATCGCATGATTTGAATGAACCTCTCAGGAAAATTCAAGTTTTTATGGGTATAATAAAAGATCTGTATTTACCAGATGATGATAAAGCAGCCTATTATATTGATCGCACCATTAAAAGTGCAGGAAGAATGCAAACTTTAATTACTGATTTACTAGAATATTCCAGATTGTCGTCTAAAGTAATTCCTGAAAAAACAGATTTAAATATTGTTATTCAAGAAGTAATCTCTGATTTTGACTATTTAATAGATCAAAAAAATGCAATTGTAACAGTAGATGAACTGCCAGTAATTGATAGTATTTCTAGTCAATTAAGACAAGTTTTTCAAAACTTGCTAGGAAATTCACTTAAGTTTTCCGGAAAGACTGAAACTCCTCATATTCACATTAGCTCTCAATTTATAAAAACAAAAGATTTTGATGCAGAAGCAGACCCAGAGGGACAGTTTTGTAAAATTACAGTTACTGACAACGGAATTGGTTTTAATGAAGTTTATCTGGATAGAATTTTTGTGATTTTCCAAAGTTTAAATGATCGTCGAATTTATGAAGGAACAGGAATAGGTTTAGCTATTTCTAAAAAAATAATTGAGAATCACAACGGAATGATTACCGCAAAAAGTCAATTAGGTAAAGGCGCAAGTTTTATTATGATTTTACCAATAAATAGCAATATATAATCATTGGAGTATAATTTATGAAAAACAATAATTTTAAAAGAAATTTATTAATAAGTTCAATCGTTTCACTACTGGTTTTGACCATTAGTTCTACAGCTTCTTATATTAGTATAAAAAAATTATTAGATAGCGTGTTTTGGGTTAATCATACTCAAAAGGTTATTTATAATTTAAATGAAGGAAGTGCGCTAATTACCGACGCGCAAACTAATATGCGTGGTTATTTAATTACGGGAAATGAAGATTTTATCACTAAGCTTAATGAATCTCAGTTAGAGTCAAATACTTATTTCGATGATATAGAAAAATTAACTCTTGATAATCCAATACAGCAAAAAGCATTAAAAGATTTAAAGATTCTTAGAGCCGATTTTTTTAAATATTTGGAGACTCAAATAAATAATAAACGATTAGGTAAACAAGTATTTACTTTTGATCTCAACGGTGGTAAAATAAGAATGGACGAATTGCGTAGAAATTTTAGACGCATAGAAAACAATGAACAAATTCTTTTAAAAGAAAGAAATGAAAAAGCAGAACTTTATGGAGGTTACAGTTCTATTTTAATCATAACTGCTTTTATTGTTGCTTTTATTATTTCGATTGTTTTTTTAATTCGAATTTTAAAAGATTTCAATGTTCGATCACAATTACAGCACAAATTAGAACTTAAAGACAAGGAAATTGCCGAAAGAATTGAAGCTATTAGTACTATTGCTACCCATATATCAAATGGCAATTATGATATAAAAGTAGAAGACACTAAATCAGATAGTTTAAGTAGCGTAGGAGAGTCCTTGAATAATATGAGTTCTTCTCTAAAAAAGTCATTCAATTTATTGTCGGAAAAAGAATGGATACAAACAGGTATTGCTAATCTTAATGATGTAATGTTAGGAGACAAATCAATGACCGATTTGACTAAAGACGTTATCGAATATTTATGCAATTATACCAACAGTAGTGCAGGTGTTTTATATGTTTTAGAAAATAATGAATTACATTATTCCGCAGGGTATAGTTATATTCCTAATAGTGATAAAAAAATAATCAAAAAAGGAGAAGGTTTATTAGGACAAACTATAAAATCAAAAAAAACACTTCAGTTAAAAGAAATTTCCTCAGATTATATTCAAATTAATTATGCTTTAGGAGAGCTGAAACCCACTCATATTGTTGCTTTTCCTTTATTAGATAATAAAGTGGAAGGAGCAATAGAAGTGGCTAGTATTTATGGATTTACGGATCTTCAGTTAGAATTTTTTGAAATGGTGCGCAATAACATTGGTATTGCAATAAAATCAGCTCAAAACCGCAAGCATATTCTTGAATTATTGGAAGAAACGGAAGCACAATCGGAAGAATTACGTATTCAGCATACAGAATTAGAAGGGATGAATGCCGAATTAGAAACGCAAACTGAAAAACTTCAGGCTTCAGAAGAAGAGTTAAGAGTACAACAAGAAGAATTAGTTCAAACAAACGAAGAACTTTCGGAACGCAGTACTTTATTAGAAGAAAAAAATATTGAGATCCAAAAAAAATCAGAAGCTTTAGAACTCACTACTCGTTACAAATCAGAGTTTTTGGCTAATATGTCTCATGAACTTAGAACACCTTTAAACTCTATTTTGCTTTTAAGCCGATTATTAGCCGAAAATAACAATAAGAGTATGAACGATGAGGAAATTGAATTTGCTCAGGTAATTCAAAGTTCAGGAAACAGTTTATTAGGCTTGATAGATGAGATTTTGGATTTGTCTAAAATTGAAGCGGGGAAAATGGAATTGGAATATTTAGATGTTTCAACAAAAGAAATTACCGATGGCTTGTTTAATTTATTTTCTCATGTAGCAAAAGAGAAAAAAGTAAAATTTGAAATACTTGCTAACGAAGCTCCATTGGTTATTAGAACAGATAAAATGAGGTTAGAGCAAATTCTTAAAAATCTAATTTCTAATGCCATAAAATTTACAGATAATGGAGATGTAACTTTAGAAATAAAAGTAAATCCAAATGATGATAAAACCATTTGTTTTATTGTAAAAGATACCGGAATTGGAATACCATTAGATAAACAACCCTTAATTTTTGAAGCTTTTCAACAAGCCGATGGATCCACAAAGCGTAAATATGGCGGAACAGGTTTAGGGCTATCGATCAGTAGGGAATTAGCAAAGTTGCTAAATGGAGAAATTGTGTTAAATAGTGTTGAAGGAGTAGGAAGTACATTTACACTTTGTTTACCAAAATTTGGCTCATTAATCAAGAAGGAGAATGTTGAAGAATTAGCTGTTTCAGAGACAATTATTCCTGAGATTGAAGTAAAAAAAATAGCTAAAAAGAAATATATTTCCAGTACAATTCCAGATGAAATTGAAGATGACAGAGATTCTATTTTGCCGGGAGACAAAGTAATTTTGATTGTTGAAGATGATAGTAATTTTGCTAAATCATTGTTGTCTTTTAGTCGAAAAAGTGGTTATAAGGCTGTAATTGCTGTTCGAGGAGATTATGCGCTTAATTTTGCTATTTTGTATCAACCCGTTGGTATACTTTTAGATATTGAGCTTCCAATAAAAAGTGGTTGGGAAGTTTTAGAAGAATTAAAAAGTAATATACAAACCAAGCATATTCCGGTTCATATTATGTCTTCTCATAAATTAAAACAAGAAAGTTTGTTAAAAGGAGCGGTAGATTTTCTAGATAAACCTGTAGCTTTTGATAAAATTCCTGAAGTTTTTGTTAGAATCGAACATATCATAAGCAAAGAATCTCAAAAGGTTTTAATTATTGAAGATAACCCAAAACATGCAAAAGCATTAGCATTCTATTTGGAAAGCTATAGTATTAATTCGGAAATTAAAAGTGAAGTTTCAGAAGGTTTAGTAGCATTAAACAAAGAAAATGTAGATTGTGTAATTCTTGATATGGGAATTCCAGATAAACAAGCCTATGAAATTTTGGACGGTGTGAAAAAAAGCCCAGGGTTAGAAAACATTCCTGTAATTGTATTTACAGGTAAAAGTTTATCCCTTCAGGAAGAGGTTAAAATTAAAAAGTATGCTGATTCTATTATTGTCAAAACGGCTCATTCTTATGAAAGAGTATTAGATGAGGTTTCGCTTTTTTTACATTTGATGGAACAAAATAGAGCTACAGACACTAAAAAAGAAAATTATAAAAAATTAAGTCTGCTAAATAATATTTTGCATAACAAAAAAGTGTTGATTGTTGATGACGATGTACGTAACATTTATTCATTAACAAAATCATTAGAAGCTTTCAAAATGAACGTCATTACAGCATTTGATGGTAAAGAAGCTATTAAAATGTTATCTGAACATCCAGATACAGATATTGTTCTTTTAGATATGATGATGCCTAATATGGACGGATATGAAACCGCTGAAAAAATAAGAATCAATCCTAAATTTATTGCATTACCTGTAATAGCAGTTACTGCAAAGGCAATGATGGGAGATAGGGAAAAATGTATACAATCAGGAGCTTCAGATTATATCACTAAACCTGTAGATATCGATCAATTATTGTCTTTATTGCGAGTGTGGTTATATGATAAAGTTTAATAAATAGCATTATATTATGAACAGAAAAAAACTCTTAATCATTGATGATGATCCTAGAAATATTTTTGCATTAGTAAATACTTTACGTGTCAAATCTTATGATTGCCTTTCTTGTTTAAGTGCTGAAGAAGCTTTAAAAATACTAGAAACAGATGAGATTATAGATGCAATATTAATTGATATGATGATGCCAGAAATGGATGGTTATGAAGCTATTCCGTTGATTAAGAATATACCATCTCGTAAATCAACTGTAATAATAGCGGTTACTGCACAAGCTATGACAGGAGACAAAGAAAAATGTTTAATTGCTGGTGCCGATGATTATATATCGAAACCTGTAGATGTAGATAAATTGCTTATGGCATTATCTAAAATTTGAATTGAATTATGATAGAAGATATTGAATTAGAGGTTTTTATTAATGATGTTTACGAATATTATGGTTTTGATTTTGGAAATTATTCCAGAGCATCATTAAAAAGACGCGTCAATAGAATATATCAGATAGATGGTTTAGTTAATTTTTATGAGTTTTTATCAAAAGTAAAATATGATCCTGAGTATTTTAAACGAGTAATTGATGAAATTACGGTTAATGTAACCGAAATGTTTCGTGATCCCTCTTTTTATAAAGTGGTACGAAATGAAATTTTACCCTTATTAGCCACTAAACCTTTTATTCGTTTGTGGCATGCAGGTTGCTCTACAGGAGAAGAAGTATATTCGATGGCAATCTTATTAAAAGAGGCTGGTTTACTGCATAAATCTTTATTGTATGCAACCGATATTAATTCTCAGGTATTAGAAACGGCCAAAAAAGGAATTTTTCCTTTACGAATGATGAAAGAATATTCTATAAACTATAGAGATTCCGGTGGAGAAGAAGATTTTTCTAATTATTATATTGCTAATTATGGGAATGCAAAATTTAGTGAAGAATTAATTAGCAGAATGGTTTTTTCGCAACATAATTTAGTTTCTGATACTTCATTCAATGAATTTGATATGATTTTATGTCGAAATGTTCTAATATATTTTGACAATGATTTACAAAAAAAGGCAATCGAATTATTTGATGAAAGTTTGTCTTATTTTGGTTTTTTAGCTTTAGGGACAAAAGAAACAATAAAATATTCGATACCTTCAAGTAGATACAAACAAGTACAAAAGGAAAAAATATGGCGAAAAATACAATGATTTCTAATTGTAAAGTAATAATTATAGGAGGTTCAGCTGGGAGTTTACAAGTTTTAATGGACTTATTGCCCTCGATTTCTATGATTGATTCTTTTGCCATTGTTATTGTACTTCATCGCAGGGCTTCTGATGATTTAACATTAGAAGAATTAATAAAAGTCAAAGCAAATATTCCAGTTAAAATAATAGAAGATAAAATAGCTTTAAAACCCGGATATTTGTATGTTGCACCAGCTAATTATCATTTGTTATTTGAAAAAAATAGTACACTTTCGCTAGATACTTCAGAGAAAGTTAATTATAGTAGACCAAGTATAGATGTTTCATTTGAATCGGTTTCTGAAATTTATGGTAATACTGTAATTGGGATTTTATTATCAGGCTCTAATTCTGATGGAACAGAAGGGTTAAAAGCAATTCAAAAAGCAGGTGGTTTGGTTATTATCCAAGATCCTGCATCGGCAGAAATGCCTTTTATGCCCAAAAACGCAATCGAAAATCTAACTCCGGATTATGTTTTAAATACACAAGAAATATTAGATTTTATACTTTCGATAAATGATAAAATTTAATTTGTAAAATTTTAGAATATTAATTTTATAACAATTCCGAGGAGTGCTGCCATTGCAATAATATAGGGTTCTTGGATTTTCTTTATATATAGTAATGCAAAAATGCTTGTAATAGCTATTAATATTGTTGGAATATCTAATATGCTTCTTGATGCAATTACACCAACAGCTCCTACTAATGCACCCACAACAGCTGCAGTAATGCCATCTACAAAAGCTTTGATGGATTGATTTTGCGCAATTTTTTTAAACGATGGAGCTAAAGCAATTGTAAATAGATAACAAGGTAAGAATGTAGCCAAAGCAGCAACCAAAGCACCCTGAAAACCAGCAACTAAGTAGCCAATAAAACCCACAGTAATAACAACTGGGCCTGGGGTAATCATTGCAACCGCAACTGCATCAACAAATTGTTGTTCGGATAGCCATTGATTTTCAATTACAACTCCAGAATGTAAAAAAGGTACAATTGCCAATCCACTACCAAATACAAATGCTCCAGCTTCAGCAAAGAAAATCACAATTTTTGTAAGAGTAGAGTATTCATTGTTCCAAAATCCCATTTGTAATAGTAAAATAGAATTGGAAGTTTTATTATTAAACCATTTTGGAGGTGCTTTGACAAACATATATATAAGTCCTGCTAATACAAATAATAAAACTTGTTCTTGTTGTGTAATTAATGTTGTGATTACAGCAACTATGAAAAACAACCATAATAACCAATTCGTTTTAAACGAGTTTAGATTGAATTTGCCAACTGATTTTATAGTTAGTTTATAAGAACTCATTACGATGATGCCTATAACTGCTGCGCCTACTCCATAAAAAACAGCTTGTATCCAGGACAAGCCACCGTATAATTTATAAACTATTCCTAATAGTATGACCATTATAAAAGAAGGTAAAACAAAAGCAAATCCAATTAAAGTTGCTCCTAAAAAACTGTAATGTACAAATCCAAGGTAAATCCCTAATTGTGCAGCTAAGGGACCTGGTGCTAATTGTGCTAAGGCTATACCTTCTTTGTATTCTTCTTCTGAAATCCATTTTCTGTTTTCAACTAAATCCCGATGCATATAGCCAACTAATGCTACAGGACCGCCAAAACCAATTGTACCTAGTTTTAGAAAATAAAAAGCTAATTCCTTTAAAGTATACTTTGGTTTCTCTTTCATAAATAAGCTATTTTAAAAAGCGATACCTAATTGAAGACCTGAAGTAAATGTAGCGGGATGGTCATTACCAAGTCTTATCGGGAATGGAAGAGAAACATAAAAACTGCTGTTAGTATTTTTTATTATTGTTTTGCTTATTACAGGAGTAACACCAAATCTACCACTAGTTTCAAAGGCAACTCTTCCTGCAAAAGAGTAACCATTACCTAATGCGACTAATACTCCAGGATGAAACAATACACTATTTACTTTACTAATTCCTTCGTCAGTTTTTATACTAGGTGCTATTTCAAATGAAAATCCAATTTGGGCACTTTTCCAGATGTTGATTCCTGTTGGGAAATTAACAACATAATAATCTCTGAAATTTACAGTAGTTTCTTCACTACTTAAAGTTGCTATAGGATGCATTACAGAGAAGTAACCTGTTATTTTGGGATAAGTTGTTTGTCCAATAGCAGTTGTAGAAAACACGAATAAGGTTAGAATTAGAAAATGTTTGAAGTATATCATGATAGTTTTAATTTTTTGCAAAACTATCTAAATCTGAAAAGTATAAATTGGATGTTATTTACTTTTTGTATTTGAATTACTTTTTTTGGTATTTTTTCGATAAGAAGAAGGGTTTTTTCCAGTACTTTGTTTGAATATTCTGGTAAAATGGCTT
>Ga0247805_1000193_pt1 | contig 37967 bp, 78 predicted proteins | sample UWRJL044104R1_FD_180930 | JGI IMG/M metagenome (GOLD analysis project Ga0247805, IMG submission 180930) | Plant litter microbial communities from Arlington Agricultural Research Station in Wisconsin, United States - UWRJ-L044-104R-1 | ecosystem: Environmental > Terrestrial > Plant litter >...
GGTTTCACTAACGTTCACTAAATGGGGTGCAGAACGTTTAATTAAACGCATGAAAGCCAACAAAGGAAAGAAGTGGACATATAATGACTGATCTCGAACCCACTAACTTGCTTGACGAAGCCAACGAGGACCTCGAACTGTACAGACTTCACCGTGTTGGTCGTCAGCACATGACATTCACTGAGCTATGGCTAGAATGGATTCACCTTTAACTGGGTGTTTCTTTTAGTTAGGGCTTGTAATACTCTGCCATATGCGCTATAATGAGGCTATAACGGAAAGGTTATACGATATGAGTGTTAGAAACAGCCATGCAAGACAGTCAAAGAACTACATTATCAAAAACATTGGTACAGTTCAGTATATGTTTAAAGCAGCACCTTGGGCATCTATGAGCAAGTTAAGATACATTGCTAACAAGGCAGTGAGTGGAAAAGTTGAATTAGACGAAACTAAAAGATTAATTGAGCTACAAGAAGATGGCAGCTTAATCTATAAGGTACTTTAGGGAGTAGTATGGAAACACAATACCTAGATCAAGAAGCACAGTACGAACAAGAACGATTGAACGATGAGCTACGTGAAGCAAAGTCACACATCCGAGCATTTAGCGTTGCAACTGAGGAGAACGAATAATGAAAGAACAGAAATTAGATATTACAATCAAGGTGACTATCCCTGAAGGTTCGATTGAGAAAACTGATATTGCAAAGGTTGCAAGTGACGCTGTAGAAAAATATGTAAAGAAACAACTTACGGAGTACTTTGCTTTTCAGACAACATGGGGAGTAAAAGGATAATGGAACGTCCACTAGAACTATTTATTACCGACCCGGCCGTAGAGAGAAACAAACAGACCCTTAAGCTATTAAAGAAACTCGAGACCCTCTCAACCGATAGCAAGCAGCAAATTGCTAACATCATCAAACGAGTAGAGAAGTACCAGAAGTTCCTAGAAGACGAGATCAAAGCATTAGACGAGGACTTCAAGTCATGAGCCAATCAACCCAACTACTTAAGATGCTACGTAAAGCTGGGAAGCATGGTGTAGAGAACTACAAGTTTCCTCAACAAAATATTCTTCGTTACAGCGGCAGGATTGCAGAGCTACGGGCAGAAGGTTTTAACATCTACTGTGAACGTGTCTTTGTAAAGGGAAGAGCTACTGGAACCTTCCGCTACTTCTTAAATGAACCGAAGCCTATTAAGCTTAGTTTCAACCCATTTAGGAAGAAAGCATGAACTATACACACCTAAAGTTACATTGGAGTCACAAACTAAAGCTCAAACGATTCTTTCTAGAAGGCTATACTAACGAAGAACTTGCCATAATGTATAAAGTACCGCAGCACGTTGTTGTGCGTGTTACACGGCTTCTCAGCAAGCCAGAGAGGATTTAAGATGAGTTTACCAATTGCACTTATCATATCGGTAGTATCTACTTGCATTCTAACCCCATTACTTGGTTATTGGGCATTAATCATTTTAGTACCTTTAGGTATATTATTAGGTTATTTAGTCATGAAGCCTGAAAATGAAAAGTAAGATATTTAACACATTAGCGTACAGTGGCTGGGCAATCCTTGGACTGTTCATCGTTACTGGCTTTATTATGGGGGCACTGTAATGACTAAGCTATTAACTGAGCAAGAGCTAGATGGTGAACTACAGGATGCTGCTGACCAATTTATTTCAGATGGAAGTGGAGCTATTGACCTTAATAGTTATGTAAAAAAGATATTACATATGATTCAATCCCAGAAGCAAGCTTACTTAAAGCAAGCACTTGATAATATTTACAATCATATTCCCAGCTCACACGCTGTTATTCATACTGATCAAGGTCATGATTTGTATCAAGAATTAGTATTATATATTGCAGATTATGAGAAAGGTCTAAAGAAATGAGCCGACGTAATGATGACAACTGGCCAGAGAAGATAGTAATGCCAAGTACTAACCCTGAAACCAATGAGGATCTAAAGAGCCAGCTGCATCAAATGATTGTAAAAGGAAACCGTGGCGGTACCATTGGTGGGCTGAGAGACGATTTATTCAATTTTATCAATCAACACGTAGCTAGAGAAGTAAAGGCTGCACGTATTGATGAGAATAACTGGATATACGAAGAGGCCAAGCGTCTACAAACTCAAAAAGCTATACGACTCCCAGAGTTTATTAAAGGAATAAATACAGCTGGCCGAAACATTGAAGGAATGTACTTTAATCGTCTTGCTGAATTACAGAAGGAGGAAGCCTAATGACAAATTATGGCCCAGACTATAACAATCAACCTATCCCCGAACGAGTAGAGCAGCCTGACACCAACACACACCCAGAGCAAGAGAGCCTGCGAGAGAAAATATACAAACTGCTTGTTGAAGACCAAGCAACAGCAGTTCAAGAAACTTTCATTGGTGATTTGCAAGAGTATGAAACTGATGAAATTATGCACCTTATCGAACAAGACCGTGAACAGGCGGTAAGGGAAGCAGAGATGAAAGCGTGGGACAAGGGTCATGAAGACTGTTTCAATTATCATGTGAGTGAAGGTGCAATAGGTAGCAATGATAACCCTTATACCCAAGAGAGGAGCAAATAATGCCAGGACATTTTGGTCAACCACAAGACTGGAGTCAAGCTCGTGAAGAGTTGTTGCAAAACCCAGGGGTTAAAGCTGCATACGATCAGATTAGCAAGGATGAAGAGCTAAAAATTAACATTCACAAACTCTTAAAAGAAGAATTACTTCTTATAGACCCCAAGACTTCATACCGTGATTTCACTCTTAAACTCTTTTCTCTTATCAAAGCCTATGGCTATTCAGAGCGTTTGGATGAACTAAGCGGTATAGGCTTTGATGAAGATACTCAAATGATAGTTACCAACTCGGGCACTAAAGCGAACATGACCCTGCAAAACAGGGACACAGAGCTTACCGCACTCAAAGCTAATCAGCTATCCCAGCAGAAAGAAGGTAAGTAATGAGTGATATAGCAAAAGCAGCTGGCGTCATCATCGCTTTGATAATTCTAATGACACTTTTAATAATTGTGGAGGTAAAGCTGTGACTAAATCATATCGTGAAGAACAAGAAGCAATACTCAGCAAATTTTACCATGAAGCTAATCTAAATGGCCTTGCAGGGTATGGTGTCGATCACCCATCGTCTGTACACGAGCCTGTTATTAACGAAGCCCTCGAATCCCTACAACTACTACATGAACGTGAGGTTACAGAAGCCCGTATTAGTGAATTAAGGCGAATGGTTGTTTTGCTACCGTCTAGGTATAGTCAGGATTTACTTGATAGAATACATGAAATAAGAAACGATGCTAAACGTGCAGGATTAAAGGAAGAGTCATGAATAACACCAATACTAATAAGGAAAGTACTATGAAGAAACAAATTACCGAAGTCGAACGTTTAGCAATCATTTATGGTCTAGTTATGCTGGCATTTGGGCTAATGATTGGATTTGTATTAGGGTGGATATTCTCATGACCGACACTAATAAACGTATAGACAACTTGCTTGAAAACTTCGACAAGGGTTATGTAAGTTACAAAGAGGCTAAAGCAGAGATACTACAGCTGATACGAGATGCTAGGATAGATGAGCGCTCTAAGGTTGATTACGAACTAGAAGTTTTACAAGATATTATAGATGAAAACCCGGCATTTACTGACGAGTTTAAACAAGGGGTTAGGAATGCCCGTGCAGAGATCAGTGAGAACACTAAGGATATTGTTAACGAATTAAAGGAATCTTAGTAGCATAAAGACTCTTGACATAGCGCATATGGCATGATACACTGAGCCTATAAAAGAAAGGTCTACCATGACAGATTCACACAAAGCAGAGATTGCAGTCCAGGTTATCATCGCAGCAGGCATCCTTGCCTTCGTTGCCGTTGGTGCTGGTGTCATCTACCTCGCTATCACTGCTCAGTTCTAAGCGCTATACACTAAGAAGCCTCGTTATGGGGTTTCTTTTTTATTTCTCTTATGCTATGATCTGAATATAAACAGGGGTAACTTATGAGCGATTCAATTAACTTAGCGATACGGGCAGCGCAAATACGTAATGGAGTCGCACAAGAAGACCCCGAACAAGTCATTCTTAAAACTAAAGCTATCTTAGAAGTGGATGACTCACTGTAATGACTAAACCTAAAAGAGAGCGTATCAATCTTATGCCACTTGCTTACCTCGTGTTCTGGCTGGGACTATTTGGCTGGTTCATTTCGATCGTTCTTGGAGAATATGGAGTTTACAACTAATGGCTAACGCTAAAACAACTCGTAAGAAGAACGCTATCCCTCGCTTTATCGTCCAGATTGTTGACACTCATACGATTAGCAAGAACAACAAAGGCGAGAAATCTTACCTTAACGTTAGCGCCGCGAGTGACAAGCTCAGTGACTTCCTGACCCCATACTCAGAACAAGAGTCAGCCAGCCACCAGGGGGCTTTAAATGAGTTTGAGAGCATGGTTATGTTCTTTAAGGATGACATAGTGGAAGCAGAAGTGGTTAAGCTTGAGGATAAGAAAAGTGAATAAGTTTGAATACAAAGCTGTACATACTCCGCTAAGGTTCAACAAGATATGGTTGGAAGAAGATGGTCAGCGTAGGGTTGCAATCTATAAAAGGCAACGAGAAAATGAAGAGTATACTCCCGCGCCTTATCTATTACCTGAAATAGTCAAAGGTGCATTAATCGGTGGAATTGTAGGTTTCGTTGTTTCACTATTGTTAGGAAGTATTCTATGAGTAAAGACCAATACACAGTACACGACAGCCCCCGCATGAAACCTAAGACTGTTAAGGTTGCTATAGACTTTGAGGGTAAATACGATGGTATCCTCCCACAGCCAGTGACATATGAAGGTATGAGCGCAAGAGAGTTTGTTGAGACATACGTTAAGGGATTAGAGTCAACAGGGGCTAAAGTTGCTGCGGTTGAATACTGGGTAAACGTAAAGGCAGATAAGTAATGAAAGAAGCAGAAGAAAAAATCAATGCTATAGTTGATGAGCTTTACTTTGATTTTAGCTATGACGAAAAAGATTTATACAATGCAATTCAAGAATTAGTAAACGAAGTTAGGTTAGAAGAACTTAATAGTTTAATTGGGTTAGATTTACTAGGTACAATTAAAAGGTTTGAAAATATGAATGAATACTTAAATCGTAGAGTTGGTGAGATTGTAAGCGATCAAAAGGATATTGAGTAATGGTTCTTGCACTTACGACTGGCAGTGACAAACAGTGCATCGTTAAGGGCACGAACTATAGTGACTTGATACTTAAGCTTGAGAACACTTTAGGCGTCTATTCTGGCAACGATCTTCCTATTACAGTATGTGAGATAGAGGAGGACAACTAATGCCTGACAAGCCCCTCACTGTTAAGCAGAAGAAGTTTGTTAAAGAGTACGTTGCTAAGGATGGAAATGGGCAAGAGGCTGCTAAGGCTGTATACGGTGTAAGCAATGATAACTCAGCTCGTCAGTTAGCGAGTGAAAATCTAACAAAACCTAATATTAAGTTTGCGATCGAACAAGCCCTTGAGAAACACGGCATTACAATGGATGCAGCAATCAAGCCTATCGCAGATGGACTACTCGCGGATAAGGTATCTATCAGTGGTCAAGGGGACCAGGCGTTTGCCGAAGTTACTCCCGATCACTCCACACGACTCAAGGCATCTGGCATGGCACTCCGTCTTATGGGTGCAGACAAAGGCGAGAACGTCCCGGGCGGTATTCACTTCCACCAGCACTTAGAGACAAAGAAGGCTGATTATGACTTCTAGTTTTCTAGTGTGTGAATTATGCGGTGTGGCTTACGATGTAGGTGCAAAAACGTGTACCAATAAGTGGTGCATAAAGCCTGTAGTAACCCCTGTAACAAACCAACTACAAACAGTTGTGAAAGTAAGCAAGGCAGAATCACCTATAGCTTTTAAAACAAAAGCAAAACGTAAACCTATCTATAAAAAGGTTGAACCAGGTATGGCTAGATGGATCAGTATTGTTACTAGGGCAAAACGCAAGGGATTAGACTGTAACGTTACTCATCAAGATATTCTAGATATTATAGAGCTGCCATGCGTTTACTGTGGCTCAACAGAGAGAATAGAAGTTGATAGAAAAGATAGCTTTAAGGGATATACGACGGATAATGTAGCGCCAGCCTGTCACCGCTGTAATACTATTAAGAGCAACGTTGTCTCTTATGACGAAATGATATTTATTGCAGATTACTTGGGATGGCGTAATGGTCAACAACTTTAAACCAGAGACATATGAATCGTTCATGGCGAACGAGTTTACAATTATTGACAAGTCTCGTAACGAAGTCCCCTTTGACCTTAACAGGGCACAATTAGACTTCCTATATAACCTTGCGCCACTTAACAACGTGCTCAAGAACCGCAAGCAAGGTATCTCATCTGTTTCACTCGGTATTGCAGTAACAAAGTTCCTTATGGGCAAGAACGAACGTTGTGTCTCTGTCTCATTCATTGATTCATCAGCTCACCAACAGTTACAGCGTGCTAAACACTTCCTCGAGTCCTATCAGCGCCTTAATGGTGTCCGTATGCCGCTCAAGTACGATAACAAGAGCGAATGGGTCTACGCTCCGACTGATGAGCAAGGCAACGTCCTCTATACCAATACACTACGTGTGGGTTCAGCTAAGTCTAAGAGCTTTGGCCGTGGTGATGACATTACATTCCTACACATTACCGAGGCAGCCTTTGCGGGTGATCTCGAAGCTTTGCTCTCAGGCATCGGTGAAGCAGTTACCACTGACTCTATAACCATCCTTGAGACGACAGCCAATGGCTATGACCAGTTTAAGAAGCACTGGGACGAGACAGAGGCAGGCCGTACCACCTATAAGAACTTCTTTTATGATCCGTTCTGGACGTATTCTAAAGAGTTTGTGGAAGAGAAGCGCAAGAACCTTGGTCGCCTCGGAGCGCAGGAGTACCCCTACACAGCGAAAGAAGCCTTCCTAACGTCAGGTCTACCATACTTTAACCACGTGGCCATGATGGACTACGAAGAGAAGGTGCGAGACCGAGAGACAATCCAGACACCACTGAATAAGGATATGTTCAGGGTGTACCGTAAGTTACGCCGCGGTGAGTTTATTATGTTCTTCCTCGATACCGCAGGAGAAGGCTCAGACCTTAACTCAGGCCAGGGACTCAGCAAAGACTACCTTGATGTGCCTATTAACCTCTCCTATGAGGGCTCGGTCATTGACGTTACTCCTCAGTTAAAGATCGCATTGGAATGGATCTACGAACAAACGGGCGTGAAGCCAGTCGTCGCCTATGAGACGAACAACGGTGGTGGCTACGAGCTAGAGCGACTTAACCGTCTTAATACCAACCAGAAGTACATTGTGTATCGTCAGTATGTCTTGAACCCACAGACGAAGCGCCTCGAGCGTACGGATAAACTAGGCTGGAATACTAACAGTGCAACACGCCCTGCTATGCTTGCGGGTATCGAGGAGGTAGTGAACAACGGGTTAGTGACGCTGTACCATACATCAACCGTTACGCAGATGTTCTCATTCGTGAAGCATCGTACAGCATCGGGTTGGCGAGCAGAGGCAGAGACAGGCGCACACGACGATGAAATCATGTCGCTTGCCGGTGTTTGGCAGTTACATGGGACTGAGAAGCCAGAAGAAGTTTACGAAGACGAATCATCCAACACGGGCAATATTGAGTCATTAATATATTAAAGGGGTAACATGGCTAAAAAACACATACATAATTGGATTGCAAGCTACTACGAAATTGTATACGTTGGCGATGGCAAAAACGTTAACTATAAGTTATCTTCTGTCTACTGCGCTGAGTGCGAAGAAACAAAGGAAGTATCATGTTAGACTTTGGCGAGAAACGATCACTAGACAAGTACGAGAACGGTAAACCCGTTGCGCAGTACAAGTGGACCAAGATAAAAGAACCAGTCCGTGATGACTCGGAGGAGCTATCGAAGTTCATCCAGTTCCAACGTGACCACAAGGACTCGAAAGAAGTCAGCTTTAAACGCACCTTCTCTGATAAGGGGAATCGGTTTATTGAGAAAGAATACAGGGATTAATCATGGAACTTGAACCAGGCATCGACTACTGGGTGGCGATCAAGAAGTACCGTGTCCGGATTCACCGTAAACGTATCACCTATAAAGTCGGGGTCTTTGAGAAGCTCGAGGACGCGATTGAAGCTAAGCGGGCTTTCCTCGAGCAGTACGAGATCACGGAGCACGAATCAGCGGCCGTGCCACAGTATTCAAAAGAATGGTTCAAACGTGAACACGCGAAGCAGATGGAAAAGTTTAAGCTGATCTACTCTACCCCTACAAAAGGGAAGCCGATGTTCATTACGCTACCTGATAACTACCAAGATGGCCATGAATCCTCAACTGATTACCTGCGCCTCAAACAAAGCCTACAAAATGATGGTTACGAATAGTTTGTATAACTGAACCGTTAACAATATACTTTAACTATCAAAGCTACTGAGGTTTCCCGGGGCTATTCAACAGGAATACTCAGTGGCCAAAGCTTACCTAACAAAAGAGAATTTTTCAGACCGATGGGAAGATGCCAAGACATACATGGCACCTATCTTCGAGCCGCTTGCCGAATATGAGCGTATCGCCCGTAACCGTCCTCACCCTGGAATTAATAAAGCCTACCCCAAGAATACTGATGGGACACTGGCTGCTATTATCCAAGAACAACCAAAGCGTACCATTCAGCAAATCCCTACCGGTAAGGTAAAGACGGACGGCGATCCGATTAAGTCAATCGTGGCTAACTTTGTCCTGACTCAGCGGATTATCCCGAACGCTATCTCACAAGCTGACGTCCTCCAGAAGTCTTGGGGTATTATGAGCAAAGCCTTGACCTTCGGCTCATACGGCTCAATGACCTTCTTTGGGAAGCACAACGACTACACTGGTGCAGACTTTAAACTGTTCTACATTAAGGACGCTTTCTTTGAACGCGGGAAGCTCACCTTTGCTGATTGTAATATCTTCTTCGTGCGCTCTTGGTACCAACCAAGTGATATTGATGCTCTGATCGAACGCCACAAAGATAACGAGTTTAGCAAGTGGAACGTCAAGAAGCTCGAAGAACTGAAAGACCAGATTAAAAAGAAAGAGCAAGAAGCGCAGTCATCTGGTGAGAAGGAACGTAACCGCGCTGTTGAAGCGATTGAACTAGTCACTGGGTTCCAAGATGGCATTAAAGCCAAGTTCTATGTCTTTGCCCCTGACCTAGGTGATGGCCCTGACGGTATCGTCGGTGAGTTTGAGAACGAAGACCCTCGTGGTGTCATGCCAATTCAATGGCTCTACGCGAACATCGACTTCGAGAACCCACTTGGCCGTGGGGTTGTTGAGCTATCAGGTGGTACCCAGAACGTCATCGACTCAATGCTCCAGTCATACCAGTACATGCGCGCCCTCCAGCTCGCCCCTCCGATGGTCAAGACTGGCTCATGGAACAAGACCCAGGCGAAGCTCCAACCAAACGCCCTGATTGATCTTGGGACTGACCCGTCTAACTCTTTGACTCCCCTTAAGCTTGATACTACTGCTCTGACTAACTTCTCCGGTGATTATGGCCTCTTTAAGTCACAGATCATTGCCCTCAATAACAACGGTGATACCTCTATTAGTAGCGAAGTTGGTAACCCAGGCTTCTCAAAGACCAGCGCTGGGGTAGAATCACAGAACCTTAAACTCGGTGTCTCCGATAACTACATGCGGAAGCAGTTTGAAGCCTGGTTTGGTGATGTCTCTGAATCAATGCTCAACATTGAATTTGCTAACAAGCACGGTAAAGAAGAACTGCAACTGGATAAAGATACGGCTGATAAGATCCGTGAGATTAACCCAGAGCTGGTAACTGACGATGACAAGTTCGTCATTGACTACGATGAATACCAGGACACCCTTAAGTTCACAGTTGATGCCTCAACATCTGACAAGGCCAGCACACAGGCACAGCTTGAATCACTTGACTCACTGCTCCAGCGCATCGAAGGTTCACCACTCTTATCCGGTCTGCTCCAACAATACCCCGACAAGGCCGTCGAATTATTCAACCGCTTCGCGTCACTTACGGGTGTTGAAGACCAAGAGAAGCTGGCGATTGATATGGACCAGTTTAAAGCTGACCAAGAAGAAGCCGAGGCTATGGCTCAACAACAAGCTCAGGCCCAGGCGATGCAACCACAACTCCCTGCTGAGCTGCCACTTGACCCAAGTATGATTCCTGAGGGAGAAGTCATGCAACAGCCGGTTGATCCTATGGTGGAACAACTGCCACCTGAACTGATGGAAGCTCCTCAGGCAGGCTTAGAACAGCTTGCAGGTCCTATTGAAGCGCCAATCGAAGAAAGCTTTGCGCAACCTATCGACCAACCGATGCAAGAAGAGTTTGCACAACTCCCCGACCCACTGGAAGATGGTGTCATTAATGAGGACGACCTCATTGGCTTTACCGACTTTGAAATTGAAGCCATCCAAGACATGCAGGAACGTAACATTGATAACGAGATCATCGCTCAAGCGATTGTCATGATTCGAGAAGACGTCCCACTCGAAGACGTCGCTGAAATCGTTGGCCAACTAGAGAGGAACATCTAATGGACGACTTACTCCCTAATGATGGCCAAAGCTTTAACCCACTGGCACTCCCCGAAGATCGTCAAGAAGAAGATCAGCTAGAACTTGCTAAAGCGGCACAGGCCTACCCGCTGCTTGATGAGCTAATCACTGATACTGAGGACAAGCTGAAAGAGTCTGATTCTTTGTCTGGTCTGGGTATCACTAGTGCCATGCCCCAGATTCAGGTACAGATCATTAACGAAGGCAACAAGAAGTACCAGGCGTTGTTGACCTCACACATTGACTGGCTGAAAGGACTCAAAGACATCTACGAAAGCAGGTAGGTTGCATCCTGGTCATCACCCCACTGGTGATCGGGATAGAGCCTATCCAACTCTCGAATCGTTCACGCTACGAACGTAAAACATAATGGAGGACTTGAAACATGCCAGAAGATGACGGTTTCGCACTAGATGTAAACGACTTTAAGTCTGAAGAAGACCAGTCACCAGAGGTAGAGACACAGGACACTACCCCCACAGAATCATCAACTGAGGAGACAAAAGAAACTGTAGAAGCTGAATCAATCGAATCAGACGACGAGACCGAGGAAGATAGTGGGGACACTACCGAGGAATCAACCGATGAGGAGGATGACAAGCCCAAGGCAAAGAACAACGCAGAGAATCGCAAACAACAGCTCAACCAAGAGATACGAGACTTGGTAGCAACTCGGGATAAGACCCGCCGTGAGGTGGAGAACTTAAACCAACAGTACTACCGCCCAGCAACCGCCGAGCAACTCGTTGAACAAGGTATGGACAATGTGGACGCGAAGTTTGAAGCAATGAAACAAGAGCTGGCCCTTCGGGACTACACCGCTCAAGTAACAGAAACAACAAACGCCGTGAACACCGAAGTATTGCAAGTATTCTCAGACTTCCCGCAGTTCGACCCTGAAAGTAGCGACTACGATAAGGAACTAGCAGCCGAAACTGCCAAGACTTACCAGGAAATCGCTGGTATTAGAGAAGACCCGAATACGGGGCAAGTAGTCGATGTGAAAGTGTTGCCTTACAACTTTTATAAATTCGTTGCCAATACTCAGAAGAAATCCCTGACCCGAGGTGAAGTATCAGCTAGGAAGAACGTCGAGAAGCAATTCGCGACCGCGGAGAACCCAGTGCAAACTGCCAAAGCTCCGACTCCTAAGAAAGATAGCTTCGAAGAAGGCTTTGATTCCATCAAGTAGGCGACATAACCTAAGGACATAAACTAATGGCTCAAAACCTCGCAAGCAAGTACAGCGCCAAAGTTGTCGAACGCTTCAAATTGAAGTCTTTGACTGACAAAGCTGTCAACAACGACTACGACTGGACTGGTGTTAACTCAGTTAGCGTCTACTCAGTAGCAACCGCTGCAATGGGTACTTACACTCGTTCAGGACAAAACCGATACGGTACAGTCACAGAAGTTGACACAACCATCCAAACACTAACCCTCGCCCGTGACCGTGCGTTTACGAAGTCAATTGACCGCCGTAACCGTGACGAATCAATGGGTGTCACAGAAGCTGGTAAATTCCTCGCTCGTCAACTCGACGAAGTTATAACCCCAGAGATCGACGTATATCGTCTTGCCGCTCTTGGAACCGCTGCATCTGTTGGTGTAACAGCTGGTGCAACCACCACTGCTAACGCTTACTCAAACTTCCTTGCTGTTCAGACTACAATCACAGACAAGAAAGTCCCACTAACTGGTCGTATTGCTTTCATGACAGCAAACTACTACGCACTTTTGAAGCAGAGTAACTTTATTCTTGATTCAGAAGACGCAATGGGTTCACGTCACTCAGGTAACTACGGTACAGTTGACGGTACAACAATCCAAGTTGTTCCTAGCTCATACATGCCTGCACTTACTGACCTGATCATTACACACCCTGTTGCAATGGTTAGCCCAATGGTGCTTGAAAGCTACAAGACACACGTTGACGCCCCTGGTATCAATGGTTGGCTCGTAGAAGGCCGTGTCGTTTACGATGCATTCGTTTTGACAGCTAAAGCTGACGCGATTGCTAAACACACTACAGCCTAGTTACTAACTAAATAAAAGGAGATCTCACATGGCAGAACCATATGCAGACATCAAAGAAGATGCAGAACGCCTCACAAAGGCTCGTCTTGCAGCACAGAACAACAACATCACTGAGAACGACCTAAAAATCGAACCAGTCTTGCAAGCTGTGACACCTAACGATGCAGAAGCGAAGAAAGCCAACACTGGCGGTATCGACGTTGCTGGATCACCTGAATCATTCAGCGGACCTGTCTCTGACGGTTTCAATGATGGTGCAGTCGAAGAAGCATCAACCGCTTCTGTCAAAGCTAGTAAAACAGCGAAATAGTTCAGACGGGGCAGTGGGGTGCCCCTCCAAATTAACCTAATTAGAGATTACAATTATGGCAAAACTCAAAGTAATACAATACGATCCTTTTAAGCGTGGAGATACAGCGGTCTTTGCTTTCCAATTCACGCCTCCATACGAAGGGTTTGACTGGGATACTATCACAGCAGATATTGCCATGACCGACGTCTCTAATCCTGTCGATAACGTCGGGGCCGCAATGGTCCGACTTGACCAAGACCTGACGACAGATGTCGATAACATTGCTACCGTTTCAGCTCAGCTCACCGTAGCAGAAAGCAAAGCTCTCTCGGCTGAGACTGAATACAAGGTTGAGATTCAGCTCAAAGAAGGCAGTACAAATGTGGCCACGCCTATCACTGGTAAGGTAACCGTAGTACAGGACTACATCATCTAATGATCGACAAACGTTACTTAGTCTCCGTAGATCTCTCTAGCCTCAACCAAGGGGTTGTGGTGAGTAACGCGTCGGTATCACAGACCCAAGTCGCAGCGACAACCTTTTTAACGGGACCTAAGGGCGCAGACGGTACGCCTGGCACCAATGGAACAAACGGTGTTGGTGTTCCTGTCGGTGGCACAACCAACCAGGTGCTCTCGAAGATTAACGATACTAACTACAACACTCAGTGGGTCACCCCAAGTAGCGGTAGTGGAACAGTCACGTCAGTTAACGGAACGGGCGCGAATGGTGTCTCGATCAGTGGCGGACCTATCACGACTACAGGCAGCCTTACAATCGGTCTGGGGGCTATCACCCCGACCTCAGTTGCTTCAACCGGCACAGTCACCGGCACAAACCTGTCAGGTACTAACACCGGAGATCAGAACTTAACGCCGTACTTTAATAAAAGTGTTGATACGTCTGACGCGATTACCCAAGGAACGACTAACCTTTTCCTCACGACCGCAGAACGAACAAAGCTGACGAATACCTCAGGGACAAATACCGGTGATCAGACTACAGTGACGGGTAACGCGGGAACTGCTACCACACTCCAGACTGCGCGTACTATTGGCACATTAACCGGAGACGGGACGAGTGCCGGGTCAATCTTCAACGGTTCAGCCAATAATACAAACGTCCTTACGCTTGCTACGGTTAACTCAAACGTCGGCTCATTTGGATCAGCTTCGAGTGTGGGCGTTCAAACGGTCAACGCCAAAGGGCTGACTACTGCTGCCTCGTCAGTTGCGATTCAGATTGCTGAGTCCCAGGTTACTAACTTAGTTTCTGACCTCGCTGCGAAGCAAGGAACACTCACGCTCACAACGACTGGTACCTCTGGGGCATCAACCCTAGTAGGTAACACATTGAACATCCCGAACTACGCAGGTGGCGGCGGAAGCGCTGGCATAACTCGATCTATAGCGACTGTTTCAACGACCCTTACAGGCGGTTCTACGGCATTAGTAGACTATGTATACTTTCTCGGTACGGGTGCAGTTTATACGCAACCCACAGCAGTTGGCAATACAAACTTCTACACGCTCAAAAACATCACTACAAGCAACATGACCGTTAACTTTACCAGTGGTCAGACTGCTGATGGAGGAACACTCGTATTAGCACAAGACGAGACCGTTACATTAATTTCAGATAACGCCAACTGGCGAATAGGAGCATAACCATGTCATACACACCAAAGACACCTAATGGGCAGGCAACCATGGCGAATAGCCAGCCAGTTGTCATTGCCTCCGATCAATCAACGCTTAAAACAAAACTAGCAACAGATATAAACCCTACTACAGGGAATATTACAACCGCTACATCAGTTGTTACAGCAACCAATCTATCTGGAGCTGGAGCTGCTACTATTCAAATATCGGGCACATATGTTGGTGTTAACGTTACATTTGAAGCAACAGTAGATGGTACTATCTGGATACCTATTTTTGCCCAACAAGCATCTAGTGCAACGCCTACAGTGGTTTCGACAACTGGCGTACTTACAACCAACTCAACAAATATTTGGAATGTTTCTCCCCTTCTAGGTCAGCAACAAATTCGTGTCCGTGCTACTGCGTGGACATCAGGCACAGCAGTTGTTATCATTGAACCATCGGCACAGTTTACTCAGTATCAAGTCAACGTAGCGACTATGCCAACCACTACCGTTACGGGTACGGTTGCAACCACGCAATCAACCAGTCCTTGGGTGACTCGTGAAGCGGTGGCAACAACACCGACCATTACCCAGGTAACCCCAGCAACCACCAGTACAACGCTTAAAGCCCTGAACGCTAGCCGTAAAGCCATCATCCTTGTAAACGGTGGGACAAGCGATTGTTACGTAGCCTATGGAGCAACGGCGTCACTGACAGCTTATACATTCTTACTACCTTCCCTCGCCACCACCACAATCCGTGGCGAAGAATACTCCGGTGTGATAACAGGTATTTGGAGTGCAACCGGTGGCAATAATATGCAAGTGACGGAGATCGTCTAATGCCTGCAATTAACTCACCGACCCCAGACGCTACTACTATAACGAAAGGTAAAATCCAATTAGCAGGTGACATTGGCGGAACTGCGGCAGCTCCTACTGTAGTTCGTGTCACCCTTAACCCATATAAGTTTCGCGTCTACCGCACAGCAGCTTTTAGTACACCGAACAATACAACCGGAAAACTGCTATTTGATACTAAATCGTTCGATACAGGGACCAACTTTGATGTGGTAACCAATAACCGCTTTACGACACCTGTCGCTGGCTTCTACCACTTTGATGCTAAAGTATCGTATGCCAACCAAAACGCCTATCTTATGATTTATGTGAATGGCGTTGAGGTCTCACGTGGCCCACAGATCGTTGGCACAGCTGTACTAGGGGCAATGGTTTCAGACACCTTACAGCTGGCAGCCAGTGACTACGTTGAAGTCTTCTTGTTTTCAGCCGCTGTTTCGACCGGTTCGACAGGCTCGAACAATACTTATTTCTCAGGATTCTTAATAAGCTTAACGTAAGGAATTATATGCCCGATATTTCACCCTCAAATACACCGCTTAATGCACTCACAACAGATATGCTGAGTGATACCATCCCGATGTCGGATGACCCAACCAAGGTGCCGACATCACGCGCGGTCCGAGAAACCGATCAAAACCTGTTTGCCCAAGTCGCCAAAAAAACTTCTATTCGCTACTGTGATAACGGCGTCTTTAAAAATGGTACGCCAAATACAGGTGACATCATTGTCTTCACAGATTCCGTCACAACTTCAGGAGGAAGTGCTACCTTTTACGTGACCTCTGATCATACAGCGGCAGGGACCGCACTCTGCACCTCGCTTTCAGCCGATTCATTTCAACCAAACTACCGCGACTCAACCGGCATTTATCTTCCGGGTACAGTGACCGTTGCGGGTAATCTTAAATCTATTTCACAGGCGTTTGCTAAGCAGACCTTTACCGGTATCACGATCCTCACCAGTGTTAACGTCCTTGGTTCAACAACCAATGTGGCGATTCCTGATGGAGTGGTTGTGAAGGCTGGTTTCTGGGGCATTGCAGCCTAATGGCAACTGAACGAGAGTTTATTGTTAATAAGAAGTTCCTGATTGTTTTTGTATCAATTCAGGTGCTCTTTTTGATTTTGACCGCCTATATCCTGCTTTCACCGAAGACGGTAACCGTTCAAGTTCAAAAAATAGATAACTCATTTGACATTACCCAGCCACTAACAATTCGTCCACCCGAGCTCTAGGTTAACTACATATCAGGTTATATACTTAACCTATCGAGACTATATCTAAAGAGTAGTCGTTCTAAGGACTCCTGGACGGTAAAATACAACTTATTTTATTACAAGGAAATTATACAATGGGATTTTTCGGCGACGTAATTGACAATGTGGGAACATTCTTTAATGCTCCTGAACTTGGTCTATCTGAAAGCGCAACAGGTGGTAAAGCAACAAGTAACACGGGTCGTGTTCAATACTACCAGGGCAATACACCCCAGACAGTTAGGTTATCAAATGGCCAAGTTGTTGCTGATCCAAACCAGCGCGACTTTTTAAATGCGCTTAACTCTAAACAACCAAGCTATTCAGCAGGTACCGGTGCGCCGACAGGACAGGCTTCAGTTGGTGTGCAACAATCTGGTGGCGGCGGCGGCGTTTATAGTACGAGTGCTGGTGGCGGAGGCGGCGGAGCCTACGTCGATCCTGCAGCGATTCAGTACTATAACGACCAAGAAGCACAGGCTCGTCAAGCTATTGCTCGTTTGAACGCTCAACGTGGTATTGGTGAAGGCAATATTAATAACTCCTACCAAAGTGCGCTTAACCAACTGCTCGGCACGAACGCCCAAGCAGAACGTGACGCTGGATTAACAAAGCAGCGCACGATTGATGACAACGTCACCGCTCGTTCTACCGTTGACCAGACCGTTGCTCGCCAAGCGCAGGGGCTCCGTCGTTTGCTTGGTAACTCATCAAGCGCCGCTGAATATGCCGCTCCGCTTGCCGTTGCTCGTCAAGGTAACCAACAACAGGGTGCTATCCAGACAACCTTTGGGCGTAATCTGCAGAACATCGACATCGCCGACGAAGACCGTAAGCGTCAGTTTGGTCAATCACAAGAAGACCTCAACAACCAAGTGACACAGCAACGTAATGCGCTTAACGCTGGACTCCTGCAGACCGAAGCTGGCCTTAATGAGACACTCTCGGGTATCGCCCTCCAACGCGCTCAAGCTCAAGGCCAGAACTACGCCCAGGCTCGTGGTCAACTCACCCCATACAATGATCGCGTCAGCTCACTGCTCTCACAGATCGACCAATTGGGTGCTAACCCTAGCATTGCGGCTAAGAACGTGAGCTTCACTGCGCCGACACTTGATCAGTACAACACGTCAGGTATCAACGTAGCACAGGGACAAAGCCCACAACAAGCGCAGGCCGGACAATATGCAAACTTACTTAATGCGGAAGACCGCAAGAAAAAACTATTCTAATGGACTTACTCGGTAACCTTAAAAAACTTCTTGGTATTCAAGAAAAGCCGCAGTGGCAAAACCGTGTCCCAGTCGGTCAAGCATTGTCAAAAGATGACATTGCGCGCCTTCCCCAACAAAGTCGTGAACTTGCACAGGTATATAACCAAAACCCAGAAGATGAACGAGTTGCCAGTCTTGACCCTGCTATGTTTGGCTACGCAGCAGACCAAGCACCAAGTACTGCTAACTTCAACCGAATTACTCCAGGTTACCAAGTTGCAGCCCAGAACTATGAAGCCAATTTCAACAGGGGAACTACAAATAGCCCTTACTTAGTTGGCAATGGTGCAATTGACCCAGTTAACTTTGGTTATCCTTCTGACGGCCCAGCTCCAGTACAACGCCCAGGCGTAATGAACTTCGACAAACTTCTAAGACGACGATAGGAGCGCCCACGTGGCATACACTAAGAAACAGCGAGCCGATAAAGGTTTTGACTTCTTTGATGATAAGGGTAAGAAAATTACCATTGAGCAGTATACCCAAGCCACGGGAGCAAATGGTTCGAACCTCCGTCAAGAGTTAGCGAAGTCAGGTGATAAGACTTCGCAAAACATTATACGTAATGATGCATTGGGTAAGCTATTAGTTGGGGTACGAGACTTCGCAGCAGGTGCAAATGAGGCTGCTTTTACTGGCGCTTCAAAAACACTTGCTGCATTATTCACTCCTGTTAAAATTGGTGAAAGTAAAGAAGCTACCAAAAAGCGCACAGAAGACATTGCGAAAATTATTGTACCGACTAATGATAAAGGCGTAAGCCCTCTAGGACAAAACGCAAATCTTGACAGTACAGCGGGTATGGTTGGTCAAGCTGTTGGTGAGACAGGTAAAATTGCCACTGAGGTTGCTTCAAGCGCCCTACCAGGTGCCGCAGCTGAAAAAGCGGTAAGAGCATCGTCTCTATTGTCCAAAGCTATCCCAGCAACTAACACGGCTTCTAAGATAACTCGTACGGTTGTTCCCGCTGTTGCTGGTGGCGCAGTAAGTACAGCCATTAACCAACTTGAAGCACCCGAACAAGATGCTGCACAGAATTTTGCAACAGGAGCTGCCATTGATATAGGTACAAGCTTACTTGGTCCTGCGGCATCGGCTGCATCTCGTATTCTCAAAAACCCTGCTAGTCGCCAAGAGGCTACGAATATTGCCAAGCAGATTGTTAAAGCCCCTGTCGAGGTAGTAAATCAAGCTCGTCCATCAGTCATTGCAGCTCAAGACCCTCGGGTAATGGGCTTTGATGACCAATATACAAGTCTCGCTCAGCAGTTTGATAACACAGCCGACACGGCCTCTCGTCAAGCAATCTCGAAGGCAATGGCTATGAACCGAGTTGAACGACTTAATACCCAGAAGCGTGTCCAACGTGAGATCGGTGAAGGTGGTTACGTGAAGTTACCAGGCAACGATGCAACACCAGAACTTCCCCAAACTCCTGAGTCTATCATTCCAAATGCAGCACCTCAAGTTGATATTCCTCGCCCTACCCGTCAGTCACAGTTCGCTGCCCAGACTGCACCAAATAGTGGCAACCTCTCGGATGAACTCGCTCAACGTGTCCGACAGTCTGCCCCTGACTATGACCCTGTAACAAACAAGGGTTCGCTAGAAGACTCTGTCAAATATCTCGCAGATACCGGAGTAGATAACGCCTCAAGTGATGTTCTCTCTCGATTAGATAGCCCTACGGCCTCTTCTAAAGACATCTCAGACGGTTTAGCGACCGCTACGGCACTCGATCTACGTGGCGACGAAACCAGCCTGAGACTCGCTACAGAGATCTACGACAAATTGTCTGCCTCTCTGACTAAAGCCGGACAAACTGTTCAGGCAGCAAAACTTATTAACCGACGGACAGGTCAAGGCCTTCTATTTGATGCCCAACGACAACTTACAAAAGCTGACGTCAAAATTCTTCCTGAGCAACGACAAGCTTTGCAAGAGCTAGCTAATCGAGTAGACAATACAGTTGGTGAAGAAAAGACACGTGTGATTGCCGAAGTCCAACGTGAAGTCAATAAGCTCATCCCATCTGATCTTGTGGATAAAGTAGTCGGAACCTGGAAGGCTGGACTACTTACAGGTATTCGTACCACAACCGGTGGTGCACTCTCGAACGCCCTTTTCCGTGGGCTCCGGGAAGCCTCTCGTCCTGGTGCGGTCGCCGCTGACATGGTAGCTTCACTCTTTACTGGTAAGCGCTCCAGTGTCCTCACGCAAAAAGGGGTCTGGTCTGGGACAGGTGAAGGACTTGTGAAAGCAGGCAAATATCTCAAGTCTGGTGTCGATGAACGTGCCTTTACGGCTGACGGCAAGTATATTGACCGTGAGCTTAACTTTAAAAATAAAGCCCTGCAAACATACGTAAATGGTGTTTTCCGAGTCATGGGTGCCGCTGACCGCCCGTTCTATTACTCCCAGTTCAAGAACTCGATTGCTGAAGCGACGATCGTCGAAGCCAAGAACCTCAAACTGAAAGGTAAAGACTTTGATGCCTACGTTGAGAATGGCCTGAAGAATCCGAGCGATGACGCTGCACAATACGCCACTGATGTCGCGAACCAGGCAGTCCTGGCTAATGATACCCTACTCTCTAATGGGGTAAACGGAGTGCGTCAATCTATTGAAAAACTAGAAAACCCAATCGTCCGAGGTGGTGCTAAGTTTACCCTTGGTATTCTCGCGCCGTTTACAAAGGTGCCTTCAGCCTTCTTGTCGCGTGTCATTGACTTCACTCCCCTAGGTGCGATTAAAGAAGTTGCTTTACAAGCTGGGAAGAAACAACTCAACCAGGCAAAACTCGTCCAGGCTATCTCGGAAGCGGGAACAGGAACGGGGCTTATCTACCTCGGTGCGGTCCTTGCTAATGAAGGACTGTTAACGGGTAACTATCCAAACGATCCAAAAGAAGCTGCTCGCTGGAAAGCTGAGGGGATTATCCCAAATGCGATTAAGGTCGGCGATACCTACTATTCTCTTAACTACGCTGGTCCGGTTGGGGCACTCTTTAACGTCGGTAAAGCGATCACCGACGCTTCTAAAGAAGGTGCCGACGCAGTTGCTGCCGCCATCGCGGGTGGAACGCAGCTTGCGACCGGAACCTTGGAACAATCATTCCTATCAGGTATCTCAGGAGCTTTGGACGCGATTCAAGACCCCCAGCGCTACGCCGCTAACTTTGTGAAGTCTCAAGCTGGCTCAGTTATCCCAACCCTCTTAAATGATATTGGGAACGCCACTGATGAGACCCAGCGCCAAGCTAATACTGCTGGCGAAGCGATCTTATCGCGTATTCCTGGTGCCCGGACTGTCCTTAACGCTAAGTCAGACGCCTTTGGTAATGAACTAACCCAGGCAAATGACTCACCAATCGGGCGTCTAGTTGATCCACTTCGTCCCTCTAATGCGATTGAATCACCGTTAACTGATGAACTAGGCCGCCTTAAAGAGGCTGGACAATTCATTTACCCACTTACCGATAAGACGATCAAAGCAGGGGGCGAAACAATTAAACTCGATGCGGACCAACAAAAGACCTTTAATGACGGGGTCGGCCAAGAGACGCAGTTAATCTGGAGCAACATTATTAACAGCCCAGAGTACCAAGCTCTAAGCGATGAAGAGAAGAAAGAAACTCTGGCCAACGCTCAAACCGATATTAGCGCCGTCGGGAAAAAGCAGTTCCTTGAATCAATTCAGAACCAAGCGACAGCCGATAAGATCACCTATACCAAGCGTCAAGAGAAATATGCCGCTGGAACCATTGACCCAACCCTTTGGATTCCTGGTGATAACATCGCTTCAACGTCACCTACTAAAAAGAAGACGGATACCGCCAATGACAAAAAGACAGGCTCTAAGAAGACAGGGTCAAAGAAAACCAGTGGAAGTCGCCGGGTTGGCTTTAAGGCCCCTAAGTCTGGTGCCTTTAAGCGTACTCAGTCAACTGCTGCCCTTCGTAAGCTGCTCCAGGATGCTGGGAAGAAGCTGTCGTGATAAACAAAATAAACGGTGTTTATAAGACACAACTGCCAGAATACAGCGTCTGGTGTGATATGAAAAAGCGTTGCAATAACCCTAAATCAAATCACTATAAAGATTACGGCGCTAGAGGTATAAAAGTTTGCCCAAGTTGGGAGCGATCATTCATGGAGTTTTATCTTGATATGGGAGCAAGGCCGGAGGGTTTAACCCTAGATAGGATTGATTGTAATGGCGACTACTCGCCCGATAATTGCCGATGGAGTACCAGAAAAGTCCAATCTATAAATCAAAGGATATTTATCAGTAACAAAACAGGTCATGCTGGTTTATCTTTTCACTCTAGAGACAAGAAGTGGGTCGCATATATAAACGTTAATGGAAAATTTAAAAGTCTTGGTTATTTCGTAAATAAATCTGATGCATTAAAAAAACGACTAGAGGCTGAGGAAATATATTATGATCCATTACTCAAGCTGGGATAACCATATGCACAACTTTATACTTAAGACAGGAAAATACCACTTATGATAGTCTCTGAATTAATCGCTAAATCAAACCTCGCCGCTAACGGTAAAGCCACTGCATTAGCTACTACCTCACCTCGCTATACACAGTTCTTGGCGATCGCAAATATGCTTCAGGATGACTGGATGAGCGAGCCAGATATTCAGTGGCAATCACGCTATGAGAAGCTTTCTCTTGGCAATATCACCTCTGACCGTGTTTCCTTGGATGAAGATATTTATGAGTTTTCAAAACGAGAAGGCGACTACATCACGATTCAATCAGCTACTGACCCTCGCTCTGTTGCTTACTATTCACTCGTTTCACCTGATGAGTTTCGACGTTACCGCTCTGACATGATCTGTACCATCATTGGTGATGAACTAGTTTTTGGGCATACCTTTATCCCAACTGACTCGTACTATGGTGGTGAAGTGATCGTCCCAGTCATTATGAAACTTGACCCACTGGTGAATCCAACTGACGAGATACTGGTTGATGACCCAAACTGGCTTGTTTATATGACTGCTGCTGAACGCGTCCGCAATACGGTTACAAAGCTAGGACAGTACCCGGCACTAGTCCAGAAGGCTAATAACCTCATGCTGAAGATGAAAGAAAAAAATAACGGTCAGGTCAATACTATTGAGCTTTATCCATCTGTAATTGGGGAAACTTTTGACGCTGACTGGGGATATAATAACTAATGGCTTTTCAACCCGCTGCGATTAAAGCTCCGAAGATCGAGCGGCTTTCTTTGCGTTCATGGATGGAAGGATATAACTCAACCCTCGATGTTGGACGAACCCCCCAAAAAGGACTAGTCGGCGCAACCAACGTCCTGGTCTATCAAGACGGTACGATTGGTCCTCGCCCTTCACTGGTTAAGTACGGTGAATCTCCTGTCGGCACTATCCTCGGTGAAGTCGGCGAGTTTCTTAACTCAACGACGCTAGAGAAGTGGCTCATTACGCTCCAAAACGTATCGGGGACGACAAAAGTCGCCATCGCCAAAGACGGCGGCCCATGGACAGTGATTGATGGGAAAGTGTATGACAATACCGCCCCGGCTCACTTCGTCCAGATTGACAATAAAGTACTCATTATGAACGGCATAGACGCCCTCAGTTACTTTAATATCCCGACCAGCTTAGTTGTACCCTTTGTTGCCCTTCCTACCCCTACAGCGCCTGTCATTACGCCTACAGGGCTTTCTGGTACTACCTATACGTACTTCTACACAATCACCGCTAACTCTACGGTTGGTGAGACTGCCGCTGCTCCAACTGATTCCCAGCAAGTATCGTTAGTGCGGGGTGCTTGGGATACGACCACGAACTTCCTCACGATCAACTGGACAGCCGTCGCCGGGGCTCAGAGTTATAACGTCTACATGGGTGAAACGGCTGATGCGCAGTTCCTGATTGCCTCGGCTATTACCGGACTTACCTATAAAGATGACGGTACCGCCAGTAAAGACGTTACCCGTACGGCTCCTATTGCTGATACGACTGAGGGTCCAAAGGTTACCCGTGGTCAAGTCATTAACGGTCAAGTCTTCCTGACCGGTGATAAAGATAATCCTCGCTACGTTCGCTATGGTGGTTCTGGTATCTCAGCCCTTGATTTCTCTCCATACGGTGGTGGTGGCTGGGTAGAGATCGGCCGCGGAACGAAAGAGTTCCCTGTCGTCGTCAAACCTTTCCGTACTGGCCAGGGTACCCCAACGCCTATGGTGATCTGCCGCGGCACAAATGGCTCTGGTAAGCGCTACACCATGACAAATGCTTCTGTCACAGTTGGTGATGAGATTATCCCCTACTTCGATGTTAAAGAAGATAACGGCCAAGATGGAACTGACTCGCCAGATGGTGTCGTTTCGTATCGTGACTCCCTGTGGTACCCATCACGTGGTGGCTTTAAAACAACCGGAACGCGCCCACAGCTTCAAAACATCCTCTCGACAAATACCGTCTCAGAGACCATCCAACCCGATGTCACAAACCTTAACATTCAATCAATGGATAAAACCGTTGGCCTTGCCTACGATGGCCGGATCTATTGGGCACTACCGGTAGGGTCTGCCAGTAACAACCAGATCTGGGTACTCGACCTTGACCGTGATGGTGCTTGGATGCTACCGTTTAACATTTCGGCTGATTGGATGAACCTGTACGAGGATAACTCTGGTAATACGCACCACCTCGTCTTGCAGAATAATACTATCTTTGAGCTGACCGACTCACAAGCCACGATGGATAATGGCCAAGCCTTTCCAACTAATATTACAAGCGGACAACTCCGTTTCTCCGAAGACGGTGAAGAGTGGGCCACTGTCACTCGCGTCACCTTTGTCTTCCTGCGCCCTCGGGGCACAATTAACGTGGCCGTTTCAGGAAAGACAGAAGACTCCCAACTCGCGACTGTCGGTGCAGATTCATTTGAAAGCGTCTCAACTGCCGTTGGTTGGGGTGAAGCCGCCTGGTCAGTGCTGCCGTGGTCAACAACTCTCACCGTGCCAATTTCCTACGGTAATGCCCGTGAAAAGATCCCTATTGAGATCGAAGAAGACATGAACTGGGTGACCTGGTCAGTTGATACCACCGAATCTAATACTTCATTCCAGCTGTCAGACATCATTATCGAGTTCGTTAAAATTGGCCTGCTCGATTCAGACGGATAGCATAACCAACTCACACTACTTATAATTAAGATACAAAAGGACTACCATGGCAATTATTACGGACAAATTCCACAAAGCTTCCAACGGCACCCGTGCCGAAGCAACCACACTCACAGCTCAAAAAGCACTGGGTGCCTCTTCGATTTCTACTGCTGCCTTGAACGGTTGGGCAACGGACACTCCAGTTGATTTTCAGCTCTATACTACCGATACATCAGGTAACATCGTTCCTGGTTCTCAGTCTGACTGGACCGGTATCGTTTCTGGTACCACTATTACACAACTCATACTGACGGGTGGGTCTGATAGCATTTACCCGATTGGAACCATCGTCGTCTGTTTGCCAACCGCTAACTGGGCTGATTCGATGGTCGAAGGCATCCTAACTCACGCGAACCCTAATGGTTCCCTTATTCCAGCAGCTGTTACTACGTCCCTAACAGGAACCACCCTGCCCGCTAACTCAGTGGCGACGTCGTCGCTGGCTGATGGCGCGGTCACGACACCAAAGCTAGCCGCTGGTGCCGTGACTCCAGTGAAAATTGCCGATAGTGCCACCACATGGACGGGTTGGAGTGCCGCGAACTTTGGGACGACCGAAACCTCACTTGGCACCAAGTCAGTCGTTGTCCCTGCTGGCTGTAATGCCCTCGAAATTGTCGGTTCACTTCGTGTTCAAAACGCCGATAATAACCAAAAAGACATGCTGGTATATATCCGTGATGCTGGAGCCACTACTAACCAAACACATAAAGCCTATGTCACCAATAACCTGCAGTTCCACGGAGCAAACGTCCCGATTACCGACCGTATTACTGTAACGGGTGGTACCACGGTGACTCTCGACCTTCGCGCCCAGACTACCAATAACAACGCGATGAGCGGTAGTGGTAAGATCATCATTAAACCAATCGTCGTCTAATAAAGGAGATACCATGACTGAAACTCGCAAAAACCCCGAAACAGGTAAAGAAGAAGTCCGTGAAGAGGGTGATACCTTTTGGAGCGTTAAGTAATGGCTGTTGATGCTGGTACTGCTACCTTTTCATCTGGAACGGGGTCTAAAACTATTTCACTTGGCTTTACACCAGCCTGGATAGAAATTGAATTTGGCGGCTCAACAATCAAGCACTCACATGGCTTTGTATATTCTGGGTTTCAGTATGTTTACCCTGACAACGATTCGGTAATTACAAATAGCAAATGTATTCAGGTCAAAAACACTGCTGGTACTATTATTCTTGAAGGCACTTGGACATCATTTCCAACCAATCAGGTTGTATTTAATATCACTACTCAAACTGGCTCTGTCCCCCAGATGCTGCTGAAATACGGTAATTGATTATGAAGAGCAAGTTTATTACTCTCGCGGCGATAATGCTTGTTCTTTTAAATATAGGTTCTTTTACATACGCAATGCAAAGTGCTAAAGAAGTAAACCGATTAAATACGGTTGTTTCATCTCTTCCAACTGAGCCAATCGTATATGTCGGTAAGGACGGGCAAACCCCAAAACTAGGTATTGATTACTTTATACCAAAAAACGGTAAAGACGGTGTAAACTCAATTAGCTTTAGTAATACCGTAACTGAAACGCTTATTAAAGAAGTACCGATTGTCGGTCCAGCTGGTGAAAACGGAGTGAATGGAGTTGACGCGTCAGAGCTACAATTACGGGTGAACGAACAAACTAAAGATGTCGAAAAGAAATATTCGACTGATAGATACTGGGAAGTTCTAATACCGTGTGGAAGTTTGATGAAGGAATGCCCTTATGCAAACTAACACCGACAAAGACTTCCAAGACGTCCGTGATAAGGTCAACCAGATCGACCAACGTGTTAACGAAAAAATACTTCCAGCTTTAACTGATATTCAAGTGACACTCGCAAGTATGTCGTTCGTCAAAGTCAGTGAATATACAGACGATCGAGAAAAAGATGCAAAGAAACATGAGAAGTTTGAAAAGTTTATGATTGATGCACAACCAGCGGTGAAGTTCTTTAATGCTCTTAACTCTCGTTGGACACAAGTATTAATCGGTGCTATCATTGCCGGTGCTATCTTCGCTGTTGTCTCTCAAATCCCTAACCTAGGAGTAGGTAAATGAAAAAGAAAAATCTTTTTGCAAAAATTAATATAGTCCTGTTCCTGCTACTGGTTGCTTTCCTGTTATTTGTCCTTTTTGTTCCGGCTGAACCACTCAAGATTAACAGTATTAAAGTTGAAGGCACAAGTTTTAAGGCAGGTGGCGAAATGAAAGTGGTGATTGACCGCTGTAAATACGTTGATGCGAGTGTCCCCGGAACCGCCTCACGCTACTTTGTGGATGCGGATGACCCAACCAAGCCGGATACCTTCCTATCGTCTACTGATGATCTTGGGGATAAAGGCTGTGCCGTCGTCCCGCGCACGATTGACATTCCCTCACACATTAAAGACGGTGTCTATAAAATTAAGTTCATTACAAGATACTACCCGTCGATCCTGCGTGAACCCGTTACTATAGAATATATAGCGCCACAAGAATTTACCATTGAAGGCCAAGAGCTATCAGCCCAATTAAATAGTATCTATCAACAGCTCCAAGCTATTCAGACCCGCACAGGCACGTCTGTCACGCCGCTTGAATCCCAAACCAGTAATTCCATCCCCCTCGTCATGATGCAGGGTACACAGCCCGTTACACCAGCCCAGACTCCGCAGTCTGAGTCGAGTCCAGAAACTGTACAGCCCGAGGACCGGGGTTTACTTCGCTCGACTATCGACACTGTTAACAACTTAATACGAGGAATTTTATAATGGCAACAGCATGGCGTTTAGCCGGAAGTTTAACAAGATTACGGGGACAGATTAACGATGCTTACCCGAATCGAAATAAAGCAAGTGATGGCACGATTGGGGATGCTGCCCACGCAGCGAGTGATTCCGACCACAACCCAAATGCCCAAGGCGTCGTAACCGCCTTTGACGTCACCCATGACCCGGCTAACGGGCTAGACATCGCCGCACTGGCTGAGCAGATCGTCAGCTCAAAAGACTACCGTGTTAAATACCTGATTCGTAACCGAGAGATACTAATACCGGCTAATGGCTGGCGTTGGACACCGTATTCAGGGGCTGACCCGCATACCAGTCACCTGCATATTTCTGTCGGCAACGATTATGATAATTCTAAAGATTGGACCATTAAAGGAGAAACCGTGAGCATTTACACCCAACCACTATCAGAAGCAGATATTAAACTACACTATTCAAAGCGCCTCTTCCGTGAAGCAACGGCAGCTGAGATCGCGAACGCTGGGAAGACGACCTGGGGCAAAGTCCTCGACGACAACGTCACCGAACTTGGCAAGCGTTTACAAGCAGCTGAAAGCAAAGTCCAAGCTGACTACGTTGAAGCAGGGCAAGTCCTCGGCCAAACCCTATACCGTAAAAAGTAAGATAACTAACATTTAGGAGAAATAATTATGAGTGCATTAACATCAGCAACATTTTGGAAAGATACAGCCGAACGTGCAATCAAGACGTTCGCTCAAGTCGCTGGAGCTACCATTATCGCATCTGGAGTACTCGGTATCCTTGATCTCAACTACGTACAGGTACTATCAATATCGGGACTCGGTACCTTGTTATCTGTTCTGACAAGCATCGGTTCAGCAACAACAGGGGACAGCAACAGTGCCTCTCTTGTTGTGGAAACTGTTGACTTAAAATAGTATTGTTAAACTGCTTACGTAAGAGTATGCTTACAGTATTATGGAACTAATCCGTAGCCTACCAGAAACCGAACTTAATCGAATCTTGGAAGAAACTAAGACCGGTGAGTACGCTGTAGCACGTGAATTACTCCAAACCGAATTAGCCCGTCGTAGTCTTAGCCTTGTAGCGGACTATACGGGCTTTTTTGACGCTCAGAATGACTGCATTGTCAGAGGCGAAGACTGATATGGAAAAGGCTATCCCGACACTTCACGGTGTTGCGATTAGCCCTTTTGAACTTGGACTGCCAGAATCACGCTTAGACCTCTCTAATGACCGTAACTGGAACAATCACCATCAAGCCTTTGCTGCCCGATCTTTCGGAGCTTTAGCTTTATTCCAAACTTTTCGTGACCTCGAACGTCACCAGTTCATTATGCCGGTTGATCAGCACGATACGCTGCACCGCCTCTACGGCCCTCCAAAGATGCCGACCATCAAAGAAGCAATGGATGTCGTGGTTGAAGCGTATGATGGCTCAGAACGGCTTAGACGAGGCTCAGCGGGTAATCCTACGTTCCAAGTTGTGGGGCTGGATGTCATGAACCTAGTAACGAGAGATTATAACAATAGGAGAGCTGCGTAATGAGTGAAATCTTACAGAATTATTTAGAAATGCCAGTTCAACGTTTAGACGAACGTGGCCGTGAGCTATCATGGTCTATCAATAATATTGAGCATTGCCCTGAACGTAAAGCGCAAATTCAGCATGAACTTAGTATGATAGCTTTTGAGATGTACTATAGACACCAAGATGGTGAGTTTGTTTTCTTAGAAAAATGATACAATAGCAGCAGTACTTTTATATTTTGAATCAATTTTACAGATAATTGAAAGCTCATGAACGGGATGTGATCACCTAGCGTTAAGTACTACGCTAGCCAGGCCCACCGCTAGTCGTTCTCGTTAAGCAGGTTAAGCCGAGTCTGCATCTTCGTGAGCTGGCCAATTGTCTATAACAATTAAAGGTAGCTGTGAGGTGTAGATTAAGCTTTATAAAAATCGTTGGGCTAGTCGTACCAGAGATACAAGAGAATACCTTGTCACCTCTCACATACCTTTAATAAAAATACCGACTGCCCGGGGTAACGGAAACAGTCGGTATAAAAAGGCCTACCTAGCCGTCGTAAGGTACCAAGACGGTACAATACGCAGACAATAACGCTTGTCCAAGGCGGTACTCCAATAGCTGGTTATTTGCTACTGGATAATCTTATGTAAGCATAGGCTTCTTAATGTTTTCTGTAATTAATTTCACAATGCTATAATTAGGTTGTGCCATCCCATGCTCGTCAAGGAAAGAATAAACCTCCGCTAAATACGGAGGTTATTTTATTCCTGCCACAAGCAGTAGGCCGAAGCCTTATTTATTATAAACTTGTAAGAAATATTCTTTAATCACTTTACCACTTTGATAAGTAGTGGTCACTTTCTTTTGTCTATAAATCTTTCTCAAACGCCATACATTTAATAAAGGAATTTTCCAGTAATCAAAATGAGTTACTTGGATTACCTTCATACTAGCCGTTCCAAGTATCTGTCATTATCGTACCAACAGTGCTGCACCAACAACTGGCACGAAGATACAGACAAGCACGCCAAATACAGCCGAGACGGCAATGACGCCAGCCTTATTGCTCCAGAATGAGCTTAATGTAATATACGCTACCGTGTAACCAGCTAGTGCTGCGAATATGATGCTAAGTAGTAGGGTCATGGGGTCTCCTTAAAAGTGTACTCTCATTATATCATCATTCTGATTTTTGGCTGGCAGCAACGTATTCTGCAGGTACGGAAACATCAATTTCTAGTGCACCTGAATCGGCTAGCCATACTACTGCCTTACGAACATCGCGCCATTCTCTATATTCTTTGCGTTGCTCTCGACCATTTTTATCTCGCCATTTAACTATCTGTACATTTGGGTCAATATTGTAGACGTTGAATGCGTGTTTATTATAGTCACCCATTACATTACCCGCTTACATAGCCATGAGAAGTAACGTTGCGGGTCTTTTCCTTTATTAACAGCTAATTCAAGGTTATTGTTTATGACTGCTTCTGAAAGCTTCCAGCCAACCTTACAATAAAAGTCTCTATTATCGGTCGCGTGTAATTTGGCCATCATTCGATCAGCTAATGAATCTACCTGACTGGCTGTACGTTTAACTACATTGTCAATGACATTGTTATTTAATCTCTGATTTACATTGTCAATGTCATTGCTGAGTGGTCGGTCGAACATATTTACCCCTATTTTTAAATACCTTAAATAGCTCGGACTGCGAGTCCGATTACTACAGATGGTTATATATAAAAGCCGTAGACCGCGCGATCATGGGCAAAGAAAAACACCGCTCGGGGCGGTGCTTCTATTCAGTCAAACTTCACTTATAATTGTAGTGTAAGTAACAGATAATAGCAATACCCCGGAAGTATAATTCGGGACATTCAGAGAAATTGAAGTTTGACTGAATGTCTTGCTTAATACTATATACCATCACACTAACGATTACAACCCACATTAAAATAGAGCCAAGCGTGTAGCAAAGCCCTATTAGGTGTATATGTTATGAATAGAGGTATAAGACTCTATAAGGGGCATTACTCCCTTAGTGTGCACTTGGTAGGGTGCTGAGGTACGTAGCTGCTCCTGGAGGGAAGGTAGGCTAATAAGGAAATAATAACGCAAACTTAAGCGGTTTGCAATGGGAAATAAAATAACCCCCGTGAGGAGGTTAAGTAAATTCAGTGAAAGGCTAATACGATATTAATGCCGAGGCATAAAAGATTATCTGAATTCACCACTATCATAACAGATTACCGATATTCTTGCATAGGGGGCTTGAATTACTCTGCCATATGCGCTATAATAGAGATAGTTTAAAGAAAGGACTACGATGACAATTAAAGTAACTCAGATCAACAGTGAATACACACTAGGAACAGAAAATGGTATCGACTACCACGTGTACCCGGATGGGCACTATGCCTAATCTATTAATAGGATTCTACATCATACTTGCTTTAGTATGGTTATTTTTCCTAGTTGTTTATTTATTGGGAATACTTGAACCAAATAAGATTATGATTGCGTGTGCGTTTTTAGTTACAGCAATATACTTCTTTATTAAAGCTGCAGATAAAATAGAGGAATCTAACTAATGAAACAACTATACAAAGAAGAAAGGATTAAATAATGGCTACTAACGTATATACAGAAGGGAAGTGGTAATGAGTAAGGAAGTTGGAACGTTTGATATTTCAGATATAGATGAACCTTGGTGGGAATGTGTTAAGTGCAAAAAACGTGTTAAATATGGTAAAAGTCATGAACACGCAAGAGTATATACATACAAGTTAAGAGCTGGTCAAATAATTCACATTGGTGGCTTTCCAGTAAAAATAACTACAGATACTATGGTTGAGTCTGGAAGTCTCATATCCGAGGAAACCCAATAATGTTTTATATAGAGGAGAAACAAAATGGAACTAGATAAATTAGCACCAGCACTTGTAGGCCTTCAGGCTGACCTTACGCCTGTAACTAAGTCTGCGGTCAACCCGTTCTTTAAAAGCCACTACGCGCCGTTACCTGAGGTTATGGAGGCAGTTCAACCATTATTAGCTAAGCACAAGCTAGCAATCACACAGTTCCTAAGTCATTTAGACGGTCAAAGCGCCATGCGAACGATCTTGCTCCACGAGTCAGGGCAGTACATTGAAGACACCCAACCACTACTACTCGTAAAGAATGATCCTCAAAGTCAAGGTAGCGCCACCACGTATGCCCGACGCTACGGTGTGATGTCAGTTCTCGGTGTTGTGGCAGATGACGATGACGATGGTAACAAAGCGACTCAAGCCCGCCAATCAGCCCCTAAAGAGGTTATAACGAAACGCTCAGACACTACTAATACAGCAGAAGCGTTTGGAGAAGAACAAGAGACAGTATTAGCACGGGCAAAGAAAGCGATTAATAAAGAACTTGAAGCTCAAGACTACCTATTGCCACTCCAAAAGACAGTGTTTATTAACAAAGTGTTGAAAAAGAATACCATTGATACGATCTCAGATGCAGAGTTGGTCGATGATGCGCTTTACAACGAAAAGGATATTCCTTCACCACTTGATAGGGGAGAACAGTATGAATAAACTACTAAATGAAGAGGAACTGTGTGAATTCATGGATTCACTCGGATGGATCTATGGCGCATACGACGATCAACATTTCCATAAATTTAGTGGAGGAGATAATAACTCTATTTCAAATCGCGCTGCACAAGAATTGTATGATTCATTCCAGAAAGAGAAAGAAAAGTATGACCGAAATACTATCTAACCTACTAAGAAATAAACTATATAACATCCGTGAAACATACGTATCAGACCCATTACTTATATCAACAGAATATAATAATGAGATTGACGCCATTAAAACCTTAATGGTTCACATATCTAAAACCAACCCATCGGCCTATGAGAATGGTGAAATAATCTACTTAAAAGATATATTGGAATTACTAGATGGGGCAAAAGATAAGGAGACACAAACGTAATGAGAGAAATTAGATTCAGAGCTTGGGATGGAACAGATATGATATATGATTATCAAATGTTTACGTTTTTCCATGATCAGTTGATTTGTGAGGGCGACACAATAGCATTGCAGTTTACGGGTTTACAAGACAAGTATTCCAGAGAGATTATTGAGGGAGATATTGTCAATCTTAATGGCATTAATTCTTTTGTAGAATATAGAGATGGAGCGTTTGTACTTAGGTCGCCGAGGATTAATCCAACACCTAATTTAGCAGATGTGTTGAATCTTATTCCCCTTGAAATTGTAGGAAATATTTATCAGAACCCAGAACTACTTAACGGAAACAAAGGATAACATCATAGCGGGCAGTAAAGAAACAGGACTGAAAGCAAAAGCGACTATGATCGCTAAGGCTGGGGGTGAGGAAGCTTACAGCAAGCAGCAGTCCGAGAATGGCAGGAAAGCTAAGGGGATTAAGAAACCCACTAGCGGTTTTGCTTCCCAAGATAAAGAAAAGCTTCGAGAGATCAGCCGTAAAGGAGCACTGGCTATGCACGCTAAACGTAAAGCACTAAAGGAACCGGAGGGGTATGAAGAATAAACCTAGCATTTTAGACCGCTTTGTTATTTCTTATGAGTACGACGAACACTTACCAGAGATTAGAAGCAGAATAAAACGATACAACAATAAGCTCGCAAAGAAGAGGAAGTCATGAGTGATAGACCACATTTACATAATTGGTTTTTAGGTGAATACGTACCATCTGAATTTAAAACTCAGACAATTAATGGGGGTGCGTTTTTTGGTAGTGTAAAGATACCAACTGGCGAGATGACAACTGCATATTCAGTATTCGTATGCTTATGCGGTGCAACTAAAGAAGTAATACACGAGGAGGAATAATGCCAGATACTGAACTAGCTAAAGAGCTGACTGAGCAGATTTACTCATTTCTCGACATCTGTGCCATGTATGAGACAGAACCAACTGTGTTGAAGTTCGCGCAGCATTTGGTGGAGAGCTATTCGTAATGGGTATTAATAAGGATTTAGGACTACCTTTTGGCGTTGGTATGCAACGGGTCGCGTTATGTTTTGATATTGACGGCACTCTAATTGATGGCGATCACAAGTATGTCAGCATGATAAAAGTATTAGTAGTACTCTCTGAACAAAATTGGAAGAACGTACGTATCATTGTATGGAGCGGTGGTGGGCGTGAATATGCGGAGACAATTGTACGTAGACTAGGACTTGATGCCTTAAAGAATCTTCAGGTCATGGGTAAGTTGCAGTACAGAGAACTGGTCGATAGCGGATATAAAATCGTAGCTTTCGACGACGTCCAAGACACCCGACTCGGTGATGTTAACTTAATTGTTAGAAACAAATGATAAAAAGTAACCCTTGCAAAGAGTGTGGATCAATCTACCACAGCGCGATGTATCACAAACCACGCAAAGAGATTAAACGCTCACCTATCAAACAAAAGACCGAAATCATCCCCGTCAAAGGACGTATTAAACGACCACGAAAGAAGACAGTCACGCGATCACAGTTAGTTAAGAAATTAGATAGCGTGTTTTCCCAGTACATCCGTCAAAGGGATGATCTCAAGGGATGCATTACGTGTGGAGTAGTTAAGCCTGTATCAGAGATGCAAAACTGTCATTTCTACTCACGGGGACGCTTACCGACACGCTGGGATGAAACTAATTGCCACAGTGGCTGCTATCGTTGCAATGTCCTTTTAAAGGGCAACTACATCAACTATACAAAGTATATGATTGACCGATACGGTCGCCAATATGTTGATGAATTGGAAATAAAGTCACGCTCTGATATTAAGATATCATCTGTTGAGCTAAAGGAGATGATAGAAAAGTACAGCAAACTCTTGACATAGCGCTTATGGCATGCTATCATTACTACATAACCAAATTGAAAGGTTATACGAAATGAAGCAACGGTGGCACTCCAGTACAGATCGTCATAGACATCTCAACCACCAAGCTTCACCATTAACAAACAAGATCGGTAGCCCCTACCTGAACAACGTACCTACTAAGGAGTGCAAGCCTCCCACGAGATAGCGTCAAGGTGTTTGGGTAAAGGCTACCGATACACAAACATTAAAAATTGAGCGTAGTAGTGCTGGTAACTATATCTAACGGTTGCGTTGGGTTTATCCCTGCAAAATCGCGGCTCGTGACAAACATATTGCTAGCACCATACGCTCAATACACAAACAGAAAGAAAATCATGACAAAAAAAGAAGCAGCAATTAAAGACATCAAACAAGCAAAGACAATCCGCGTTAAGACACTGGTTATTAGCCTCTTGGTTGCAGCAGCAATCCTCGGAAGCTTTATCGGTGGCTGGATGACACGCAGTAACTTTGACGCAACCATTAAAGCGCAAGTCAGCTCACAAGTACGTGAACTAACTGCGTCAAAAAACTAAGCCCGTTACAGACTGTCAGTACCGAGCAAATACCAAAGACAGTAGAACAAGCACCTGAACAAGTTCAAGCCCCACAGGCAGCCTTAGAACCGGTTGTGAGCCATACCAGCGAGGATGTAGCACAACCAAGTAGCTGTAACATAGTAAATAGCTACGATTGGGACGTCAGAGTCGCCCGAGCGATCTGCTTAGCGGAAAGTTCAGGCAACCAAAACGCCGTCGGAGATGACTACGTTATTAATGGCTTACACGCTGCCAGTTGTGGACTGTTTCAGATTAGAACACTCAAAGGTCGTCCAAGTTGTGAAGAACTGAAAGACCCCTCGACAAATGTTGCTTGGGCATATAAAGTTTCTAATAACGGGACAAATTGGAAACCGTGGTCAGTTTTTAACAACGGTAAGTATCTTAAATATATGGAATAAAGTTGCCCGATGCCAAAGTATGGTGATGTGAATTGTATCCGAAAGGGCTTGCTCATCACCTAACCTTTGGCCAAGAGTCCGTAACCACAGGAACCTGTTGGTTGGCAACTGGAACCGTTTCGCTAGAAGCACGTGTGTAACGTTCACATGGACAATAAGCCTGCCGTAAGGTAGTTGCTTCTAGCTTTCCAAGATACATAAACAGTCGTATAAGACATAGAAGGCGTTATGCCGGTGTTGAGTTTCAACTCGCATGCTGTTAGAAAGAAATTAAAGGTTGCAGCAGCGCTTTATAAATTTTCTAGCGTAATATTGCTCGTCACTGGCATAATACTTTCTATACGAACCATACCATTAATAAAGGAAAGTAAGATGCACTACGCAATTAAGAAAACAGTTACAGATTTACCATGGCGATATGGCGTATACGTGAACCATGGACTGGTTTCACTAACGTTCACTAAATGGGGTGCAGAACGTTTAATTAAACGCATGAAAGCCAACAAAGGAAAGAAGTGGACATATAATGACTGATCTCGAACCCACTAACTTGCTTGACGAAGCCAACGAAGATCTGAGACTCTACAGACTTCATCGTGTTGGTCGTCAGCACATGAGTTTTAATGAGCTGTGGCTCGAATGGATTCACCTTTAACCGGGTGTTTCTTTTAATTAGGGCTTGCATCCTCATGCCATATGCGCTATAATGAGGTTATAACGGAAAGGTTATACGATGGAAACACAATACCTAGATCAAGAAGCACAGTACGAACAAGAACGATTGAACGATGAGCTACGTGAAGCGAGGGCACACATCCGAGCATTTGTTGTTGCAGGAGAATGCGATGAATAACGAGAAAGCGATCGAACTAGTAAAAGAACTAAAATCTTTGGCAACCGATAGTGCTGCTGAGATCACGAATATCTTACTCCGATTACAAGACTATCAACACTACCTTGAAGAAGAACAGAAACAATTAGACGAGGACTTTAAGTCATGAACCAATCCACTCAACTACTCAAGATGCTGCGTAAGGCTGGTAAGCATGGTGTTGAGAACTACAAATTTCCACAGCAAAACATTCTTCGTTACAGTGCCCGGATCGGTGATCTACGCTCAGAAGGCTTTAATATCTACTGCGAACGCGTCTTTGTAAAGGGACGAGCCACCGGAACATTCCGTTACTTCTTAGACGAACCAAAGCATATTAAGCTGAGTTTCAACCCATTTAGGAAGAAAGCATGAACAACATCGAAGAAGACGACATCGGTATGATGACCAGTATGAAGCTATGGGACAAGAAGCTTACACGACTGTCAGATGAATTACTCATCTACGTCCAGCAACGAGCCTATTCAATACTAGAATCACGAAACGGAGAGAACTATGAAAAGTAAGATATTTGACACATTAGCGATTAGTGGCTGGGCAATCCTTGGACTGTTCATCGTTACGGGCTTTATTATGGGGGCACTGTAATGCCAACAGGACTAGACGAAACACTCGAGACATACC